>Ga0126342_10004494_pt1 | contig 23865 bp, 24 predicted proteins | sample Cyp1metagenome_FD_92528 | JGI IMG/M metagenome (GOLD analysis project Ga0126342, IMG submission 92528) | Coral microbial communities from Lord Howe Island, Old Settlement Bay, Australia - Cyphastrea 1 metagenome | ecosystem: Host-associated > Invertebrates > Cnidaria > Coral ...
AGATGATGATATGGTTAGTAGTGATGATTTTGTGGAATGAATGAGGTAATTGTGGTTAGTTGTTATGTTTTTTTTGCAAATAATTATTGAGTTGTTATACTGCTATAATTTGAATTTATAAAATTTCTTTGAACTAGTGTTTTTAACATTTTTTGCCCTGAGCACCACACCTATCAATCCTCAGGGCAGAGTTTCCGTTCGGTGGTCTGACTCCTCAAAAACGCCAGGAGGAGGACGCGTGAGCCCTTGAGCTGCCCAGTCGCACTGAGTCGCAGGGAAGAATGTCACTGAACACGTTAGATGGAACGTGGCACGGAAGCATCCAGTGAGAATAGCTCAATCTGCGGTAATGACGTGGACAGCTGGTGATTTCGGAAAAGAGATGTGCAAACATGTGCCAGCAGGACTTGCAGCGACTGGAAGCAACACGCTGGAAAGATGAGAGGTACAAACAACAGCCACCCACATTGGGCTAATATCAGGCATCTTGAGGATAATACGATAATACGTTCTTATTTTTGCCGTGAGTAATTCATTTTTTGCCTGCCGCATTGAGCAATTTAATTCGAAGTTGTCCGCTACACGTAACACGACGTGACACAGTAGCCATGGAAGGGGAAGTGAGATGCCAGGGTATGCTAGGGTATTATTGTATCCACAAGACAGTGTTTTAGAATCACCCCCCACAGTACCCTACAGCCACCTACAGTACAAGTCGTCAGTACATCATGCAACTGTTCCAAAGTAAGCACCGGACTTGGGCTTGCCGGCGATGGAACCGGTAGTTCGAACCTTAGCCTGGGTCGCCGGCACTGAGGAAAGGTCGGACAAAGCCAGTTACGCGCATCACTGTTTCTGCCACGTATGATGTCGCCAATAGTCTGTGAACTCTAGCAGACACTTCATGTTGACATTGGAGGATATTGGAGGAGGGGCATTGTATTGCTGCTTGAACAGAAGTTCTGTGATGTTCTGTGATTTAATGCGAGGCCTACCCTCGGCCGTCAGAGCCATTGAGAGTCCAGTCTCAACAGATCGGAAGGCAGCCCAAAACTGTTATCTCCTGTTCTGCATCCTGTGGGAAATGTATTGAAGTCTACCTCTACGTGCAGTAAGAATTTGCCCCTGCCACCATCTCCGTCTAGTTACAGATTCAGTGTGCCAAGTTGCAGGCCCGGTGCTTGGACTGATTTGGGGCTTCCAGTCTGGTGCTTGGCATTGATTCCAGTCGTTTGCCAACGGGAACAGGTCAGAAATGGATAGGAATTGGATGGAATCGGTCAGGACTGCAAGGCGCTGCGAAGATCAGCTGGCGCAGTTCTTCTAGTTCTGTCGGCAGGACACGAGTTGGCTTCCCTTCTCACTACCACACGTTGGAAGCCATTGCAAACGATGGAAACATGGTGAAAGATAGTGAAAGATGGTGAAAGGATGTGAAAGGTGTTCGAGCTGCGAAATGCGTGTCAAAAAGGGGAGTTGCGTGTGTTTATGATGTTTATGTTGACGATTCTGTGCCATAGGACGCCTCAGCGCAGGAATCTCAGCGAGCACATGCAAGCACGACTAGCACATCCTACTAGCACGGTTGGTTGAGCTATGGCATAGCAGCTATGGCCCTGACATGCCATGACTGTCAAGGGCTGGCGCCACCACCGATCCAAGAGGACGCGCGGAATCGCCGAAAACCCAGTGACATTTACTGATCTGCTGTGATTTGCTCACTCGCACACACAAACAGACACACACGCACAGTATGTGTATATATATATATATACACATGATATATACACAATGCACAAATATAAAGAATATAAATAAACATGAATAAAATATGCACTACTAGTAATTACATAGTTTAGTTGCTGCATGTTCTTTTTGCTTCAGACGCTTCGACGTGTTTTGAGTACATCGGCCCAGTGGCTGCCCAGGTTCAGGTTCCCGCGTGTGTGGCAGAGCCACACCAAGAGTTTGCGGAGGCACGGTGAGTCCAAGAGTATTCCAAGAGTTTGGTAGGCACCAGAGGTGGGTATGGCCGGTATGACTCAAACAATCGAGGCAGCCATCGACAAAGAAAATAGGTCAATTTTTAGCATCTACTCAGCCATTTTTCGGGGCCAATCAATTTTAGCAATTCCCTGGTGTTTCAGAACATGCGTCAGGTGTACAGCGGCCAAAGGATGAATGACATGGAGACGATGGATTTGAAGGGCCTTCCCACCCACAAGCCAGACGCATGTCAATCATCTCAAACACGAAGGTCAAACATTGGAAAGAGGGCTAAGCTGGCAAGGAAAACGAAAGTATTGAAACATGAAATTGGCACTCTTTGCATCTCTTTGCATCTCTTTGCACATGCCAGCTGGGCTGATGCATCCCAACCCAGCGTGAGCCCATTGAATCCCATTGATATATACGTATATATAATATATATATATATAATATAATATAATATAATATAATTTATATTATATATATATTAATATATACATTAAAACCAACATGGCAAGAGGGGTGAGTTTTTGGGATATGATTCCTGGGGAGATGGTCCCTCGAATCCCGGCTGCTTGGTCAGGAGATCTTGAACAACATCCTGGAGCGGCACGGATGGTATCCACAGGACAAGGGTCAGAGGCTCGATGCGGTCAATTGCGCACGTACGCAAACTCGCAAGCTACACGTACAACAGCACGCAGACTGAATATATACAGCTATATGAAAGTGTAATACGTGTACTGTCATTTCCACATGCTGAGAACAAATCTGCACCTCGGATTTTCATTTGGTCAATGCTTCCACCACTGCCAGATTTCAGCGCTGAGGTGCTGGCGGAAATTGCCTCTTCCTGTCCATGGCCCCTCAAGTTGAGCCAGAAGACCTGAGAGATGTGCACCTGAGGCGGGGATACGATGGAAGATGAACCATGTAATACCATGTATAAATATGATTAAATATGTATAAATGATGATGAACAATGATAAGGGGCTCGACCCAACCCTTGACATCCATTCCAACCCAGCGATTCTGCTCGATTTTTCAGACTGCAGATACTGCATTCGCCAACTTTCGCCAGGTCGGTGCGGTGGGTCCAGCCCTCAGCCCTTGGGTGGGCCTTGTTCTTCTTGTGGCTGTGATTGCCGTTGAGGAGGAGGCTTTGGGGAGTGATCTTGCCGACCAATGGAAGGCCGATTTAGCAAAAATTGCGCCCACTCCTGATTTGGAATGATTGACATTTATCACATTGATTAACGTTGCATGAGTCATCATGAGTCTAGATCTGTAGTCAGTTGAATGATGTTGAATGTAGTTGACCAATATTTTTTCTCAAAGAAGTTGAAACTCCCAAGCAGGCCGGCCCAGCATGCAGTACAGCAGTGAAGCTTCTTCATGCTGCATGATGAGGACTTGCAGATTCTGCAGCGGGCCAACATTCTTCGGCAGATGGTAGGGCGCTACAGTGGATGAGATGCGCGTTTTGCTCGAGTTTGACCTTTGCTCTTTCATTGCGATGAGTGTGTTTTTTCTTTTTATTTATACTACTTGCAGATGACTTGATGACTTAGTCACCGTCGCACATACCCTCAAAATGCCGAGTCCTATGTCATGAGCAAACATCCCCTTGGTCTGGTAAACACCACATGACTTAGACCACTTTCATATAGTTGTTCTTATGTCATTGGGCCCTCTTGGGCCTAAGTCATCTGCCAGTAGTATATATATATGTATATAAATTAATTAATTGTGTGCATATATATATATATATTATATTATTTGAAATGAATTTGCAAAATTTGAGGCAATCCTGGATGAGGCTGAGTTCCTAGAAGAGGCCTTTCAGGGTGGAAGGTCGTGCTTTCTTTTCCATTGAATCATTACCTAACCTATCCTGGCCTCCTGCGCCAGTTGCAAGCCTTGGGCAGTGGAGAACTGCCACCAGAAGCAGAGTGGCGCATGCGAGAGCTTTACACAGCCTCATCCTGGGCGCTTCAAGCTGTGACACCTTTCAGCTACCCATCAGCTGCATTGCATGGTCTCCAAAGGACATGTTGGAGGAGTTCGTGAGCTCCAATAAGCATGGTCTTGGAGATGGTGTGATGGGGCCTGATCCCTGGACATCGCTCTGATACAGTACAGCAGACTGCAGATTGTGTAGCATTTTCAATGCATTTGTCAATATTTTTCATGACCAGGTGGGATCTGCAGGCGGTGCGGAGCGCATCCATACTTTCGTGTATATATATATATCACACACACACATATATATATATATATATATATATAATATCCGCATATTGTGTGTGCCACATCAATTTGCCACCTCATCTCACTTGATTCTTGCCTTCGTTTGATTATGAACAGTCAGCACTGCCCAACCCTTTGCAAGAACCACAGGGCGTCTACAAGAGAGCCCTGATCTTGGTGTAGCGGCGAGCGGTAGGCGGCAGGCAGTATACTAGCCACTTATAGACATACAGCTGCTTCAGGTGCGAAAGCTTCTTTCGGAGTATGAGAGGGACCAGGTTCATGAGTTTGTTCTCAAGCACGGGGCCGAGCAACTTGGCTTACAAGAGAAACACGGTGTCAGCAAACACATTATATATTATATTATATACTTGTCTCTTCAAGCTGCATGGCTTTGACCACATGTGTCAGCTGGAAAGGTACATGCAGATCACCGGCAGACAAGGAAACTGGGCGGGTAGCAACTGCCTCAGAATATTTGTTAGCGATTCATGTATCCTAAGCAGCGAGAAACATTGGGCGCAATATTGTGTCGGTACCAGACAAAGGGAGCAGAGGTATCATCAGCACTGTTTAACACATTTGGAAGTTCATTTGGCTGAGACACGAAGATACATTCCGCTAGGTTCAGAAATGGCTGCTTTGTCCAGTGTGCTGTCCCATCCTTATCATCCTCGGCCCAGCCTGTGAAGTCAATTAAAATCCAGCCGCAACTTCCCGTCGTTGTGCAAACAGGAGGCGGCCAGTCCTTGCCTATGGCAACAACAGGGCCAGTACCTCTCAATATGTGACCGCATGTGACTGCCGTTCTTCACTGTATGGGTTACTTTGATTTTTCACTGTCACTCACCGTCATGCATTCTGAACATCTTGAATCTTCTTGACCTCTAGGCTCACGGGCGCAACACGGCATTTGCGAGACAGCTCGCCGCAATGGGATTTTCTTGGACCCACAGGTTGAAGCTAGCATGCTTTGGGACTGTCTCAGGCTGGCAACAGACGTTCTTCCATGTCTTAGATTCTATATCTACTATATCATCTATATCTTTCATATCTTTCTATCAAATCCATTCGGTCTCAAAGAGATTGAAAGAAACACCATACAAGCGGCCATGGCTTCTGATGGTCGATGCAGCTGGAGCCGCGTCATCCCTCAAGGCGAGCATCCCTTACCGTACGAGGTTTCAATGGCAAGTCTTCTAAAAACCAGCAGTTTGCTTTGATATATTACATTCATGTCATTTACAAATAATGAATTAAACACAATATATATATACATCCATATACAAATATATACATATGTATATCCATCTCTATCTCTCTGTCTCTCTTTCTGTCTATCTATCAAACTATCTATCTATGTATCTGTCTATCTATCTATCTTATCTTATCTTATCTTATCTTATCTTATCTTATCTATCTATCTATCTATCTATCTGCGTATATATATATATATATGTATATATATATATATATACATGCACAATACATACGCATGTATGTGCAAAAGTAAACACAGCATGAGGCATTCGTAAGGCTCTTTAAGGCACACAAGATTAATTTCAAATCGATATGATATTGCTAGATATTGCTAATACACCTGAAATACCTTGACCCCAGGCAGGCGCACGGCACCTTTGGTCTGCAGCCCTAGCTGCAATCGTTTGCGAGCAAGACTCAACCCAGCGCCCTGGCAGACGCAGCAGATGAGTTGATCTTTTGTATATTATCATAGTGTGTCCAATTGGCACCCAATTGGGTTCGCAGGTGCGGTGGTGGAATTGCATCATGTCTGTCACACTGCCGTTGGAATCTTTCTCTGTCGATTCTTCGTGGACGGTCTGCCAGGAGCCAAGCTAGTTCCCAAATTGACAAAGGTCTTGATACCATGGTAGTGAATGATTGTTTTTTTGGGGGGGGACCAGAGAGAACAGATTCCTTGGGCTGATTCCATCATTTTATTTTCATCCGAGACTTATGCAGTCCACAGTTGGAGTGCGGGTTGCAAGGTTTGCTTTGCCAAGGTTCGCAGAACAGGAGATGCAAGTGTGGTTGCCCAAATGCAGGCCTTGAGCAGCGCCCGAGAGTGGCAAGCTGCAGTGGATTTACTTCGGGAGGCAGGGAGTTCGAAGCGCCTGTTGAGATTGGCAATGTGGCAATGAAGCCGCAGACTGCTTTGGGGTGTTCATGTTTCTGAAGTTCATGTCGCAGGTCGGCTTCCGGAGAGTGAGGTCGAGCCTGATTCTGCACAATATGCTCTTGACAGCTTTGGGTTCAGACTCAGGTGCCCGCCTTGTTTTCAAGCAAACCTGTTGAAGAGTGCAACTTCAGACTTGTTTGACATGGACTTCACCACGCTTCAGAAGCTTCAGAAATATTCAGAAGTGGCATTCGGTTTGTTGCGCCCTAGGTCTGGCTACTTGGTCTCACGCCTTCGGGATTTTCAAAATCCTTCGAATACAAAGCATTCGGGCAGCAGCTCACCCAAAATTGGCAGAACTTCCACTGCCTGGCTGTGTCAATCTTGCAACGCTTGCTGAGGGCGTGGTGACATACAACACTTTGGGAAACGGCTTGGAGAAGCAGGGCCAGGCTAGTGAATGTTGGATGAAGGCCCTTGGCATCGCAGACATGGCAAAATCCCATGGAGAGCCTTTGCTGAATGCACCGAATGTAGCCGAATGTACCTGAACGCAATGCAGATGGAAGCGGTAGAAAGGGAGAACATACAGATAACATAATGGTGACATAACGGTAACATACATGAAAATCCGAACCACATCAGATCATCAGGGAACTGCCTGGAAAAGCGTTGCTGGACGAGCAGCTGAGGTGCGACGGGATGCATTCTCATGGAGCAATATTGCAAACTCATTTCGCTCTAAGACAGGGTGGAATGGTGCCCTAAACCTCTTGCAGGAGGCCAGGACTTTGGGATTTTGGTCCGTTGATTCATTCATGTTCATTCATGCTGTCCTACATTATGAGCGGCTCGCAAACATCAAGAAACCCACCACTCGACCCCTATATATACAGTATCCATCCGTATCCCACCTCCCTGTTTCTCTATTTTTCTTGTTCTTCATTTTCTTCACTATCACTATCGGCATTTCTTGTATTTCATATATGATCATAATATATATATATATGTTTGTATACATTTTCTTGTTCCTTCTTTCTCTTTCGTTCAGGTTCTTTGTCTTTCTTCTGAGTCCTGGTGTGAGGTGAAGGATGTGGGAATGGAACTGCATTTGTTTACCAGTAGTGCTGCCATCGCAGCGGCCGAGAAGATCAGCCGGTGGCAAGAAGCTTTTGATTTGTCGACATGGATCGCATCTGAAGATCTTCAGCTTGACATTGTGTCACACTGTTCCGTCATTAGCAGCTCGGCTGAACTTGCTCTGAATATTAGAATATGTGTGAAATTGTGTGAATATATGTGAATATGTGTCATATGTGTGGCTCAGAATGCTTGTAACATCTTGTAATATCCTCTTAATTTGCAGTGGCTCAGGTTCCTGTTCTGGTGGCCAGAAGTGGACCAACGCCCTCCTCATGTCGCAGCAACACAGCTCCATGGTGATACGAAATGCTGCCTTAAGCGCTTGTGAGCGAGCGAGACGGTGGGAGAGGACCAAGTCACTTGTTGTCCTTGCTGCGTCCGAGGACGCGACCTAATAAGAGACGTTACTGCCAGTTCCCTTGAGAGGACCTGCCTCATGTTGGAGCAGGCAATGGCAGCGTCGATTCGCCCAACCTCCGTGTCTTTCAATGCTGCCTTATCATCTTGTGACATGCCAAGATAGCGCCTCATGCACCTTTGAAACATATGTTTTTTTGTGATACATATGCGCCATGATGTGCCCATGTGTTCCTGTTAGCCGCACTGACAGCATACTTAAGGTGAAAAGGTTCAGCACTGGGATTTGTCTTTTGGCCTTCTTGCTCCTTGCTTCAAATGAGACTTCAGGTTGAGCATCACAGTTTCAGGGTGCAAAAATATGTATGAAGATCACAATGTGGCACAACGGAAAGTATCATCCGTCATTGCAAAATCTAGACTGGACCGATGTGGTATCACTCTCGGCTTCCCCTTTGGGCCTGTGTCAGGGCCAAACCACCTGTCATATCCTGTCATATTGAAGGCAGCGATGCAAAAGAGAAGCGTCAAAGCAAGCTTGGTGACGCTCAATGCTGTCCTTAGCAACACTGAACGGGCTCAAAAGTGGGAGCAGGCATTGCAGTTCTTGCCTCCAAGCCGCACTTAGATATCTTGGATGCACTCCGGCAAGTGATATGAGGGAACTGCAAGCACGCCGCATCATTATATCTATAAGTCAAATCCGATATCAATGGCACTGAAGAGAAATGCTACTGCAAATCTTGGAGGTCTATGGCTTGGCAATTGGTGCCGGACCAGATTAGTTTCAACGCAGCCATCAGTGCTCAGGAGACGAACGTGTCCAATGGCAAGCCTGTACCTTTTCTATTGTTTGTCCTATTTTTGTGGGCTGAACGGCTGAACGGTCTAGAATCTACAACATTCTACAACGGTTAGGTCTTAGTAATGTAGTGCTCGATCTCCCATGATTGTCAGCGGTCAGGAGAAGTGCGGAAACTGGGAGTGGGCTTTCATGACCTTAGCCCCTGCCTCAGTTGATATGCTGTGAGCTTCACTATGTTTCAATTGAATCCTATGAAGTTCGTGAGTCACTGGTGTTGAGTAGATTGGAGCCTGAAGCGCTAATCGACTGCCTTGATTTTGAGGATATGATGAAGTCAGCCCGATGCCCTGCCGACATCATCTCCGTTTCCTCTGCAGTGAGCGCTTTGGATATTGCCAGTCGCACGAATCTTAGAAGTCTTAGCACTGAGAGCATTGGTGAGCCATGCAGTGCAGCATAGCCGTCACAAATCAATTGTGCAAAGTTTTATCACACCAAGAGTTCTGGCATGCTGCACTCAGGGTGGGCAACGGCTCTATTCCTTAGCACCAATCAGATGGTGGCACCCAATGTGATATCCTGCCACTTTGCTATGCAGTTTTCTAAGAGTTCTGCATGTCATCGGTTTCCAGAAAAGGGTGGAGGGGAGAAGATCAAATACAAAAGACTCAGAATAGCAATAATTACTCCTTTCGGCAGAAGCTGGAAAGCTGCAATCCTTTCGGCAAGGCTAAGGGGAAACAATGTTGATTGCCGTGGCACAAGCTTTCCATAAAGAACAGCTCTTAGATTGGAAAGGTACTGCTGGAATGCATTCATGTGCGGCATCTATGGGCTGGCAGCACGTTCTCAGTCTGATGATCTTTATGCAGACTCTTGTCTTGGTAACTGTGGGTGGCAGATGGCAGTTTATGAAGGATTGATCAGAGGTTTCGGGGTGCGAATGTGGTGAGTTTGAGGCCAACTGTGTACACAAGGATGCATAAGGTTTTTCTTCTTTATTGTTGTGGGCCATGGCAGCCCCTAGGATGACACTGGTGCAGCAGAACTGTGTGACTTTGCATGCTGCTTGGCTGCAGAGGCTTTTCATCTCAGTTTGCATTGTCTGTTTTCACACAGTCAGAGCTGATCAGACCATGTTGGCGTTGGCCAGAGATTGAGGCAGCTTTGATGGCAGCTGAACATATACAACCTCAAGCAGGTGTTCTGCAGCTTGCCAACGACATGGCCATATCGGCTGGAGGATGGGACGCTGCATATGCCAGCGTATGCGAATTATTGACATCAAAGACTGTGACAGACAGTTGGATTGAAGTGAAGCATCTACGGCAACTGCAGTTTGACTACAGCTTACAACCTGCTCCAGGTTTGATTGCTAGAGAACGCCAGCTCATCAGCAAAAGTCTCCTTGCTGATCTTGCTAGCTTGTTGTTTCCTTGCTGCGCTCGCGCTGATCTATTGGCTTTTGTTGATCTTCACTGTTCTTCTGGATAAATGGCTGGAACTTCAACCCCTTGAATGTAGAAAGGCTGCCTCCAGGAACACAGAGCATATCATTCAGAGCACACCCCGAGAGCTTCTGCAGCCGCATGGCCCAAATTTTGTTGAACCTTTGAGATCCCCAAGCTTACGAACGTAGCCTGGCTGCAGAGGGTGGAATCATGTGGAATCCTTCAAAGAGGTGTCTGGGATTTTGGAATGAGGGAAAACTCTGAATCTCTGAGTCTTGATATTTGTCCCACTTTTGCTGGCTTCCTATTTGAGGTGCCAACCATCTAAGGAACCATGGCGCAGAGCCATGGCTATCTCTCCTCCATTGGACTTGATCCCGTGAATGTTGCGACTTCATCCTTGATACCTCCTGAAGAGAAGGAAGCTCAGGGAACCAATGGTTCTTCAGCACCTTCTCGCGCAAAGAAGACAGGTGCAGCCCCATCTACTTTTTGCGATGCCACGTTCCCAACACACTGCCATATGTTGCACCACCATTGCAGCTTTTTGCATGGTTCCATGCACTTCACTGTATCAGTTGAAAAAAGTGAGCATTCGCTATCGGTTTTTGGTGGTCAAGGTGCCCAGGGTCCAGGAAGCGGAGAGTTCACAACCGCCCAGGACTCACATGATTTGAAATGTGCCGTGGAAATCACGCTTGCACCCCTTGATGTTTCGTGCTGTTGCGCAGGAAGTCCGAGACAGCTTTGTCAAGTTCTTCCAGGGAAAGGTGCACGATTTTGTGCCTTCCTCCCCGGTGGTGCCGCACAACGATCCAACCCTGTTGTTCATCAATGCAGGCCGGGATGAAAGACTGTTGTAAGACCACACAAACCTCGAACAAAGGCTTGACCTTTGCATCCACTAGGTTTGCATGGGCAACATGTCAAAACGCATTCAGTACTTCCACTGCGATTGTCCCTCATGTGTCCGGCAGGTATGAACCAGTTCAAGCCGATCTTTGTTGGACAAGTTGATCCCAGCCATCCCTTTGCCAAGCTGAAGCGTGCAGCAAACTCGCAAAAGTGCATTCGTGCAGGTGGAAAGCACAACGACCTGGAAGATGTTGGGAAAGATGTCTACCACCACACCTTCTTTGAGATGCTTGGCAATTGGTCCTTTGGAGATTATTTCAAAGAGGAGGCCATTACTTGGGCATGGGAATTGCTGACGAAGGTCTACCACCTGGACCCCGAACGGCTCTATGCAACCTACTATGGCGGTGACCCAAAGCAGCCAACTGTTCCTGCAGATGAGGAGGCAAAGAACATTTGGTTGAGGTATTTGCCTGAATCACGCATTCTCCCCTTCAACATGAAGGACAACTTCTGGGAGATGGGTGATACTGGTCCATGTGGACCGTGCTCAGAGATTCACTATGATCGAATTGGAGGCAGAGATGCAGCACATTTGGTGAATATGGATGATCCGGATGTGCTGGAAATCTGGAACCTGGTCTTCATGCAGTTCGAACGAAAAGAGGGCGGCAGCTTGATTGAGCTTCCAGCGAAGAGCGTGGACACTGGCATGGGCCTGGAGCGAGTGACTTCTGTGCTCCTTGATGTTCGCAGCAACTACGACACAGATTTGTTCAAGATTATCTTCAAAGCCATTCAGGAGAAGACCGGCACCACCAAGCCCTACACGGGCAAAGTGGGTGAAGAGGATAAGGACCACGTTGACATGGCTTATCGTGTCATTGCTGATCACATCCGAACCCTTACGATTGCACTGACGGAAGGTGCCACTCCATCCAATGAAGGCCGTGGCTACGTCCTGCGCCATATCCTGCGTCGTGCGGTGCGCTTCGGTCGGGAGATCCTGGATGCGCCACCGGGATTCTTCCATCAGTTGGTGGACTCGGTGCTGGAGACGTTGGGTGATGCCTTCCCAACTTTGAAGCAAAATCCTGAAGATGTCAGGGCAATCATCAAGGAGGAAGAGGCACAATTTGGCAGGACCTTGGATCGTGGCATCAAACAGTTCAAGACCTTTGCGAAGAAAGGAAATATCACTGGGGAGGATGCCTTTTTGCTATTTACCACCTATGGCTTTCCAGTTGATCTAACCCAGTTGATGGGTGAAGAACTGAAGGTGGAGGTTGACATGCCTGGCTTCGAAAAGAAGATGGCGGAATTCAGGGAAGATTCCAAGAAGAAGAAATCTGCAAGGACTACCAAGGAGAGGCTGCGGGGAATTGATGGGTGAATGCAGCTAGCAGCTGGAATGAATATGAACGACCATCCAATGAGCCCAAGGAGCTTGTCCGCTCGCACGAGCCACATTACTGATCAACAACTTGTACTGCAAAAGAATATACAGGTGAATGTAATTTGATGCCCTCAGTGACATGAATGATATATAAAAAAATATATTATATGATGTTATGATTCTGACAATTAATGATATATCATGACAATGATATCTAGTTATGTAACATTATGTCATTCATTTTTCACATCTGGCTGCAGGACATGGAACTCAAAGCCAACGAAACGGACAAGCTCATCAAAGGCATGAAGCTGAAGCCAACGGACGACACGATCAAATATGACTGGAACACCGAGGCGCACAGCTCACACCCGCTGGAGCTGTGCATGGTAACCGTTGATACTGATCAATTACTAATCATACTGCCAGGCCACAACTATTGACTATAGATTTGAATAGGCAGTATGATGTGAGAAATTGATGTTGCTGACATTTGTTGAGGTTTGTTGATGTTTCTTTGAATCTCACCTCCGATGTCTCACAGTTGCCTATCTTTCTTGTTGATTCTCCGTCGTCAGGGTGATGGAAGTGAATTCACTGCCAAGATCCAAGCGATCTATGATGGCCAGGATCCAAATGGAAAGCAAAGCAACATGCCGAAAAACGGTGAAACACAATAAGGGGAGAGCAGATGGAAAAGAGACATTATGGATGCTCTCCCACAGTACCCCATCTTTCAGAAGTGATCTTGTTTGAAACTTGTGCAGGAGTTCGTGCAGAGCTGCAACAGTGGTTCCGACGTTGTCGGCCTTGTGCTGGACAAAACTCCACTTTATGCAGAACAAGGAGGTCAAATCTTCGACAAGGACTGCCCCTTGATTTTTCTGATTGCTGATGCACACAATCATTCTGGATATTTCATGATATTTCTGCATGATTGACGTAGAGGCGTGTCAATGTAATGTATGTATCCTACAGCATTCCTACAACCATCGTAATCATTCGTAATCCCTTGCTTTGATTCCGCTGCAAGGCCACAGTGACGTGCAATGGTGTCGAGTTCACCGTGGACAATGCTCAGAAATATGCTTCTTGGTGCTGATGCTGCTGATATTTGACTATATGATATAATCTCATGCTGCTGGCTATATGTGATAGTAATTGATAATATTTGGCGGTACAAGTATGCCATGATATGCCATGATATGCCATGATATTTGAACACATTTGAACACTCGGCAAATTGAAGCAATCAGTGCAGTCATGAATCTTGCTTTGATCTGATGTGACCTGAGGCTGGCTACGTCCTTCACATTGGTCAAGTGGACACAAAGGGAGAGTTGAAGGTTGGCGACAATGTCACCATCAAGGTGCGAAAAGAGAGAGAGAGAGAGATACAAGCACACACACACACACATATAATATTATACTGTTTCTTCTTGTTAATTACTTTACGTTATTTTATGATTCATTGAACATTGCTTCACACCATTCATACATATTCATACCATGAGCAGGTGGACTACACCCGGCGTTCGCTGGTGGCAAAGAACCACACTGCAACCCACATCCTGAACTACGCGTTGCGGCAAGTTCTGGGCGAAAAGGTGGATCAGAAAGGTTCCCTGGTCACCGAGGACAAGCTGCGCTTTGACTTCTCTCATGGCAAGCCTGTAGAAGTGAAGGAACTGAGGAAAATCGAGGAGATCTGCAACGACATGATCCACAAGTCCTGTGTGGTGCACTTCCGCGATGTGGCCCTCGATACTGCGAAGGCCATCACAGGTCTCAGAGTCTCAGCATGTCTCAGCATGTCTCAGCTATCTCAGTGCTGAGACTTTCAGATTTTCCCGCGAGGTTACAGTATGTTACAGTATTTTGCAGTGGAGGTGATAGGATTTTCTTGGAAACCTTGGAAAGCCTGAAGCCAATGGCGTCCCATGGTGATCCTAAAGCGTTGGAACCCAAGCCCAAGAGTCAGTTGCCTTAGCTTTCGCCCCCTGAGTTCCCATGTGTTGCAAACAACAGATCAACAGCAATCAAATACAAACACATGCCACACGACTTGACCTGGAGCAGTTGATGTGACATGATGTGACAGCAAAGGTTCGCACCCGCTATCTTCAGTTCAGTTTATTGCTGGATAGCTGGCAAATCCAAGGAGCAGTATTTGGTGAAACTTATCCGGATCCTGTCCGTGTGGTGAGTGTTGGCCCGAAGATTGATGATCTCCTGACCGACAAGACCACACCATGGGGAATGCAGACCAGTATAGAATTCTGTGGTGGCACTCACGTCACCAACAGCAAGGAGCAGGGAGTGCTCAAAAAGTTCCTGCTTTGTGCCAGCCGGAATCATTGCGCAAGCACAAGAGTGGGAATCATGTTGAATCGACTGTTTGCTTTCACGCACCGAAATATACAGTTATTATAAAGTTTCTTCAGTTGTATGACTCAGTTGCCATTCCGCCTGACAGGAAATTTACAAGTTTGTCCTCTTGCAGGAAGAGGGAATTGCCAAAGGCATTCGAAGAATAGTAGCAGTCACAGGACCGGTCTGGGAATTTGATGCTCTGTATCATATGGCTGCAGCTCAAAATGTAAGGTCCCGATGCATACCCCGGACGCACAAGCGTTCCATACCCCTGATCCATACCCCCCGGTCCACATCCATACCCTTTTGAAGAGTTGAGATCATTTGTTCCTTCGTTCCATACGTTCGGATCACCCGCGTAGCGATCCATACCCGTTTTTTGAGCCATAGCCCATAGCCATATATTATTATACCCTCTGGTTATTTAACATAGCCATGGAAAAATATGGAAAATGGTCCATTTATAGATGGTTTACCTGGGTTTACCTATAAAAAATGGTGATTTTCCATGGCTATGTTAAATAACCAGATGGTATTTATCAGGTTCCGATTCTGTGGGGCATGTGGACCAGCCGCATTCGAAGTGAGCGTTTGGTGCTGGAGGACCACAGGCAGCAGTGGAAGCAACGCTTAAAGCGAAGACTCTCAGATCTTTTGTGGCAAGCAGGGGACTTTTTTGCTGGTCAGTCATCCCTTTAGATAGGTAGACAAGTAATTAGACATAGTACATGAGATAGATTCCAAGCCAAGATAGATGGACACATCATATGTATATTTATATAGTCAAGTATGGAGATATTTGTTCGTACATGTATTTATATATATATATATTTTTATATATATATATATGCATACACCCACATTCATTGCAGATTGGCAGATTGTTGATGGTTGTATGATCATATATTTTATTTTTTTTCAGTGATGTGTCGAACGCAGCTCAGATGATCAATGTTCCCAGGTGTGGACTTTGATGGCTTCAAGGGTATGTCTCCTGGCAACGAGCTCGACAAGTGCATTGGTGACCTCAGGAAAAAGGTCACAGAGGACAGGCTGAAATCCGGGTGGGCCAGTGGGCTATGGTAGGCCATGGTGGGCTATGGTAGGCCATGGTAGGCCATGGTAGGCCATGGTAGGCCATGGTAGGCCATGGTGATCCTGTTGGATTGCAAAGAGATTTCAAACGCACATTGATCACATATTGATCACATATTGATCACATATTGATCACATATTGATCACATTGAGTGTTTGAAAGGACAAGGAGGTCTCACTCCTCATGAAGAATGACATCATCACAGAACTGGAGGGATTGATTCTTGGCCAGGTCTTGCGGCGAAGTCATATGAGAGGACACGGAGTTTCATGGAGCCCATGGAGTTTCCTAATTCAGCCAATATAGCCAATCACATGTGCTCCAAATTCAGTTTGATCTTGTTTCAAATTGGAAATTGGAGTGTTTCATGCTAACTTCCAGCTTTTGCCGCTTCTGACGCTTCGAAAATCAAGCACCCTGAAGTGTACCAAGGGCGAAGGGCTCATTGAAGGCAGGGAAGGAGCAGACCAAGAAATTCGAAGGCAAAGCCAAGGAGGATGGTGAGAAGCTGGGTGCTGTGTCGGCAAGTATTGCAGATCAATACAGTTTTCAATAAAACAAGCACGACAAGAGTCTATGGGATGAAATGCATTTGGCCCCAAGAATGCACGAGGAATGATATACATGAAAAATCATGAAAACTAAACGCGGAACGGATGAAAATGGCTGAAATCTCTGCTGGACTCCACGGACTCTGCTGCCAGCTGGGTTGCAATGTAGATTTTTATCATTTTTTATCTGGTTGGGCCTGAGGCAAAGAAGCCGCAGCGGCATCCGGCAACACCTTCGTGGGCGTGGTCGAGGCTGGTGCTGGCTGCGACGATGCCAAGGTTCTCACGCCAGCGATGGACGCAGCGACCAAGCAGTGCTCTGACAAGGCCCTGTGGAGCAAAACTTTCCATGGTTTTGAAATGTTTTGAATGTGTGAAGGAGTCCCAGAAAATGCTTTAGAGTTGCCAGCCGGCAGGCTATCATGCTGATGAGCAACATGGGTGGCAAGCTAGCAATCCTGGCGGTGGTGCCCAAAGCTTTGACCGGAAAAGTGTCAGCAAAGGCATGGTCCTCAAAGGCTGGAGATGTGCTGATACACTGGTCCAGTAATCAAGCATGGCAGTGGAAACTCCCTCAAGATGGCGGCCTATCTATTGGAAAAAGCATGAAACATGCATAATTGGCATAATTATCATTCTTCCACCTTTCGTTGCTGTGCTTTTTTAGTGGAGATTGTGAAGTGTCAATGCAGTGATGGACATACTTGCAGCCTGTTTTGCAAACAGTGCAGAAGCACACCTTGGTGGTGTGCAGGTGTTGGATGCCATTGGTGGCAAAGGTGGTGGTAAGGACCGTTGGCAATACATTATGGCATCATTATGGCAGTGCTCATGTTGATGTGAGATGTACTTATAAGCAGAGTATGATCGAACCTGTGCAAGCCAAGATGTTTGCTTTGATTTCGACGGCAATATCAAGTGCAATGCCAAGTGGAAGGTGGAATTCGCCTAATGGCAGCATAGCCTTTAGACTGTTTGTATCCTGGAACCTGGTCTTCAATTTTGCCTCTTGGCTGTAGGATGACAAAGCTCAAGGGCAAGGTGATGCATCGAAATTGGCGGAAGCGCTTGCGGCAGCGAAGAGCTTCGCCTAGTGTTGAAAACAGCATGACCAAAGACATCCAAAGATCCGTGACATTCTGAGCTTGTTCGTAGCTTTGCCAAAGAGGGCGAGCGCTTGCAGCGCTGTTTCATCGCGGGATTGAACAGATCCTGGTCAAGCTTGAAGCAATCACGTCGAGTGATGCCGATGACTGGTTTGATGGCAAGTATGATTACAATATATTAATTGCAATGGACTATACTGTATCAAATACATTTTTACGTTTTTTTTACAGCACACCTGATTAGAGAGCATCATGATTATATATGATTATCTACATTAGCACAATAGGAAGGTATGTCAGAGCTTTTGAATTTGGGCAATGCATACCTAGTACATCTACTTGCATTTTGCTCCCCCAATTGTCGTCAGGTTTTGGAGAAACTCTGCCAGTCGCTTTCGCTTCCTGGGATACCTCCCCGACCCTCCCAGCAGGCTGCAAATTTCAACTTAGCCTCTCCAGACTGTGTGGTGTTCTGTGCAGTGATGCGCGGCGTGCTGCATATGCTTTAGAAAAGTTGCGGACGTTGCTACTCTGCTACTCTCAATATGCTTCAGACTTCAGACATCTTCAGACGTATCTCCGAGACACGTTGACAGGGTGTTGAGCTTGTTCAAGGCTTTTGCGCATAGATTTGCTATGATTTGCTCAATCTGATTGAATCTGTTCAATTCTATTCAATTCTGTTCAAGTGTCAAAGTCTTTCAGATTCAGCGAGATTGCAGCCCTTTGACTTCGAGGAGAAAACTGGAAAACTGACTTGTGAAATCTTGTGACTGTGCGACTCAGGTCACACAGGATGAAGTCAAGGTCAAGTTGCTGGAGGTCTCAATTCTCCACGTTTTGCATGCAAAATCCGTGTCGTATTCCGTGTCGTTCCATTGCTTTCAGCCCTTGTGTCAGCTAGGATGGTGGCAAAGAGGCACGGGATAGCATGGGAGCTTCTCAGTGGATGCTGTGCAATTATCTCGATGTATCTCGTGTCCTCGTGAGTGTCTGAAAGTTATACCGGCTTGCATAGTGCATCGCAGCGCCGCAGGTCCAGCCATACTTTGAAGCTCGTTGTTTTGCGGAACCAAGGCTACCAAGGGAGCGTCAGAGATCTTTAGAGAAATTCATGTAGTCGTGACAGACTTCAGCATTTGCTTGAGACCAGGCTTCTGTCTCGTTTCTGGAATGTCTTGTTTGAGTCCCGACGATCAGATGCCACTTTGTCGGTTTGTTATCATTTGCTGGAACATACATAGAGGGGAAAGAGAAGGTTGTGTGGTGTGTGCTGGCTTGTTTTTTCCGTCTAGTACTTGATTCATCTTGATTCAACTCCAGATATCATTGAGCCTTGAAGATCCTTGAAGTCCATGGTGCAGGGGTGGTGCTATTAGAGTCTTCCAAGTGCGTGGCGGTGGACACTACCAAATGCTTAGTGATTGATTTGCGGAGCTGTGGACAAAATGGATTTCTATGGATTTCTGCTGTTTGTGGAGTACTGCAAGTGCAATCGAAGACTGTGCGAGACTTAAATGAAACATGAATCAATCTCTCAGAATCTCTCAGCTGTCTTGGATCAAACCGATCAATCATTACCTAGCCAAAGTGCACGAGCGGGGGGGGGGGCAGGGCGGCCCAAAAAATCACAGAATAGTCTCAAAACATGAAGATTAATCACTTGCACGAATTGAACATCATTTAGCTGAGAATACGAGTGATGCTGCACATGTTTGAACTAAATTCCATAAGAAATCAGAAGAACCAACAAAGTAAAACAACACATCAAACAATACTTCCGACACTCATGTGATGAAAGAGGCGTTTTCTCGAGTATTCTCGAGTTCCTCCCAGTTTATTTCAGCAGGGGTTTTGCAAATGCACCGTTTGTTTTTTCAACGTTACCAGGGCTTCTTGATTCACTGCAAAGAGCTGAAGGACTCTCACAACTTGGTTGAAGATTCAAAATCTCATCTCATGAAATTTTGGATACACTGTGCTCCTTCGTTTCTGCACAAAGATCAAGGAGCGTGGTAATCGAAGACTGGCTGGTGGTGATAGTGCAGGCCAACAACTTGTCAATCTGCAACGGAAAAAAACCAGGCGACATGACAAACACTCAAAGACATCCATTCAAATACCAGATATGAGGTGCGCTGAGCCTTTACTTCGAGGCTTGATGCTGACAACTGGGCCGCACAATTCGGCACATTTCATTTACCAGGTTACCAGTTCCTGTTTTCTCTTGGATGCATTGCCATGCATTGCCTACCTAACCATGTTGAGGGATCAATACATATCAATACATATCAATACTAATTATATCTGTTCCCACTCACTTGGAGTCTTTGTGATGCGGAAGGCTTTGCAAGAAGTCGAAAGTGCCGAGAGTGATGAAGGTTCCGTTTGAAGTTTTCAAAGACGATTATTATTTTTTCATTTCAATTCGGATCAACTCCTGGTTGAGCAACTCATCAAACATGTCATGGCAGGGCCGGAGCTTGCACAACTTGCAGCAATCCTACATTCAAACAGTGCGCAGGTTCGGAGATGCAATACTTTTGCAGTTAGAGAAAATGAGAATAAAACGATGGAACGCAAGATAGACCAATTGAGAACGCAACTCATGAACCCCATGAACCAGGCACTGATGAAGCAAAGAAAATGGTTTGAGGCGAGGACGTGCCAGACTCTACAGTGGGAACATCACCGGTCCCTCATTTCACCCCTTCGCCCCATTTCGCCCCATCAGGCGATAGACCAATGCCATGCTGCGACGCACTTACTGCTGGTAGTTACTGGATGTTACTGGTAGTATTTGTTTGGTCGACCATGGACAGCTGATGACAGCTGAGTATTCCAAGGCATTGCGTTTTGATCCCGCCACTACCAAGCTGGGGCCTCAGCATCCTGAGTGTTGGATCACTGATTTGGGTTTGTTCAACAACAGGCTACTCCAAAATCATCCGAAAACCAGTGGTTTATTCATGACTTTCCGCAGTTAACATCAGTTATATAACAACTTTAACAGACAATATACTATACAATATAATAATAAAATAATATACATTGTACATCAATATAACACTGATTGATAATGTAAAAATATGTAAAATAGAGATTAACATGATTAACATGGCCAAATTTTGAGATCCCATCTCCAGAGCCTCGAGGTCTTCATGGCGTGGGGCAACTTCTGCAATAGAGGCAGTGGGATCCCCATGGCCGTAGCAGTTTGCCGCTGACCTGGGATCCTCAGGTGGGCATGCACGATGTTGCCGTTGCCTTTGTCGAGCGGACGTCTTAGATCACTCCTAACAATACTTAACAATACGTTCCTTTCTAGGTTTGTTTAGTTGCATGGTTGAAAACATGGCTGACAAATGCTGAAAACGAAGCAAATCGAAATCAAACCTGCCAAAGCCAATCGCTTTCAAACCATGCTGCTTTTTGCATGTTTTTGCAGCCTGAGTGCTTCTGAAATCTTCTGACCAGGGCTGGATTGGAAGAGAACGTAACCTCCCAGGAGCTACTGGAGTTGCGCAAAAGGTTGGCCTGGCTTGACTTGTGGCCTCTCTTCATCCTTGGAGCGTCCAGCTGAACTATGTTGAACCAATGTACTTAATTTGATGGCACATCATTCACCAAACCCAAATGGCCAAAACCGTGTTTGTCCAGCTAGTAATCTTGGCTGGCCACGACATTCATGCGTTTAGCTGAATTATGCTGATATGCTGAGAGATTTACCTGATTAAACATCTTGAACTGCGTCATTTCCGATTGCTGCATATTGCTGCCAGGTTGGGACCACTGTCATCGGCTCAATCAAAGCCATACCACGAGATATTTGAGATACGGCCGAGTAGAGCATATCACGAAAGCTTGCTTCTGCTAGCTGAAGTCCCTCTTGCTTTAGCAAGGTGTTGATGGTATTGATTGGCAATCGCATGAAACTTCATAGGTATTTCCACCCCCTGGCTAGTTTACAAGCACTTTGGCCGTGGCTCCATCCCCCCGCGGACACCGTCGGCATGTTGCCACTGGCATCACATTCGGCAGCATTTGCATCCTCAACATCATTGTGTTTTCATGCAAAGCTCCCTGCCAAGCTATATAGCTTTCTTCCCTTACCCCTGGGCCTCAAGTTTGTAGCACGTTGTCGCATCAAGCAAAAGTGAGATGGGATTGAGGCCAGATGTTGACCTGCAGAGAGGCCAGGGACATGTTCTTGAAACTTTGAGACTTGAACAGATGCAGCATGATCAACATGACGCATAAATTGCATCAGTGCGAGCCTGTGCAAATTGACCAAAACTGAACTGAAGCACAATGGTGCTAATTTGCACAGCCCTGCACCAGATGACAGTGATGATCATTCCCTTTCTCCTTCGAAGTGGCGCTTGCCCTTGGAAGAGGACAAGGCCGCAAACGTAGATGCAACGGCTTACCATGCATGCGGCTTGCCATGGCTTAGAAAGGTGCTGAGTTCAGGAAACACTATGGTCACACAGTTAATCTTGTGCAAGGCTGCAGAGAAGGCTCGCATCCCCAAGAAAACGCATGCTGGCAAAGAGAAAGGACAGCCGGACAGCCACACACATTGAGTACGCAATGGCATTCAAGACGTTTCTGATTGTAGCTCCTCAAAACATCATTCATCCTTTAACTTCTGGTGCGAAAGACGCACAAACACACAGGTGGACAAACATCGATGCAACAGAGAAGTTGTGAGTTTGTTGGTCAGATTTTCTTTTATTGCAGGAGACTGAGGAAGGCCCACTTTGGCACCTCCATTGTTTTGCGGTTGTTCAAGCCTTTTGCCAAGGAGTGCTGAAGCACATATCATTCGTTGAGAGTTTAAACATCACTGGGACGTACTCGACATGATGTAGATATATTGTGTCCAATGCTGGAAGCCATTCCTGTCCACATTCAGATTTTGTGCGAGGAGACACCAATCGACTTGCAAGCTGTCGGTTACGGTTACAAGATCACGCTCAAACTGCTTCCTGGAGATGTAAGACCTGCCCGGACACGATGGCAAACTGGGAAACCAGTGCAATCGATGAAGCGGAGACAGTGACTGGGCTCGAACGACCATCGTCGTCACCTGAGCTTCAATGTCTCGAGGTGAACAGATTTTCCTCATAGGTGTTTTTCACTTTCATGAGAAGGCTGCCTTTCACAGAGGTGGTCATGAGAGTGCGCAGACGCAAAAGCTTTCGCCAGGGAACTGTGTAGTATTCTTGTAGGACATACGACATACAGTAAGTGATGTATAATTTAGTAAATTTAGTATAATTGTATAATATTTAATCTCAAATTCTGAGATACTTTAAGTATCTTTAAGTAAGTTTTAAGTCACAATGATGCTGCAAGAACTGGAGGCAGTGGGAAGTGGGACTACAAGGGCTGGCCAGTCATATGCAGAGTATTGCAGAATCACAACGGACTTGCAGGTCTGTGCTACCATGTGCTTGCATACTCTTCCCTCAGGATATATTGAAATTAGTTGGGTGATGTTGGGTGAACATACAGGACATATTCATGATACTCATCATATTTCATGATGCTTGATGAAAAAGTATGATGCCGTCATCCTCGATTTCAGGATATGCTGCGCTTTCAGCGCTTTCCGACTGAAAAAGGTGTTGAATGGCTGAATGGCTGGGCAATATGCATTTAGGGTCAAGCACACAGGGCAGCCCTGATCCTCCGCGTGGAGCGCTTCAGTGGCACTAATTACAAGGCGGCCAAGTGGGAAGGGTCGAGACATGAACCAGCAAAGAATGTTAACATACTAGTCTTGGGGGAACTGGTGATTTTTTGTGCCTTATGTATATAATATATACGTATATAAATATATATATATATATATGTATGAAGATATGTACATTTTATATGTATATAATTGTGAAAATAAATGTATATGTATATAATATGTATACATAATATGTTTATATATATCATATATATGTATCTAAATGTGAATGTAATTGTAAATGTATACATATATATATAATATAACCCAGCCAACCCCGAAGTTCACGAAGCATACATGACGTGAGCAAATTGACAGGCACGTTAATATCCCCCCGCACCCCAAACCCTTAAAAAAAACAAAAAAAATGATTTTGTTATCAGTTGCCTGGGGACGGCGTTGGGTACTATAATAATCATAGATATCATAAAATAATGCGTCCTACCTTAGGAAATTATTTTGAGGTGGGGGTTGGTTCCAAAATATGTTTTTTAAAATAATTTCCAATTTTTAACATAAATTTTATGTTAAAATCACCCGACAAGAGCCATAGCAAAATAATTTTTGCACCCGTACCTTGATGATGGTGCAAAATAATTTTCCACCTACA
>Ga0126342_10004495_pt1 | contig 23865 bp, 36 predicted proteins | sample Cyp1metagenome_FD_92528 | JGI IMG/M metagenome (GOLD analysis project Ga0126342, IMG submission 92528) | Coral microbial communities from Lord Howe Island, Old Settlement Bay, Australia - Cyphastrea 1 metagenome | ecosystem: Host-associated > Invertebrates > Cnidaria > Coral ...
AGCTAGAGAAATAGATGGCGAGATAGACAGATAGATACATAGACACATAGACAGATAGTTAGATACCAAGACAAATAGAGAAATAGATGGGTAGAGACATAGACAGATAGATAGACAGATAGATCAGTAGGTAGGTAGGTAGACAATCAGAGAAAGATAGAGAAACTTGAAACAGGGAGAAAAAGAGAGAAAGAGAGAGAAAGAGAGGAGACCTCAAGCACCTTTCAGTCCATCAGTGGCTTCGCTCTGCCATCCCTTCACAACAACCAACCTCTCCTATAGGTTTCCTATTTTTGAAACTTCCGCCACCGCCTTGTGCGGTACTACTGGTAATGATAATAGTACTACTACTACTACTAATAATAATAATATGTATGAATATATAAATATATGAATATGATTCAAAACCATGCTCAGTTGTGGTGACTTCATCCAAGCAATTTCAAACACCAGGCTTCAAACATCTTCAAACAGGCTATGACTTTCCAGTCCCATGCAAAAAGTTGTTTTACCCACAACTGCCATATCATTGGGATGTCTCTATTTATTTCCGGACATCTTTTCCCTAACCCACCATGGCCAACGAAAAAAAACTGCAGCTGATGCAGGGGCTCCCGACAGCACCCTGGCGCAGCGCTTGCACGGCGCCCACAGCATCGCCTCCATTTGGGGTGTCCCATCGAAAAATTGGATGGGAGGATTGGAGAAATATATGGATGGGGTGATTTTCCTAAGTTGGTGATTTCCATGGGATTGGTCCATTGGTAGATTTAGATAGCCATCTATCATGGAACAAATTGATGTACCTTTATAGATGGAAGACAAAAATTCATGGATTTCACCCATGGCTGTTAAATCAGCCGCGGTGTTTACCAGAAGCGCTGGTAACATCACCCATCACCCATCCCGAGACTAAATATGTGTATATAGATATATATATATATATATGTATATATATATATATCCCAGATCCCAAGCATCAACCATTCATCATCCATCATCCATCATCCATCACCCATCCCATCAGCAATCCCAACGGTCGGTCACCTTGGGTTTCCTGCGTCTTCTCGGCACAGGTGGCGATGCGCTGCGCTGATGCCTGGTTGACTCATGGAGTGATAAATCAACACATCATGGGAAAACATGATCAAAACATATCAAAACATCAAAACTCACGGAAACTCGCAAATTCGCAACTCATGGGATATAGATTTCATGGAGATTTCAACGGATCTTTGAAAAGAACTGCAAAATAGTAAATAGAAGCACCACTTCATCGCGGGATTCCACGGATCCAAGGACTACAGATGGCCAACCCTCAGGCTGCTTCCCCTCCGAAAGTCCCACGCCTGTTGGATCTGTTGGGAGGCCTGTTGTGCCTCTTGCAGAAGGACTTCTTCCTCCTGGGCCATGGTGGTTTTATCACTTTCACCAACAGCATATTATCGCCATTAAGAAAATCGACAGGATGTTTTTGTACAGTACACCATCACATGATCTTTCAGCAGTACAGTGCATCATCAAATTGCTGCAACCACCATGTGTGGCTAATCTGGTCAACCAATATCGTAGCTATGACAGTAGCCACTGGTTGGAGGATGAAAAAACACGGGTACATGAAAAAACATGAAAAAAAAACAACAGGCACCTGATGGTATATGGCGTGCTTAACCCACCCTCCATTTTCTACTAGAGGACCTGGTTGGGTGAGACCAAATGAATAAAAATGAATAACCGTGCAATCTGATGAATTTCCCATTTTGGTGCTTGAAATTAAGTTGTTTGATATCAAAAAAAAGGAACCTGTTCATCGCAAATCCAAAGAAAGTGGACATGTTGTTTTGAACTCTATGACTGTGCCAAATTATATATTCTTGGATGGGTCTAACTCGCATCCCAAATATACAAGTGCGGATTATCTTGGAGGTATTTCTTGTGCATTGACTATCCACCGGCCAGCTCATACAACACGCGCATGGCGCACCTTGGCATGTTCCAGCAGTGCTTCCGTGACGGAATCCCAGCGTTTCTGCCTCAGCTGTGAATCGCTAGAGAAAAAATAGCTGGATGCAGCTGATACATGAGATAAAACCCAGCTCAACTTAAACTTCCAACCATCATGATTTGGGACTTCCAAAAATAAATAAAATTCAAAAAAATGCGCATACAATAGCTGGCAGCACCAAGAAAAAAAGCTAGGTTCACCTCAACCCGCCGTCACCCATGTCAGTCACTGGCAAATCAGAAACCATGATGGCTCCGAACATCGGTACCTCCATCCAAAAAGACCATCATGAAAAAACAGCAGGCCATAGCTATAGCTATAATGTCTATGGGTGTCCCCATCTTCAGAATTCACCAAAAACATTCAACATGTGAACCTGCTAGGACCTAGGATATATCCCATTCATATCTCATCACTATCAAGTTCCATGAAAAATCAGCTATGAAATCCCATGGATTTTCCATCGTTCAGGTCTGGGTTACGAATCCCCATAGACTCCTCATAGCAGGACCAGAAAACCCCACCGAGCAGCGCATGCTCCGCAGTCTGCGCCGCATGCCGGCGTTCCAGCTCCACCGCTTCCGTGCCCGATGCGGCGGCAGCCTGGGGACAGGAGCGTTCACCAACCAAAAATCGGGGTATCATACCATCGTTCTGGGGATTTCAGGGTGAATTTGCTGAAAATCATCCATAAACTATAGAAGAATATAGAAGATATGTACTGAAGTCTCAAGCAATGGAGACGTTGGTTTGACTTTGATGACCTTGTGATTTGAGCCCCCAAAAAAAATCCGTGGAGTTGAAGTTATAATTGCAAAAACATTGGATTGAACATGATTGAACGTTCAAACAATGAACATCTGACGGAGATTTTTGAACCATATCAAACTTTGGGATGCAAACAGCTAGCCTCAAGCGACAAAAATTGCGGTGAACATGTACACATTTTGGCCAGCTATGGTGATGTTGCCTCGAAAAATGGTGCTTTCAAACACTGCAAAGAGCAGGAAACCACACCCAGCCTGCCTCCACATTTCCAGCACCTTGATTTGCCTCTTCCTTCATCTCTTTCAAGACTTCCATCTGCATCTGTTCCAACTGATCCACCACTTCCAGTGCTTCCTTCAGCGATTCCTTGGAGACCTCGGTGAGTTCCACCACGGCCTCCTCCGCGGCCCTCAACGCCGCACGGCTGCGCTGCCCGGTCTCGTCCAGGCGCTGCCGCTGCGACGCCACGCGCTGCCGCAGCCGCTGCGCCGCTGCGGCGAAGGCCGCCGCGGCGCCGTCTGCGCGCTGCGCGGCGCTGCTGGAGGCGGCCGTCGAAACCCGCTGCGCGGAGCACAGGGCGGCTTCGATGCTCTGCAACGTGGCGGTGGTTTGGGAGAGGTTCTCCAGAATTTCCTTGGTAGGTGCGAAAAATGTTGACATGTTTGCAAAATTGTGCAAAACTTCTGGGCAATGCCTTAGAAATCATCACCTTAAAAATGCCTTTCAATCATCTTCCCATTTTTTGGTGAACATAAAGCAACAAAACATCTCACCGAACTCACCCAGCATCCGTTTTGGCTTCGGTGCACGCTTGACCAACGGTTTCGTTGCGGACACCTCGATGCGTCTGGAGCTTCGAAGTCAGCGCTGTGAGATTCTCACATTGCTGCCCTTGGTCTTGCTGCAACTCGCCCAAGGTGGCACTTTGGATGGAAGTCATCCTTAGCCAAACAAAATCAACTGTGTCCAAGAGATTCCTGAATCAATCCCATGGAAACACCAAAAAAAAGTGGAACAGTATATAAATTACCACTATTTTCGGATTTATCCTATTTTTTGGGATGTTGCCGAAAAGGGTGAACAAATTCATAACCGGCCTATCTCGCGTCAAAGCTTGATTCTGAATCGCCTAAAGTCTGTTTCCGTGAAAGTCCACAATACCAACCACCCCATCTCAAAAAAATGTCCTTTAAAAAATTTAACCTAGTACTTGCTTGAAATCAAATTTACTCCCCTTGAAACCCATGAATACCACCAAAACATGCTTTCAATTGTTTTTTGTTTACCTCCTGTTAAATAACGTGCACAAAAAAATATAGTGATCTGGTGCCTACAAAAAATACATCCCCCTTGATTGAAGGGTAGGAACCCTTACCCCACCATTCCGTAAAAATATCATTATATATATATATATATCTATCATAATTATATGTATCTATCATATATCAGTGGATATATATATAATATATAATTATCTATATATCATTATCTATCCATTGATATCCCCATTTCTAGATGAGTTTTCCCATTGTAAACCCACCATATCCTCCAAGGATCTGTGAGATCTTCTCCTCGACCCGCGGATCTTCCAGCGGCTGCACCTTCTCCGGCAGCTGCTGCTGCAGCTGCTGACAGAATTCGCTGGCGCGCGACTGGGACGTCCTGCAGGGCGCGTTGAGATGTGAGATGGATTCTTTAGGATTTAGAGAATACCCTCTGGTAAACGTTTACATAGCTATGGAAAATCACCATTTTTAATGGGTAAATCCATGTAAATCCACTATTTCTATGGCCATGTTCAATAGCTATGTTAAATTACCAGAGGGTAGTTTTTTGTTGGGAATTCTATGGCATTTAATACACAGAGATGGTATTTCGTGTGAATGCAAACCATTCACGATGTTGAAATCAAAAGAATTTCTGGTGTGTGGAACAAAAACCATCAAAAACCACGGAATTCAAACCCTCCACTTTTGGCCCGTCCTGTGCTGATCCTTGGCGCTCTGCAAATGCTTCTCCAAGGACACGCGATGACGATCCATGGTGGCCAGGGAGTTCTGAAGACTCATTACCGCCTCCAATGTGGCAATGCCGCACACATCCCTAGTCGTGAAAAGGCTCTGGACGATGATCCAAAAAATCTTTCTTACCTCCATCATACCTCCATCATTCAACATCGTCTTCAAACCTAAGTCCAAGGTCTGAATGATTCAACTATCATCCGGTTTTTTTGCCATCAAGATCTTTAAGATACACACGAAGACTCGCATCATGTCCAGAGCTAAAGGACCTCGTGTCGCCCCGCAGCCAAGGAGGCGAATCGCTGCTTGGCAAAGGTCTGCTCCTGCTGTCAGCTGCAGCGGCTGACTGGAACTGTCGAAGTTGGTCAAATAGGTTACCAAAAAAAATATGTCGTTCAATGGTTAGAGGAAAAAACAACAACAACATGACCGCCATGCTCTCTTTTCAAAAAAAAATATTCAATATATTCTTATTTAAGTTCAGGTTGCAATATCAGTTATATCATGTACATCTAGAAACCCTTTGTAGAATACATCAAGAGCTTTCCCATCCCCCAGGGTGCCCCCAGGGCCCCCAGGGGGCCCCCAGGTCTCCTCGCAGCTCAGCTGCACCTTCCGCAGCTCGGAGATCGTCTGATCCAGCCGCACCTCGGCGCGATGCGCGCGCTCCGCCTCCTCCTGAAGGCTGCACCGTGCGGCTGGGCCGCGAAAGGTGGAGATTCTTGAAAAAGGTGGAGATGTTGCCATGAGGAAATGGGAGATATGTAAATTACGTAAAATAGGATATGATAATGAAATGAGATGCGAATTTTGAGATATGAAATGAGATGCGAATTTTGAGATATGAAATGAGATGCGAATTTTGAGATATCTAATATTATCTAATCATCATGATCCAAGCTTTTATCGGGCCTTTTTTTAATGTGCGAATGTCACCCATCCCAGCCGTGAAAAACTCCTGGGCTTCCTGGTACTTCCGGCCCAGTGCCACCTGTGTGGATCCAGATCCATCCCCACATCAAACTGGGCCGAAAGTTTGTACAAGCCCAGTTTGTAATGTAATGATGTAGGGATATTAATGTAGGAGTATTGTAATGTAATGTAATGTAATGTAATGTAATGTAATGTAATGATGTACAACCCCACTGAAAAAATATGATGTAATGATGTAGGAATATTTTTCGGATATTCGAATGTGTAGTATATGTGTAGTATATGACAGTATACTTCAACTTAAGAGTTTCATCGAACTCGTCGAGGACACCCGTCAATCAAAAGCGAGCCATGCAAACATAAGATCGCCTCAAAAAACAGCACCTATGACCTATGAAATGTGGTCTCCCCTAAAAACCAGGGGATTTTTTCTGGATTTTGATGTGATTCACCTTAAGTGGCTGGTGGGATTTTACTGAACTGTCGAAGGCTGGATTTTGGTGTCAGTCATGGCATGTCTACCCGGCAGATGAAGGCATACATCCTTTCAGTACAATTGGTGAAGCACAATTCATCATCAATGCTGTGTACAATGACTAAAGGACCCACACATCTCCAACATTTGGGAGTCAAACAGACAGAGGATCAATGGATCAAATTCCCTGCCAGAATTCATTGAACCAAAATGAACCATCCAAACAAGATTTGGGAGTCAAAATCAACATCATCAACAGAATCAACCCAGATGAGCCCAGATGACCCAGTAGCCAATGACCAGCGAAACTCGCTGCGCTGCGCCTGAGCTTCTTCCAGCTCTTGCGAGAGGTATGTGACCTGGCGCTGGATCCAATGAGTCCAGTGGATCCAGAGATGGGAGATACCCGTAATTTGGAGCGTCATGTTTTTTCTGTGCCACTTTACATATCGAAAATGACACAGAAAATAGTGATCTTTTTGGGGATGGGTTTATGATGGTTTACGATGGTTTATGGGCCATATGGGTAATTTTTGATGTTTTTTACTGTTTTCGAAGAAAGCCCTAGAATGGTGATAAGCGACATCTTTATCCAGAGATATCCAGAGAAGACAGAAGATCTCCAAGGAAAACTCGTAAATACTGCACCCAAACATGTGGATCATCTCGCGAGATGATCCAAGCCTCTGCGACTCATGTTTCCTCTCCAGCCCGCCTTCATCTCCAATTCAGCCCATTCAGATGCGCCCAAACCTGAATTGGAGCCTCAGCCGAAAGATGAAATCGAGGCCACCTGGTAACTTGTACCCAAAATCCCACAGAAAAGGATCCGCAAAAAATAAGCCAACTCGTTACCCACGACCTCGAAAACATCTGACAAAATATGACAAAAATACATAGTTCCCTTCAACTCTCTCTCTCTCTCTCTCTTACCAGCTTGATTGCTGCATTCTCATTTTCGATACGGTGGGTTTATACTTTCCACCAAGTTGTCTTGTGGGTCATCCCTGACCCTGACCAGCTTGCCCACAGTTACCGAAAAAATGGCGACCCGAAAAAAGAATCGGTGGCAAAAACGGACCGGCACCGTGAAACACGTAATGACCTTAGATTGCCTTCATATCTTTTAGCTGTCACCTCAATATATCCCCAAGAAAATTGCAAAAACACAACTCAACCAGTCGCTTCACAGACATATTCACCAATATTTCCCCAACGTTCAATACATACTTCACTTCTATTTCAATTCCCAATATTATGCATTTCATATCATTTCATGATTTTACATGATTTAACTTCAATCTATCCCCATTTCTTCATTTTTCTTCCTGGTTCTCCCCACCCTTTCCGGTTAGCGACTGACGTCCGCGTGCGACGTGACGCTGCGCTGTTGCGCCGACACCGTGGCGGTGCGCAGCAGTGAGGAAGCGACCGGCCTCTTCGGATCTTTTCGGATCCCCGGAGGCTGGGAACTTGGGAACTTCCTGGTGGAAAGTGCTGGGAATTCCATGGAATTCCTATTCAATTCATATTTAATTCATGATGGATAATGATGGTACAGATTTCTATAGATTGGAATGGTTCAGGAATGATGAATTCAATATAGATTCATATTGGATGTGGTGGATTCTATATTTCGATTTTTTTTGGTATATTGTTGATGATTGATGGTTTTCTTTCGATTGAATCACCATTCAAATATGAACAACGCCCCTTGATCCTGGATCTCTAGTAGGAATTGAATGTGATGTTGGCGAATTGTTTATTTAGTTGAATGGTACATTGCCGCTAATCACTTTAACCGAAAAAAATGTGAAAATCTAAACGATATGTGATATGCCAAAATGATGGATATTGGCATCGAAGGAGTAAGGATGTGCTGAAGAGCCAATGTGAAAAACCTATGACCTACATAGGGTAGTGTCATTGAAACTACCGATGTTGTTTTCTTCAGCCTTGATACACTGTATATCACTGAAAATAGCAGTGGACATGCTAAGCCACCAAGATCGTAATAAAATCGCCAAATCACAAGAAACAAGTTGGACACCAATCGGACACCAAGAACAAAAAAGGATTTAACTGAATTAACTGACAGTGGCTGGATTTGACCTCATTTGACCAACTCACCAACCGAAAACCAAGCAGCCCAGAAGGCAAGAATCGGCTTCCAAGACGTCATTGCAACCTATGATCTCCTAGTCTGAAAACACCAAAGTCTGGGGTCTTCCACCTTCCAAGTATGACCAGAGGCAGTTAAAATGTGTTGTTTTTTTAACCAAGTTGTACAGCTCCCAACACAGGTCCACCCGAACCCTGCTGGTCTCTCGGTGCCTGTTTCGAATCCCTGCTGCTTGTTCCGCATAAGACAAAGCCGAAATGGTTTCCTCGACAGATGCCAAGGCCTCGGCTGCAGCTGGCAGCTGGCATCCAGTTGGGGGTCTCAAGATGGGAGCAACCCCAACCTTCCAGGGAAAGATCATGAAACATAGTTAAGTGATACTACAAACCAACCAAAAAAAAACACCAACAAATTTAGATAAATGGTGCAAAAGATGGAAAAACTAGGGAGATAAGAGTCCTGGGCTCGGCTGAGCAGTTTGTTCATTTCAGTCACATGCAAATTATGATTCTTGTAAGACAGGCTTATGCTATCCAGAATTACCAGAAGTATACCCAATGTTTGCTTACATCCCAGCTTCAATGCCAGTACCATTCACCAGCCAGTTACACCATTACATGAAACATAACATTCAGTTTTTTTTTTATAGTTATATGATGTTACATGAGTACATACACGACAATTACATCATAGAACTACCTTTTTCAACAGCATCAACCACCCCATTCTCCATTTCCGTCCCGGCGCTGGGTTCCGGGTTCCCCACCGGCGAGATGGTGGCGATGATCACGGTTTTGCAACGACCCCCCAGGGCGTCTTGCAACAGCCGCGTCCTCGGCAGATCAGCTGATCGCTGGCCGGTGGGTGGGTATACACTTGGAGTGATTTTATAAGCCCACTAGATAATCACTAGATAATCTAAGATGTATTTTTCTAAGGTGATTATCTGATCGATATATTTTTTTTTTGCCCACTAGATAATCTAAGATGGGATAGAATTGATATGATCACGAGATTTGTGTGCCAGATACCCTCTTATTCAGTGAAACTGCAGCCCCTGGAGGGGCTCCAAAATAGCGATTCCTAAAGTCGTTTTTTTCCGCCGTGCGCATCATTGGCACCTTTCGCTCAGTCGCTGGACCAGACTGATGGAAGATCTGCGACAGCTGGGTTTCGAGCCACTTGAGGAAAGGTAGGTTATCATGGACGGCCACTACCAATCTCTGATTCATTCATAAACAGAACCACTGTCAATGTGGTCCATACTCCACATTCATCTTCCCAACTGCTTCGTCGCAGTTCCTCCAAAGATCCAAAGTTTTCCTGGCAGCTGAACGGGATTCTTTGCCCTTCAGACCACATTTCATCTGTCATCCCTGCAACTCACACCATCCGTTCTCAATCCCTTCATCTTTTTCCAACTTCGCATAGCTCTCCGCCAGCTTTCCACCTTGGAGTTGCCCGAGAGCTCAACAAAAACTTGGTCAAGTTCAAGTTCTCCCCAGATTCCCCAAATCAGAGATTAAAAAACCCACCGGAAGATCAAGAAAATCCTCACATATGTTTATCCATAGTGATATATTTCATGATTAACCCATGATTAAACCCATGATAAACCCATATTTTTATATATTTTTCACCATAAACCATGGATTTTTCCTGGTCCCCCGGCAGTCTAGGCACCCAAGGTGTGGCCCCCCGGCAGCTGCCGCCACTGCGCCACGTAGTCCTTGGTGGCGCCGTGCTTCGGCGCCTGCAGCACCTCTGCGGCACCGCCCGACTCGCAGATGATGCCGTCGTGGAGAAAGGCCAAGTCATCGGCCATGACGTGGAGCTGGTGCAACCTGGGGATTACCCGTGGCCGTTGCTTTTCATGGGAATTCTGTGGTGGTTTTTTCCGGGTGATGAAAAATGGTGGTGAAAAATGGTGTTTCAATGGTGTTTCAATAGTGATACCCCAGATTTACTGGTGATTTAGTGGTGTTTCAATGGGATTTAATGGTGATACCTCATTTATGGCATATAAAAAATAGGGAAAATGACAAGGAACCTGTGGATGGAATGGGCTATCCTCACACAAAGCCCATGGCTGGTGCATTGGTTTGGTACCCTGGCTGGTTGGTTTATTTGTTGGGACTTCTACTAGCTCATTTATCGCGGATTATCATAACCCGTAGTAAACCTATGGGATGGTGGTTTTTTATTAATGGCTCATGGCTGGGGCATCAATTCCCAGGGAAATAAAAAGTGGTTCCCATTTGGTGATGATGTCATCGTTTGGGGAACTTCTTGGGACAATTCACTGGGATGAATGGGATGAAACATGGGACTACAACAAAAAAATCGACCAAAGACCAAATTCATCCGAATTTCTCCAAGTCACTCAGTGCTGATGTACAACATTCCCACGTTTCGTTCCACCAGTTGTTTCAGCATCCGCAGCACCCGCGGCTGTCGGATGGAATCCAGGCCGCCCAGCACCTCGTCGCAGGCCAGCAGCACAGCACAGCTCGACAGCTGGGTGAGGCACTTGGCGAAATACCTGGGGAATGGCTGGGATAGAATGGAATGATATGGAATAATATGGAACAATATGATAGAATACCTGGAATAATATGGAATCATCTGTATATGTTGATATAATGGACTGAGAATGATATTAGTGTAGAATAATAATATGGAATAGTAATATGTTTCTATCTGGAATAATAAATAAATAATTTTAAATAATATAGAAAAATATCATGGAATAGTATGGAATAATCTTCCACTACCTGGAATAATATGGAATCATGTGTATATATATACTGTATGTATATGTTGATATAATGGACTGAGTATGTCATGATGAGTTGGAATGGCTGAGATGGCTGGTGAGAACGACTTTGTTCAACAAAGTCGAAGGGCTTAGAATCCGGAAAGTTGGGGGATGGAATGGTGCAAATGGGGAATGGCTGGTATACTTTGATAACTATCATGGAATATCCATGGACTGGGGATGAGTTGATCAAGTCACGAATGACCTGGATGGCTGGGATGGCTGGGATGGCTGGGAAGGGGTAAGAAGAACGAATGAAACAGAAATGGCTGGGCTTATCGGGAAAAACAACACAAAGCATGCAAGTGATAATAAACAACATTTTCTTGCCCTGGTATATTTGGACATAGGGAATTCATTGGACACTGGTCAAAAACCACCAACGTTTTCATCTTGAAACGTCCCTTAAAATCCTGCAACTCTGCCCGCCTCAGGATGTAGATCAGGTGTTGCTGACCACCAGAGAGTTTTCCAAAGCGTAGGCCATCGCGGATGTATTCCATAGGATTTCCAATGGGCTCTCCCGTCTCTTGGTTGTACATCTGGAAGCCACCCGCCTGTAGATCGGATAGATGGTTGATTGATTCATCATACTTCCCCTGGCCAAATCCATAATCCAACCATGCAAGGTGGTGCCCCCCAGTTATCTTTCTTGCTTTACAAACCAGTTGGTAACTATATGTATGTGTATATATATAATATATATATATAATTATATAATTCCCATATACACATATCTACCACAAACCTAACAATTAACCATTACCCTCTGGTAAACATACAAAAAGCTATTGAAAATGGCCATTGAAATAGTGTGGAATTTCCCATTAATAGCATGGTGATTTTCCATAGTTTTTTGTATGTTTACCAGAGGGTAACCATGGTGAAAACCCCTATGGTTTCACCACTCCTGCAGCATCTTGATCACCTGCTTTTGCCGTTGCTCCAACGACATCCACTTGGGCAGCTCGTCGCCGATCACGGCCTCGATGCTGCGGCTGGCCTTCAAAACGTCCTGGGCCAGCCATGACGCGTTTAGTGGTACCAATGACCGTAAGAAAAACATGGGCATATATCATGGAAAATATTGTTATTTAATGGTATAATGGTATGGTTTAACCAGGAAAATATGGTATTAATCATAACTGGAAAATCGTAAATCATCTATAGATGGGCCATTTATAGGGCATTTATACCAATGAATAGGCCATACAATACCCATGATCTACTATAGATGAGCCACGTTCCGTGAAACTTATAGCCAGAGGGTGCAGTTGAGGTGGCTGCCAGCCTCTAAAAAGGACCATATCTCAGCAAACTTGGGTTCCCGGCAATGGCAATTGACAAATCCACCATCTACCCTCTGGTAAACTAACATTGCTATTGAAAATGGCCATTTATAGTGAGTTTTCCCATTAAAATGGTGATTTTCCATAGCTATGTAAACGTTTACCAGAGTGTATACTTCGTTGATTTTCCCAGCGAACGAAACCTCCCCTGAGGCCGGTTCCCCGCGCCGCGCCTTGTCGGAGGTTTCGCTGGACAGATGCAGCACCAGCACTTGCGGCTTGGAACCACCCGAAAACCGCCTCCAAAGAGCCAGCAGCAGCAGCAGCAGCGCCACAGTAACACCAACACCGACCATCGGTAAGTGACCTCTCTGGGTTTCAGGAGAAACCCAAAAACCAATGGAAAAAATCCAGAGAAAATCAATCACCACCTGAAAAACATGAAAAGAAATGCGTTTTCTGGTGGTGGTTGATTGCATCTGGAAAGGATTTTTTGACTGCAAACCCTTACGCAACATTATCAAAATATCATAATCAGTTGTGTCTCTTTATCGACAATGGCACTAAATTGAGAAGGGGAACCACTCCAGCGTGGATTCTCCTCTGGCTGCTTTGAATGTTCAGATGGGCTTTGCAAATGGTTTTGAAAAACATCCCACTGTTTGTTTATGAAGTGCACAATAACTTGCAGATTCATCAATACATGTTGAGTATGGCTGATTACTACATCAAAATCATGTGTTCATTTGCTGTTGCTGCAGCTGATTCTACCCAGTAGCCGGGTCGCTGTTCACCACAGCTTCAGCTCGCCACTTGGGAAAGCGCGGGATCATGACTGCCAGCAGGGCTACGAAGATCGCCACTGCACCTGGACGTTGGAAATTCACAGCTCGGTGGAAAGTGCAGATCCTTGAGTTTGGTGAGAGTGGAAGATGTGTTCTTGTTGGAAATGGCATGACATGAACCATGTAAGAACCTTCAAACTCCACACTAAACCCCAACTTAATGACATTTGCATGTGGGGAAAGCCCTCTCCTTCCCATCTCCCATCACACCTCCCAGTGCCATAGTCTTCATCCCACTTCGCGCTTCTACCGTGCTATCTCCCAGAAATCGAATGGTCCCAGCTTTCGGTCTCAGTTGACCCCGCAGCAGCCGCGCCAGCGTCGTCTTGCCCGAGGCGTTCAACCCCACCAGACCCATGCAGCGCCCTGCGCGGAGCTCCAGATCCACACCCTGCAGGACCGGGTCGTCGTAGTCGAAGCATAGGGACTCCGTGGAGACCAGGACCTCTTTCTCCTGGGGGAATCTTGACCATGGCCAAAGACTGTCCAAAAACATCCCCAAACATCTTGAAACATCTTGAAACTACGAAAAATCATGTTATGGCATTGATACATTCATATAGGGTGACTTATTTACAGCACAGAATGCCCAAAACTCACCAACCATTCATTAAACTGTAATTACCTAACAAATCAACATTCTTCATCCCATTCATCTCCATTACCTATGAATATATACAAAATATCAGAAACATTAAGTAACCTTCCCATCCATCCCATCCCATCCCTCAACTCCTTCCCCTTCATTTCCCTCAAGATCGGCTTGGGCTTCTCCGTGTCGTAGAGCGCCGGCCCCGCGAAGATCTTCCGAAAGCCCGCCGTTTGGCGCTGCGCCTGCCGCGTCGCTGTTCGCTCCTGGCGCAGCTGGTCGCGCAGCTGCTGCAGCAGCTGGCGGACCTCGGAGTTCGAAGGATCCAGCTGCAACGCCTTCTCCAAGTCCTCCTGGTGGAGTTTGTGGGCGAAAGCCGGTTGATAGGACGTGAATTTCTCCTCCAAAAAAGGGATCTGACTAGAAAAAAAAGGAGATCATCACTTTTTGGCAACCAGCATTGGAGTTTGACCCGCAAAGTGGGAATCAGAGGCTTTTGGATCCAAAAGCCAAATGTCCGAGAAAGTGATGTGGATTTGCAAGCTGAATTTGTTTGCATTGTATGAATGTCGGATGGGAATGATGGGAATGTTGCATGTATTCATGAGTAATTCATGGGAGAATTGACAACTGCAGAGGATCCATTGAAAGGTGATGGTCGAAGCCCAAGATGAACTGGATGTTTGCCAAAGCCCTGTTTCGATGCTGAAAGGTTGGTGCAGTCATGGTTAGGATTGAAACATCCAAAATCCCACATGTGTTCCCGGCACCAATTCCCCTCTCTTGTACCTTCGTTTTCTTCAACCTATGCTGAACAAATTTCCAACAACTCCCTCAACAAACCATTCAAACATCCAATGTTCACTCTTAAATGTCTTTATCAAAAGTAATTAAGGTATGTAACTCGTTCTTGATGTGTGCTCAACTATGGTTGCAACTAACTACCAGTTCACTAAAGTAACAAAGCACATCTAAGCATCATATCCAGCAAATAACATCCAACAAATGGATGGTTTAAACCATTTGGAATTGCTTCTGATCCCCATCATACCACATTATTATACTAGTAGCCTCATCTAACACCATATCATCCCATATATCCCACAGCCAAGTTCTTTCCTTGGTCGTCCCTTCGATTGAAATATTCCCCAATATTAATAAATTGGTTAGTATCATCCCCTGTACTAATCAACCAAGAGGGGTTTATCAGCCACTGCTCAATTATATAACATTATCCCGAACCTATAATTAATTAGGGATTTAGCAACCACTGCTCTATGAGCATTATATATCCCTAACCTATAATTCATCATATTTAGCAACCTGACAGGGTAAAGCGGGTAAACCCCGAACCTATGGGATTTACTAACCTATACTTGATCCCTGATACTAGGTAAAACACCTATAATATTCCAATATTAACCTATAATTGATCCCTAACTATCATCTTGGTAAACACCGTCCAAAAACGGCGACTTCGGAACCTGCGCCAGTTGCAGGTTCTGCTGCTCGTTCTGATGCTCCGCCAGGCGCCGCCTGGCCAGGCCGCGCCGGTACAAGGCCTTGACGGCACTCGACGACGCGGACGCGTCGGCCGCCAGGGCTCCGGAGGCATGGTCGATGGCGCTGCCCAGGTTCCTCCGACACAAAAAAACGGGTGAAACAACCTGGAAGATCTGGTAAAACCGAGCTGTGAAAAATCGAACGCAAGAGATTTTGGGAAAATCAGGGAAAAATCATAGTTGAAGCTATGAAAAAAACGCCGGGATTTCCATGAAAACTTGGAAAAAATGCAGTTCACCTATGAAACAATTGAAAAATATCTGGGCATTTAGCATGATTTAGCTGGGAAACTGGAAAATTGTTGATCTATCATGTGGGGAGGTGGAAAATGGGAATGGTTTTGAAAAAAAAACCTGCCGTGAACAAAAGATGGGTACGATTGGGCGGTATACAGTACGTCTCACTTTGGGGGTGATTCTCAAGTAAGCCACTTCTGCCCTCATGTCATCGAAGGATACATCCCTACCACCAAATCCTAAAGGGGGCATCAAATTGACTATTCCGCCCTGATTTGACCCGCCTTTTCTGAAAATCAACCCACTTCCATCAATTATTTAAGGTTATGTCTGAGAATAGTATATCCATGTATATCCCCCAAAACCCATCTGGGTTTCCATCAGTTCCCTTATCAATTTATATTATAATCAGTGTAAACCCACCATTTTCAAACAGCCTGGCAGCGTTGTGCCCAAGGCTCCCGCGTCTCAGATGTGCCAGGGATGCGTTCAGGTGCAACGCTGCTCGCAACTGGGGCACCTTCTCATCCTGCCCACCAGAAACCATGGTTTTTTGTAGGGGATTTCTATGGAATGGGGGTGTTTTTTCTATTTTTTTCTATTGTATAATATTAGGGGGATGGGATTATTCAAATCAACACAATATCGGAGTCAATATCAAACATCTGTTAAAAAAGTGTTCCTACATCATTGACCAAAAAAAAGATTTACCAAAAAAAAGAAGGTCGGCTGATGTCGGCGGTTTGTTCAACCAAAAACACTCACCCGACGCATGACTCATCCGGGATGGGAACCCCGCCTGGCACGGCAGCAGCGCCACCAGTCCCTGGTCGTACTGCTGCGCGGCGTCCGCGAAGTCGCCGCGCTGCAGCAGCTCGTTGCCTCGTTGGCGACACTCCTCCGCCGTCTCCATGGAGAAACATGGCACGGATGGAGATCTGAAGAACTTTTGGATGAGGAAATCTGAAAAGATCTATGATCTGTGCTTAGTTTGAAAGTGGAAGATGTTGAAAGTTGGATTGTGCATAGATGTGTAAATGAAAAGTTGAACTTCATTGATCGTTTCGAGTGTTGTCAGTGATATAGTTGGGAGTGTAGTTGGTGTCATCGTGGCTGCTGATTAGCCGTGGAGTTCTTGCAGCTTCTCCTGTGATCTTGGAGACTCTTCTGTCGCTCAGCTGAAAACGTTGGGCCCGCTTTTTGGCTGGCCCTTTGCAGTTGAAGAAACCTTTTTTGGGGTATTTTGAGGTATACCCAAGTTCCATCAAAAAAAACGACAACCAACAATGCTTTTCAAGGTTCAGCGAACTTTGTGGCTCTCTGTCTCTATGCCGGTTCTATCATCATTGTTCATGTCTGCTTGCTGAGGCTTCAATATTCTTCAAGCTGTTTGAGCAAACCCAAAGACGAGGCTGTGTGCACAAGCGAGAACCCAGGGAGTCAGAACACCCCCAAACACTTTATGGCACTTTCACGGCATAAATGTTCAGCATGATGACACCTTTGTATCTCGACATGAAATCCAAAAATGGCTGCGTCCAAACGTGCTGTAATATTCCAAGGACAAGTCGATCAATAAGTTGCTAAATCATTGCAGGTTACCTTCTCAAAATCAGCCGAACTGTCCAGATGAATTATTTCTTCTTGGCATGTTCATTTTTGTTACTGGATCGCCAGAGTAAATCCAATGCCATTTTGCGGCATTGCAGTATCATATACCAGTTTTCTTTGTCCATGCACCACAGGACTTCTGCAAGACTTTCGCAAAAGTTTCCGAATTTCTTGGAATGATATGCAATTTGAGTTACCATAATAGTTAATATAGATATATCATGATATATCAGGATATCCACAACTATGATAACCACAACTATGATAGATATAACAACCCAACAAACATTACCGGAACTCACGGCACACGGAACTCAGAGATTTCCAGGCGATCTTCCGTGGCTCCCGGCAATTTGGAGTCCCGGTATGGAACGCGACCAGAGCCCTGCCAGCGCCGCTCCGGAAGCATCCGATCCTGTGGTGCCCCACGTGAAATGTTTGTTGGGGTTGTTATATCTATACCATAGTTGTGGTTATCATGGTAGATAATGGTAGATATCTCTATATGAACTATTATGGTTATTGTGGTTTTCAACTATAGATATATATTATATATATATATGATATATCTAACGTGATAACCATAGTTGAGCTATAGTGAACTAAAGCAACTTAGTTATCCTGGGGGCACCAAATTATATAGAGGGGATATCCTGTATCGATCACCAAAGTTATAATAGGGATGTGATATGTTGGTATATACTATAAACTTCTATAAACTTCTTCTCACTCCTAAAACCAGGCACTCGTGTTCCAAAACAGAAACCGAAAACCTATCGATAACAACGATGTCTCAAATTTTGGGACAGGTCTCTTTAGGGGTTGGGGGATGTCCACCAAAAGATTCCAACAGGGCCTTCAATGCGATTTTTTCGAAGCTTAATTGATGTATTGATTGCCATACAATAGGTAAAGTAATTCTTTAGGATCAATAAACAAAACGTGTTATTTCCAGAAAGAGGGAAACCAACGCCCTGGCTTTGAGGTTCTTGGTTGCTGTGACACTGTGGCTGATCAGGCGAGGTTTCCCATCGTTGACTTGCATCCCCTATATTTGCATCATTTGATGTGAAATCCTCCATGGAAATGATGGTTTTTGATGGTTACCCTCTGGTTATGACTAACATAGCCATGGTATAGATGGCCCTAATCGAAATAGATTATTTACCATTCTTAAAAATGGTGGATCATGGTGGATCTTTCCATGGGAAACTGTTAGTCATAACCAGATGGTACTGTAAATAATGTGTTAAATTGACCATCCTTATTTACCATCTGGTTATGGGAATGACTGTTAGTCAATTCATGGAATAACTGTTAGTCAATTCACATCACCTCTTTTTGAAGCTCAAAAAATCCATGAATTTCCCTGGCCTCCCATGGGCAAACTCGGCAAAGTCCCGCCTCCCGCAACGCAGTGATGACGCGGCCCAGGGTCAACAGGCTCTGGTTGATGGAGCGGCGCCTCGAGGGGATTTTTGGTCTATGGGAGGATGTCGCCAGAATGATGAGCTAATGACTAACATAGCTATGTTTAATGGGATTTTATAGTGATTCAATGGGATATTAATGGGATATAGCCTCTGGTTATGTCAACAGTTAGCTATTGAAGCCATGGCCATAGAAATAGTGGATTTTCCCATTAAAAAATGGTGGATCTTTCCATAGTTATGTAAACGTTTACCAGAGGGTAACTAGAAAGTCTTCAAACTTTCAGCCGGTGAGTTGCCACCATCATAGTGATCATTTGGGGTGTTTTTGGATGATGAGCGAATATCAATGTACAGCATATCGTGTTTGATAATTCTTTCAGTATATGAATATGCCAAATTTGTAGCTAACATTGATCAAGGGGAGAAGGATCCTATTGGGATCTGCCAAAAGGTGCTAAGTTTGAACCCAGGTTTACCCTCTGGTAATTTAACATAGCTATTGAAAATCACCATGTTTTAATGGGAAAATCCACTATAAATGGTGATTTTCCATAGTTATGTTAGTTTGCAAGAGGGTAATGTTGAAAATTCTTGGTTTCTGGTGCAAATCTCCAAGAGAATCCCGAAAAATCCCATAGTATGTCTTGATCTGGCGGCCTCATCCTGCCGCAACATCTCCATACCATACTTGAAAGAAGCCATGGTAAAATATGGAAAAATGAAGCCAATTACAATCAATTACAGTTGCTGATGTGTCCCACTTTTTTTCGGTACCCATAAAACATCATAAAACCCCCATGAAATCCTCAGAAACCAATGGTACGATGGTCCTCTTCTGACATGGGAGGTGGTGGAAACCACCATGTCCCCACCCGGCTGAGGAGCCAAACTCTCGTTCCTCTTCCTGCCCCGCCAACATCCGTGCTGCGGCAGATACATCCTCCAGAGGCGATCAACATGCGGGGGGATGTCGAACTGACGAGGATGACGAGGATTCCTAAAGTCTTCCACTGGGCCCACCTTTGTCCACTAAAACATATCTTGGGATCACATGAAATACCCATAAACATATCTGCCATTTTATCATATATCCCATCATTATCTCCCACTATGTCCCAGTGCATCCCATAGTATCTAGCTTTAATCTCTATACTATCTGATATCCCTGGGCCAAGCAGTTCCATTATCAGCACCATATACCGTTGCATCCCACAATATCATGCTTTTATCAGGTTTAACCCCCCATCACTCTCTGATATCCATTGATATCCCAGTAGTATCCCATTAACATCGCATTAAATATACCATGATTCCACTAATACCACTAATGATACAATGATATCCCACTAATACAATATCCCAGTAGTATCCCATTAACATCGCATTAAACACCAATATCCCAATGATATCCATTGATAATCCCACTAATGTCCCAAATTCCATGGATTTTTCTCCGTGACGTCGACCCACCCGCTGCGGCCAATGTCCTCGGAATAGATCAAGCCGCCCTTCTTGGCACATTCACTGCCCGCCAGGTCGACCAAATGCAACTTGCCCTCGGAACGGAGAGCCACCAATGGTGACTTGGTGAGTAGATCAAGCATAAAAATGTTGGGGATACGGTTACGGATATGCTGAAAGTGCTACATATTGATGTTGGATATAATTGAATGACCATTGCTGAATTTTGGCAGATTTTCAGCCGGAAGACACCTACTCTTCAATGAAATGCATAATCTGTCTGAGTACTTACTGAGCACATACCAGTAAAGCAAGCCTGCACAGGTTTGCAAAGGATTAATTTAGCAAGATTTTATTCTAATAGGATTTTGCCGTTCTATCTTTTTTGAGGTTGTTATGTAGCGCATTGCGCCATTTCTCCCATGTCATGGATGATATGTTTGATATGTTTCTGAGTACATGCACATCATCATAGCATAGTACAGAATAGCCTATTGGGGTTTTCACAAAACGCTGGACCCTCCAAAAAACCTGGCTTTCCTTTCCATCATAGGCCAAGTTGGTCGAGAGTTGCGGCCTCCCATTGTTGTCTTATAGTGAAAATCATAGCAACCCCTCAAATTGGAGCAATGTTGTAACGTTTCAAATGGCTATTCATACCATTGACCCAATGATATACCAATGGCACAAAAACTATATACCAACATAACATATTATATATATATTATATATATATATATTATATATTATATATATATTATATATTATATATATATATATATTATATATATATATATATATTATAGCATAATATAGCCATATACAGCCATGTTTATGCAGCAACGGTGCACCGTTTCCTCGCCAACAAGGCACCTGATTCTCCAGCTCGCCCCCAGCCACGGCGCGCTGGCACTTCACCTGCCGGTGAATCAAAATAAGGACCCGCAGAAAATCCATTGGTATATCATTGGTTATACCATGTTATGCACTGACAAAGAGAAAATACCTCAATGATATACTTATACCAATGGCTTGAGGTTGATATAGGTTGATATTTATGAGATGTTTCTCTTTGCCAGTGCAAACATTGAGGCTTTCGAAGCGCTTTCGGCTCGCCCAGCGAGTTCATCACGTTCATCATCCCAGGGGAGTTCTCGGCCCAGCCTTCATGGTAAAGATGCTATGGGATCGGCTACTGCGAGCATTCACGCGCGTCTCCGCCACTCGGCGCTTCTCCTGCGGAGTCGAAGATCAAAAAAATCAGCAGAGGAATCGATCAAAATTTAGGGACATGGAAACAATACCTCAGTATGTTTCACTTGAAGTATGAAACAGTATGACACAGTGTTATCTTTTGTAGAATCAAGTGAAATCAAGTGAAATCAGGTGAGGCTCACCTATAATTCAACAATTTGGTTGTCACTTAAAAGTTGATTTCGGACTTGATTTGAACCCTGGTAGCTCGTAGGTTTGCGGGTATGAAGACTTCATGGGATTCCGTAGGGTCCTTGATTGACGCATGTTCATCGCTGCGATCAAAAAATCAGCCACAAAGCGTATTTGGCCATGGTAAGATTCAACTGCTCCAACGAAACTCAGATTGGTCTTATCCCCAATTGATCTCCCTTTCACTTCTGGATACCCATCCAAAAAATTAGGGTGGTTCATTCACCACAAACCCAGTTTGAAGCCCGGTTCATTTTTGGCCCACCACTGTGGTTACCCTCTGGTAAATTATCATAGCTATGGAAAATCATGGAAAATCACCATTTTTAATGGGAAAATCCACTATAAATGGCCATTTTCCATAGCAAACTGTATGTTTACCAGAGGGTATCTGTGGTTCACCCCACCGCGCCTGTGCGCGGCGCACCACTTCCAAGATGTCTTCCATGGAATGGACCTCGACCTCCGAAAGGCCCTGGCAACAAACTCCTCGACCGCCGCCCACGTCCTGGTCGTGTGAAAGGTCCGAGGGCAAAGATTCATTGACACACAACGAGTCATTTGTTTGGACCCCCAAAAAGATATGTGTCATAAAATGATTCCATTTCTTTCAGATTTCGATGCGTTACAATGCATAATGAACTAGTGTTTCATAATGTTCATGGGATTCACCTCGGCATGTCACATCTCCGATTTCGTTGTTGCCATGTTCCATGTCACCAGTCTCCCATCTCCGGTTGCCTTGAGATCCAATTTCTGGTGTCGATCGGAGCAGGCGAGCAAATCACTCAACTCCTCGGGGAAAACCCATGGGTTCCAGCTTGCCTTCAACCGATACCCAGTCCACGGTTGAAAAATATGAAAGGCACTGGAGGGACCAGAGACAGCCAGTCCAAAAAACAAAAGTCTATGGATGATTTCAATGTCGAATCCATTGTGATGTTGCCTCTTTTTCTCAACGAGTCCTCAAAAGTTCAAACAGATTGGCTGATTTTGCCCTTGAATTCCATGAACTCACACATCCGACCAAGACAGACTCAAGCCATGTCTGTGAAAGGGAAAAAAAAACGATCCAAATGGTGGATGATGGCCTTTTGATTAGAACAATCCATGAACCTCAGAACCCCTTTATCATCTACTGTATAGATCTGTATAGCCAGCATCCGAAAAAGCCATGGTCTGGCTGTGGTCCAACCCCTCTGGCCATGGCTTCCAGCTGCAAAAGTTGGGTCCTCATTGTAGATCTCCAGGTAGGAAACGGTCACGGAACTCTCCGTAAACTCCGAGGTGGCCTCAACTCTGCTATGGTGGCATCGATGGTGTCATGGATGAGGATTGATCGAAAAATGCCAACGAAAAAAGTGGGGGAGCCTTGTCGTTTCGGTTCAGCGAAGCATCTTGTTTCGGTTGATGACTTGACCCCAAAACCTTCGACTGAAGCCATGCACCGATTTTATGGCATTTCCGAACTGTTGCGGGTATGATTAAACCCACTATAGATACCCTCATCGGAAAGTTCCCGGGAACGACATCTCCGACATCTCCTGGTCAAATCCCCCTAATTTGTGTCGTGAATTCCTCCATAAAGCCCCATGTTTCTCAGTTGAACCTTACATGAATTAGTTGAAATTTAAAGGTTTGCTATAGATTAACAGTTTGTCACCCAGGTTTGATGTAGAACGTCTCCATACTTGTTACTGAAAGCCCCATATACTACCAGTACGTCAACCCCGCTTTTTGATGCGTGCCAAGATGTTCTATGTTTTTCCATAAACTCCGCATGAATTATCCAATATTTCTCCAATATCATGGAACTCATATCCAATATTCTACACCAAAATTTATGTCTAATATCCATGATATTGAACTGATATTGGATCATTATCCAATTTTTATCCCATAAATTGTCTGGAAAAAGGCCTCCGTTGAGTCTCCACACCAAGGCTTCCAACACTGCGCTCGCAGTGCGCGGCACCAAGCCACGGCCTCGCCGTAAATGTTTGTGCGGCAAACGTTGGCAGAAACATATCAAACTTTTAAAAAAAGAAAACAGATCAAAGAAACATGATTCTGATATAAGTGATGTGTGGTTGCTTTACATGTATGTGTATGTATGTATATATATATGGTGCAGCGTTGGCCACCCCCCCCCCCCCCCCCCCCACCCTCGGCGATGGTGTTAAGTGCTGCGTGTGGATGCTTTATCCTCCCCCCCCCCCCCCCCCCCTGCACGGGTGGTGGCCTGATGGG
>Ga0126342_10004496_pt1 | contig 23864 bp, 21 predicted proteins | sample Cyp1metagenome_FD_92528 | JGI IMG/M metagenome (GOLD analysis project Ga0126342, IMG submission 92528) | Coral microbial communities from Lord Howe Island, Old Settlement Bay, Australia - Cyphastrea 1 metagenome | ecosystem: Host-associated > Invertebrates > Cnidaria > Coral ...
AGATAGATAGTTAGATAGATAGATAGATAAATAAATAGATAGATATAGATACATTGATAGATAGGTAGGTAGGTGTGTAGATAGTCAGAGAAAGAGAAAGAACGAGAGAGAAAGAGAGGAGACCTCAACCACCTGTCGGTCCATCAGTGGCTTCGCTCTGTCATCCGTGACTCACAACAACCAACCTCTCCTATAGGTTTCCTATTTTTGAAACTTCCGCCACCGCCTTGTGCATCACTACTGGTATAGTGTAATGTCCCTATATGGGGGTTTCCATAAATGGGGATACCCCAATAGCTGGATGGTTTATTTCATGGAAAAACAATATAAATGGATGATTTGGGGGTACAGTACACCTATTCCAGGAAACCTCCATATAAGCTTGGGGTGAAGAACCGGGCAAATGTTCCCTCTTAAAATCTGGCTGGGCATGAGTTTCTTGAAACAGCGATTCCACGGTGATCTACTAGTAAGTTTTGATCCAGGTATGAGTTAGGCATGAGTTTATCGTTTGACTGTAGGGACTTGGGTTTTGGGGGGGTATCCATTTTTGGACAAAACCAGCAAGTTCTGAATCCTGGGGTCCTTGAATCCACCGCAATGATCTTGGCCCAAAACAGGAATGACATTGTCTGCAAGATGTGTCCACATGTCTATCGGGCTGGGGTTGGGTCATACGCATCATATATAGGTATATATTATATGTATTTAGTGATGTATATGCTGTTTGTATATTTTTTGTTTAACTATTAAGCATTTGTATAACCATTCCAAAATTTGTATAAGATGTGTGCCCACTTCAAACTGTCGCAGCCCCTTCAACGGATCCTTCGGGGAGATACCTTCCATAGTTTGCAGTTGGTTACACCCCTTTTTGTTGGACACAGGTTTGGTTCCCATTAAAACATGGTTCAATGGTAAAACCACATTTTCACACAAGGGATCACAAGGGAATGTGTCTAAATGGTTGGATGCATGGCAAAATCTTAATGGGAAGCCATGGTTTTTACACCCAAAATATGGTGTGTTGTTCAACGAATTCTGTCCCCAATCGTCCGGATGGTTTTGGACAGGCTCAACAGGTCGGTCCTGTTGAGGACCTTGGAAATCTTGAAGCAGGGTCGTAAATTGATGTAAATTGCATGGATTTACCAGAGGAAAATCCCCGTCATCCCATGGATTATGGATTTTCCATGAATTTATCCCAGTAAAACCTGCATGTATAGATGATTTTCCCATTAATTCAAACTTAAAACCTTCATTTCCAGAGGGATTTTTCATTGCCACGGTTGCCACGTTTGATAACACCAGAGGGTCGGAAATACACTGCTCCCCTTGTGTCAGGACATCGACATCCTCCGTGCGGTGCCCTTGCGCTCTGCCATGTGTGACTTTGGGGCGATGTGGCGCATGAACCCGCACCGCTGCACGGCGGCGGAGCAGCTTGGACCAGTTCTTGCTGCAATTGAAAAAGCGGAAAACTGCGGGTTTTCGCAGCGAACAAATATAGGTTAAACATGCTTTCCCCAGCAAACCTTGCGGTTTAACCAGCAAAACGGGTTGTTTTTCCAACAGGATTGCAAGAAGAATCGAGGTTCAACCAGTAGAAATGAAGATCGTAATGGAGATATGCAAGGAGGGTTAAAGATGGACAATTGGGTATCCATGTCATCTATATGGTGCAATTTTCTCTTTCCTGACAATGATCAACCCCAACAACTGGGAATGATAAACCTTCAAATTCTGAAGTACCGCAATTTAGGAACCCCACATGTTGTGATATGATTGTAGTATAGTTAAATGATATGTGATGATTGGGTTTGGCTAAGGATATGAAATGAATGCCCCAATTTTGTCTTGATACCAATAGGGAACGTAGGCAAGAATTCCGAGATTTTTTGGGTTTTCCCAACATGTTGTTCGGACCACATTTCTGAAGTTCCCTGGGTTTTCAGCAGAGGCCCTTCCACAGGAATCCAACTCAGAGCGGTTCCACGGATGTTTGGAGGTTACATCCACGGGTTTCCTGCAAAGTTGCATTCAATCAAGCCATTGATAAATATACTATAGCTTTTGGCAGTATATGCACAACGATACACAAAGCTCTTAAACTCATTGTTGATGATTGCCAATATGTTGTAGCCGTTGAACGTGGAAGGACAACATGAAGACATTACAAGTGACTATATGGTCACGTAGTTGGCGGGCTAGCCCACAGTGTCAGACTTTTTGCCATACTAACGATGTGCATTGATTGAGTCAACATAGATGGGAAATCAAAGTCTAACATGTTGGATTCATTCATATAGCTGGTATGGAAGTTCATTGCTAGATCATGGGGGTTACGACCAGGAATTCGCCATTTGCCCGGAATGCAATTTCACGACGTAGGAAGAGCTAAAACCGTGCAAACTTCTGTGCAAAATCACTGCAGCAACTTTTGTCGGAGATAGAAAACGGCTTTGGATTTGTGACCTGTAAGGGTGTTCGAAAACTCGTTTGCAAAAACCCCTGTTTGAGCTGTTTTCAAGCATCTTCGGTTTCCTCCAAATAGAACAATGGCATGACACACTCAGGCTTATATGCATGTAGAAGTTGAACGGGGGTGAGGGAATTAAACCCTCATTGAAGATCTTCAATGAGTGTAGAAGTTTAACGGGGTGGGGGAATAAAACCCTTACTGAAGATTTTCAATGAGTGTAGAAGTTTAACGTGGGACCATGGGTAAGTTGGGACAGTTTAGAGTTTGGGCGAACGGCGCCTGATCCAGAAGTCAATGGATAGATAATGGGGGGTTACCCTAGGGCCCTAGGGAAATAGATGTGGAGAACCAATGACTTAGGAAAATGATCCGCCAATGGTGGGCATACGGTATTCCAGATCAAAACCAGCGCAGTCTCACTAGCATGGCAGGCCGCTGGACAATCCTCTATATAAAAAAGGGATCGTCATAGGAAAATCAAGGGAAACATCCCCATTATGTAATGGACAACCACCCATGTACCCATGGAAAACATGTGATTTAAGGGTGGTGTTTTTTTTGAAGCTTCACATTGGAAAATCATGTTCTCTACATGTAGGATTTTCCAGCAAGCCGGGTGGTCCCCTTGGAGATAATTCGTACCACCCACTGGTGGCGAATAACTGGGATGGTTTATGGCATCCGGTAAACACCACATGTCGTGGTCTTCGGATGTTGAAGATTATCAACCCAAACTGTTTGGTCAACTGGACGATGATCGGTAGGTTTTTAATCAAACATTTGAAGATTATTTTGTTGATGCGAAACTCGACCAACTATATATAGCTAGAACTCATACTTAGCATTCGTGCTTTCCGTTTTTTTGGCAATGGATTTTCACCCAGTTTGTTTAAACTCTCATTAGAAACTCTGCCACTTGATATAAACTCACTTCCTTTTGAAACATGGGGAGATTCTGAATCGCCAGGCCCTCTGGCCCGCCCGAGGTTGCAGAAAGTTTATGAGAAATCTCGTAGTTCTTCCTACTACGACCTTTTCCTGTCTCACACCTGGTTGACTCCAGGACAATGGTGCTGGAATGCTTGGGATGGGGTAGGCCACTTGAAGAGCTATCGATCGAACATAAGTCACATGGTGATTCTGGTGTAGGCAGTCTTTTGTTGCTGGGTACCGTGGGTGAATCCCCACAGAAAAACATGATCGTTGTTGAGCCCTTCGGTAGTCAGCTTAACTTCCCCCAACACTCATATCAACAGTTCAATGGTACTAGACTAGCGGATGCTCGAGAATAAACACTGCAGATGCTCCAACCTAGAAACTTGAACATGGATTTGGAATTAGATCATTGTATTGGCGCATTAGCGTATCGTGGAGTCAGAGGATGTAGGTTTTAATTGTCTAAACGTGAACGTGTATTTTTTGCGTATGTAATTTCTCCCATGTTTTCCCCCAGCCATCTCCAGCCCTTAATTGAGGCCTGTGTCTTTTCTGTGTTTTTCAGCTTCCAGGATGGCAGAAATTTGGCTCCATGTTGTTGCGGCATCACTGGCCTCAGATGTTGCTGGGCTGGTTTGCTGGAACCAGCCTGGCGGTGGTTCTGGTGCTCTCTGGCTCCCTGCACCTCAACCTCTTTCAAAGAAGCTTGGCGTTTCCGGGGCGGTCTTGACTGGCTGAGATCTTTGTTTGGGGCGTCGCCATCATAGTAGAACAGTTAGGAAACCTCAGAGCGTCCTATCAAAATTATCATCCTGCCTCACCACTAATTTGTAGGAAAGGAATGATCATAAAAAACGCCATGCGACATAAACGACCACTAGTTTGAAGGATACTTCAATGATTTTAGTGGGACGCTTGTGGCAGCTCTTGATGAGTTTCAGATCTATTGGGCATGTCAATCACGCCGTCCGTGTAGGCACACAGAGTGGGTCCGGCATCCAGTTGCAGTGGTAACAACTGGGCGCAACTGGATACAACTGCTAGGCTCTGGAATTTGAAGCCAAAGCACGTAAGAATGCAAACTGGTAATGAGAATACACAATCCACTGTGCAGTCCCTTAAACATCCTGAAGCCATTTCATGGAAATGCTGGTTGGAAAAAATCTTCCATGTCGCAGCCATATCAATCAATCCACAATGACAATTCTTGATGATTACCTTACCCATTTTCCATTTTCCATGGTCCCCCCATTCAAATTCCCGTGCCCCCTTTTTTTCTCAGAACTGGTTTGTAAACATCAGGCATAGACTGGAAAAGATCGGTTCTCCTGTTAAGTAAGATATGGGGTCTTTCCGGTTTCAAGTGTCCATAATTGTCATTATATATATATGTTTTTATATATATATATATATATTTCTTGAAACCAATCCCAAAAACATCCAAAAAACAGGCATCGACTTTGATCTAGACTATGAGGGCATCGAGTTTGCCCCCTACAGCACCACGTGCCATGGCGATCAAGGTTGGGTGACTATAGCTGTAGGTAGACGGGTTGGGCACATATTATACGTGTCTTTGAACATAAGTTTATATATTTACGTATATGATTGTCGATCTAAAGCCTTTGTTCCAACATGAGGAGTGTTTTTATATTTGTAGACTATATGTATATATTATATATATACATTTACAGGTATGTACGCACATATCTACATAGTTACACGCACACACACATATGTATGTGTATATATATATTTATACTTTATATAGGGAAACGGAAGGATCATTTCCCATTGCCAGCAATTTGTTCTACTTTTTTGTTGGGCTTCCCAGGTTGGGGATGCTTGGGGCAGCCATAGCACTGGTCTCAAGCCCGATCTTGCAGCTGGAATGCTGCACAGCGCCATCTTATTGCTTTCTCGAAGCTTGGCAATCCAGGGTTCCACCCGGAGCCCCCCTGAAAAAAGATGCTATGGTATACTGGTTGGTGGTTTGGAACATTTTTTATTTTCCATAATATATGGGATAATCCTTCCCATTGACTTTCATATTTTTCAGAGGGGTTCAAACCACCAACCAGTATATGGTTCACAATGTCAATGATGATTACCCTCTGGTAATGACTAACATAGCTATTGAAAATGTTGATTTATAGTGGATTTTCCCATTGAAAATTGTGATTTTCCATAGTTATGTTAGTTACCAGAGTGTAATTAATAACGATTATTCAGAATTTGTGAAATCATTGTTAGTTAGTAATGGTTCATAATTGGTGCATAACTGCATAACGATGATTAATAGTTCAAAATGATGATTCGTTGTCAATATTGGAAATACCCTTCGAAGGGAAATTAGAGAACAATACTGTAAAAATAGATTGTTCCGCGGGAAACTCCTTGTTTGGGGTTTCATCAAACATGCGTGGCTGGGGTTGGGAGGAGAGGAAAATTACCATCAACAGTCATTACTTTGGATGATCACACACTGATAGATGATGGAGACAATTATTCCTTTGAATTTCTGACAATTACTAGCCTTGTGGTCGAAAATCGACTCGTTCCCCTTGTGATGCAGTCTCGTAATTTCATATCATTCCCGGAACGTTTGATACTTCCATCTCAAGCCGCTCCAAGCTTCGTCTTGAAGCTGCAGTCCCAGAATAGGTTGCAAAACACCCTATCTTTGGGGCCAAAAACCCTGGAAACTGCCATGGGTTTCCGCTTCAGAGTGTTGAAATCCCATAGTTTACAATGCCACTAATTATAAATCCCATAGTTTATAATGCCACTAATTATGAATATCCCTTAACTACACCCCAACTAATAGTTACCATATCCCATGTTTTTTTCTTGCCACAGGACATTGCATGCGTCCACCAGACCGACCCCGAGTTGCGTGAACGCGGGGTCTACGGTATCGGTGGCTGGCTGTCGGTGAGTCGCTGAGCCGAAGAGTGAGGTAACATTAGGTAACCCCCAAAAAAATAGAACAGCGATTGATTACATTCCTTTCATTAGATTTAATTGGCCACTGTTTTTTTGGGATATACTTATACGGGGTATGATGTACAATTGTGGGGCCCTCTTTGGATGCAAAGCCAATCAGCAGATATCAGCAGCCCCATCTCCTCTGAGCAATCCACTGTTTGGGGCTGTTCTTTGACGCTGCTGCCATCCACAACGACAAGGGGGACCGTTCTGACTGAGGTAAAGAGCTACGTATTCTTTGGAGCCCGCCCTATTTCTCGCAGCAAAGCTCAAAGGAATGGAAAGAATTGGGGACGGCTGTAGAGGCGCAACCTGTTTCAGAGTATTTGGTTGGTATTCAATTACCAGCCGTGAGTTTTGAACCCCTAGACACGCATAGGCTACTTGTTATGAACCCTGTGACATACCACTGATTGGCAGTGAGGCAGGGAGACACATCCAATTTTGGGCGATGTCATGTGTGTTTTCCATTCTGGGCCATTTGACAGAACTATGGCAACCCACCAAAAGATAGAAAAGTTTGGAACCTGCCCATTCTAAGTAAATATCATTTGTAACATCCTGGAAACTTTTCTATATACCTTTTTTGAGGGGCTGCTATGCAGATACCAACATTACGATTATATGACCTAAGTTTGCATTCAACGGGCCCCGCTTGGGCCGCTTGGGTCCCGGCGGCCCGAGACTTGCTCCGGTTGCATCAACGATTTAAAAAATGATGTTTAACATATTATGCCATAATTGTGTTGCATTAGATTCTGTTATTTTGTACCTTACATAGATATATATATATACAATCAATGGCATCGTAGTGCATCGTACTATATATTGTACTACATTGTGGTATGCTAAATCATGACATGTTGTTTTGTTTGTATGTGGCAGTGGGAAAGTCATCCCAGCAAGACATGTTCAATTACCAGCTCGCCCGTGGGACCCGTGTTTCTACACCCAGACACTGGACCCTACAGTAGGATCAGAGGACAAAAGACATCAGCCAGATGTCTGAGGCAACTCAATTAATCAAATTAATCTCAATTCTACATATAAACGTATATATATATATATGTATATACACTGTATATATATATATATATATTATGCATCACATTACAATACGCAAACATGTGCATGTATTGATGTATACTGATGTAATTATTGTATTTAATACATTCACTGCTTTTACACACTCTAATCTTCCATAGAAAAACCGCAGCTTCTCCCCCAGCAGTCCACGGACCAAGGCGCCTTTGGTGCGTCTTCGAGGTCGCTGCTTATCGCATCGCCAATCCCAAAGGAAAGATCACCTTTCAGCCGGCCGCTTGGAGGAGGGTTTAGACGGTACCCAACGTTGCGAAAGGTTGTGAAAGTAACAGGTGCCCCAGTTTCTGTTTGCTAAGTTGGTTTATAGCTTATACATGTTTTTAACTACAGGTTAAGTTAAGTCCGAGTCATTCAAAATCTTTTTGTGGCAGAGATATCTATATAGTGAATGGGCTAAATAGTACCAACAAGCGTAACTATGGGGCACCAGCTTTGAAACTGGTTGTTGTCTTGTGTGGCGAAAGCCACCCAGTTATCAATGGGATAAAATCAAGGGGACTAACCAGGTTTTTGTTGGAAGAGTCGCTAAGTGGGATGATTCTCAAGTAGCAATCTACCCTCAGGTCATCAAGCATGGCAATTGAAAATACTCTATTTATAGTTGATTTTCCCAGCGATCGGCTTCCATTGAGTTCGGAGATTTCCAGTTACCATGTTTGATTACTGGAGGGTACCCAGAAAAAAATGTTTACCTTTAAAAATAAAAATAAAAAAAACAGTACCTTCAATTGAGTAACAAAAGGCGCTTCCAATCAATGGCCATTTTGCGGAACCTCTACTGGAGGCACTGGTACCATACAAAGCCATATGAATGGGGGGCTGCGGGGGCATATCCTTGCATAGACCTTATATATATATATATATATATGTATATATATATATGGCCCGTACCTCGAATTTAGGTTCCATAAATGACCACATGATCCAAGTACATATGGGCTTGTGATGGCTTGTGATTTGGCTTTGGAAGTCCCTATCGTTGGGAGGGTAGCCAATGGGGATCATTGAATTGTCATCATTACATGGGAACTGCTGACTTCCAATTTACACATATTTACACGAGTAAGACTTGCACCCCCGAGAGAGGCTATAATTTAGCCATACTCATGGCCCATATATATGATCCTCATGGCTCTGTCTCCACATGAGGCAGCTAGTTAGGCCACCAACTACGAAGGCCCAAATGTATCCAAATGTGAATAATCGGAAGTTCAAATCTCCAAGAATTCCAAATTTGTACGATGTCCAACCCCAGGGATACAGGACTCACATGTTGCAGGTTAGAGAGGTGAACCCCATGACATTTCCAGCACTAGGATCATTAGCCCCTGGCCTGCACCTCCAAGTAGGACAAATATCACCATAAATATCCCCATCATATTCCTCTGCCAATCCTATCAAATCACAATGAAATCACATTTAAATCCTATTAAGTTCCATTGAATCCCTACTAAATCACCATTTTCATCCCATGGTTCGCCCAGTCCAGTTGCCGGTACGCCAGGTCTTTGTAGAGAATCTGGTGATCATCGCTTGGTCACTGGGCATGCGTAGAGCTCGTTGGCATATACGTTGTATTAATTATTGATATAAATATATTGGTATAATTAGTGGTATAATGGATGATATATCACCAGTTATTTATATTATATTAATATTTGTTCATAAATACTTGGTGACGTATTTCTATTTCATGGTGATGAATCCCACCCCCTAATATTGAACACCCCATATTTCAAAACCCTCCATTAACACATCGTTTTATAACACATCGTTTTATTTTGGGGGGGGGTGTTTAATATTTGGGGGATGTTATTGTTTGATATTTGATAACATTGGGTGATTCTGTTTATCTATAGATTATCGTTTTTTTTCACCAAAAAACAATATATAGATCTCGTAATTCAACGTATATAATGTAGAGTAGATATTATTGATAGATCGTACTTGATCATACCATCAATATGCATCAACCATGATGAACTCGGATATGCACTACATTGTAGATTGATTGTAAACCACACCTGCCCTGTGGTAATTTAGTTGAGTTGGGGTACATGGAAAATAACCAGCCAAAAACAGAAAAACACAACTAGGTACCATTACAGCAAATAAGCGGTCCAGTGGTTTAAACACATGGTACGAGATTTAATTAGCACGCATTAAGATATTATATTGGGGTCTTAATGGGGAGTAGTATGGAATAATACATGAACGGTGAAAATGTGGTGCCCCATATTTGGCTACGTTGGTGCATAAACTCTTATATTTATATTTCATGCGGGTTACAAACCGGCTGATAACTGGGGGGGCATCACATTGAATATCGTGTGTTCATTTACATATATATATAACTATATATATATATATCCTTTTCATTTATCATCATTATTATTATACATACCAGTGTGATGTTGTCATTGTTGTGTATCGCATCTTGTTTAGAGCGACACGGCTTTGAACATTCTTTGGGGAAAAAGCACCGAATCTGTGTCATCCAAGGTGGCCAGCTGGGAAAATCCAAGGGTCGATGGTTGTTAAATCTCCATTGTTGATGGTGATTTTCCCAGCAAAAGCTGGTTAAAAACCCATCAACCCCCATGAAATGCCATTATTTTTTTCATTAAATCCCTATTGTTGATGGTCATTTTCCCATGACCCCTATGAAAACCCCATGATTATTATTTAGATCTATTTACCAGCGGGTAAGGGCATCCAAGGCTGGCCGGGGGTTGGTGAATCCTTTCCCCTTCCTGTATGCCTTGGATTTTTTCACATGGGGTCCATACGGAAGTATTTTTTTTGGTGATGGGATTATATACTTGATATGTTGATTTTATTTTGATTTCTAATCAAGGGTTGATATATGTTTGATATACAATAACTAGATATAATTAACTCACATTGGCCCGCATAAAATCAGTTTTTTTTGGTCAACCAATGCTCAGCTGCCGGTTGCTGGTTGAATTATGTTGCGGATATTCTACTCTTAGAAATGGTACAGTAGGTCCCAGTGGAGTCCTGAGATTCCAGGCGCGGACATAGTTTGATGATTTACATGATTTGATTTGTCGAAAATGATTGCATTTTCTGGTTCCCTATGCTAAACTTTTAAAGAACACAATTAGTTAGTTATAGCGTGTTTCTATATTCCACTGATATCCCATTTTATTTCACTAATCCATCATTATTCCCAACTAGGGGGGGGACTTGATTTTGTTGTACTTCGTTGGTCACTGGAACACTCATTTGGGATGATGGTGATATGGTGGGCCTGAAACATCTGCATTTTTTCTTTGGTGATACCAGGGCCAGCAGCTACCATGATAGTTTGTTTTCTGTGTATCATTGCATAATGTGGGAAACCCCAATAATAGATCTACCCGTGGGGATGGTTCTGCACCACCCATGGTGATTTTTAGGGATCGTTTATTGTACCAACATGCATTTTTAAAAATTATACCCTTACCTATTTACACTTAGCACTCTGCAAACACGCTTGCATGTTGATTTATGGCCAAGGTTTTGCGTCTTCATGATCGTTTGGTCCCTGGGTTGCACGAAACAGCTCCAGATATAGCCGATAGCCAGATGCCTTGTTCGAATTGCATTGTTGGAGCATGGATTGACAAGCGAAATCTCTCCCCCAATAAGAAAATACATGAAAATACATTTTTGAAACCTCTGTTTTTTTCTGGATATAATGATTTTTAGGGTCCAAAATGTAGATGTTTAATATATGAGGGCGGGTTTATTTACTTGTGCCCATGGTATAAGAGTACATACCACTGTTCCAGTGGAAATTTTGAACATAAATTGAACTGGCTGGTGGTTTCAATTGATTTCAAGTGTATGTTGTTTTAATCACAGACATGGGATGATTCCCAATGACGAGTAAACATAACTCCATGGTCACTTTGGGTTTATGGCACTACTCCAATAGCAAGTTGCATCATTTGGTTTGATGGATGCAGTATCTACAAGCACAGCAGGGCACAACCAGGGGGGTTCCTGGCAGTTTGGAGGCAATGCCAGGTCATAAAACCACCCCTCAAAAAAAAAACATAGGACCCACAGTTTCAAGAATTCAAGCTGAAACTTGAGTTTTTTTTTTTTAAAAACCTGGAATTAACATACATAAGCTTAGTATGAGAGAACATCACCATTAGTGCCGACAGCACTAGCAACAAGGAACCTGACCAATGTCAGAACTCAGGATCCCAGTCTCCAGCATTTTTCGAATCGCTGATTGGTTTCAACCTACCTAGGCCCTCCGTTTTTGGCCAAAGATGATGGCGCTTTTTAAGGTAATTTTTCCCGTAATGTGGTAGACCCAAGAATGCACTATCCGCAAAACCACCATAGATGGGTCAGAAAAAAACCGGTAGGTTTATTATTGTATTATTGGTTGTTCCGTACATTCCCCATGGTATTGCGGGATTTCAGCAGGCCCCACTAAACCAGACATTCGAAGCACGACTTAAACCATCCCATAGCATTCTGAATTGGATATTTTCCTTGGAAGTTAGCAAACATGGATAGGTTTGTCATGGTTATTAAGTTATTAATGGTTAACACATCACTGGTTATTAATTAAATGACAGACTATCCCATGGGTTTAACCATCAATTGTCGTGGAATTAAAGGATTTTAACTAACATATGGGGATATATATATATACATATGTTGATATCATTATGATGATTGATCGGTTTTGAAATAAAGAGTTATTGTGTTAATTATACTACCTGGCCTATCGATGCTTGTTGTTTTTTTAATGACCAGCAGCTGATTTGAATTGATTTTATAAAGTTCCGATATGATTAAACATTAAAATTTGATCCTTTCCTTTGGGAAAATATCACCTGGGACAATGGCGGCCAGATAAATCTGGGTAAACTATGGAGGCTGAACTCAGTGATAGATGCCACACATGATTCACATTGATTCGCATGGTCGGAGGACTTGGGAAATGATCCACAAAACGCGTTGTTATTGTTGGCTTGTGACAAGTACCATACTATACTATACCTTTCGATATATAAATGTCCCAACATGTCCCAACGTGTTAGCAGCACCCTTTGCATATGAAGATAAGGACGTTTCGGTCTCTGAACCGGCCCCCTTGGATAGACTCTGCAACAGTAATTTAGCGCCCCGCCTTCACCAGCTACCCACTTACTGGGAGATGCTCGAAGTTACAATAGCCACTGGGTAAACTAACAGTTTGCTATTGAAAATGGCCCATTTATAGTTGATCTATCCATTTTTAAAAAAGTGATTTTCCGTAGTTATGTTAATCTACCAAAAGGGTCGCCACTGATATAGTGTATAAATGTATAAAATATGTGGTCGGAACATGAGGCATAATTCTTTGAGCAATTCATCATAGATCCTCTGAAGCGTTGCCAGTGAAATCACGATGATTTTTTCTAGTTGGTCACCGACCACAACCGAGCCTACCAGTCCTCAGGTTTGACATTTCAGGTCTTCACTTTCCAGCTTCTTGGCAAGTTACGGCCCCAAAAATGATTTGGTCATTGCGTTGAGGGCGAGGATCATAGCAGTTTTTTTTTCCCATGTCAAGATATTGAATGTAGTCAACCCAATGATAAACCATCCCCAATATGACCATTATAAATGGGTATAAACAATCCCGAGTGTAGCTTTAAGCATCATCGTCTATCGTTAAGTCTCCAACATTTTCCACCACTCGGCCAGGAGTACCGCTGGCTGTTTCTCCTGGTGGAGTTTCTCATGACCGTCCTGGTGATCTTTCCCTTGAAGGTCCTTTGGGCCAAGACGCTTGGGTCGCCGCTAACATGAGACATGGATGGGAATATATCGGTGAACTGTTAATTATATATGAAGCACCAACGTTGATTGGATTTTTATATGTATTTTTGTGATATTTTTTGACAAGGTCGATAAGGTGTTAAAACTGGGTCGACTCAACTAGACTATGATTTTGGGTGGATATATCGAAGTAGTCAAACACGTGAGAAGTGGGGGGGGTCCCTTCCTGCGCTTCCCGTGGGCTGCTGCTGGTGCCGGTGGATCTGTCTCAACCAGTAGCAATGCCTGGCTGTCGGAGCTACAGAGAAGGGCAAGGAAAACTACATCTATCGATGTCTCCTGATATGGATTGTGTAGAGCCATGTGGTAAATAAATGATCATATTCTATATTCATACTTTGTTATCTTTGTTTTATCAATACTGGGTAGTTGTTTCTTTATTTGCATATCTCTAGCTTAACCATGCGCGCCGACTCGAAGGAAGCGGCAAGCGATTGTCGATTTGGCGGACTTCACTCTCTCGGAGGTGGTTTGTGGGGACGATACCTTTGACCGACCCTTTGTATACTCCGCAATCAACGGCTGGCACCGCGGCAGACGGTGGGTGAGCTGGTCGGGGCTGCTGGAGATGTTGAAATGTTGAAAACTTTGGGCCGCTGTTTGAAAGTTGTGGTAAGCCATCGGTGTCACGGTAGTGGCCCATGCCTAAGAGGAAAGTCATCGACCTGAACCCGGTGGATGCAGAACAAAAACCCTTTGATTTCAGCAGGAGTTGATGGTTGGACATGTGTAGCTTCGGAGCTGTTTCACAACTTACGTTATTATTCAAAAAAAAACGGCTTGGTTGATTCAATTTCCCGAACCAATGAGAAAACGGTAGACCATGGTGCAGTCTTGAATCAGGGCGCGCACAGTCCACCAATTTCAGCCTCCCAGGTATGGTAGTTTGGACGACTTCACTGAGCCTCGGGTGCACCTTTCTTGATGAAAATTGTTGTAAGAAGCAAGATCCAAGTTGGTTATTAAGCCACATCTAGCATCATCTAACTATAGTTGTAATCACCAACCCTAGTTATCCTATGTAGCTATACATCAGTTTTGCCAACCAGGGCAACACCATGCACAAATCTGGTCAGCAAGTTGCCCAATGACCGTCAATGCAGTTCATTGGTGGGATTCGCATGGCTTGTGTACCCCTTGTTGTCACTCAATTAAGATAATGTCATTCTTGGCTAAACCATTTTGTTTATTAGTGATTGTACATGTTGTTTCTTTCATGCAAGATTTCCCTTAGACCAATATGTTGTTTGTCTTGTCAGAGATGGATGAACTCACTGCCTAGAACAAGGCTGCACCCCAAAAGAATACCATTTGGGTTGAAGTGTATCTAAGATTTGCAATTAAACATTTTGGGATGTTGTTAATTTTCTACCACGGCGAAAAGGATGTGTCAATGTTGAGGCTTTAAAACCATGTGAAATCTATTGGTCAATAGTGAACAATGAGTAACTCTACGAACTATGGAAAGGAGCCCAAGGGAGTCCAAAGAGGGGATGTCCAGTGATGCTATAGGTCGTTTTATGAGGGCTAGGTTGAGGATGTTGAGGTGATGTGTGCAACTTGGTCGCCTCACTACCCTGAAAATCAGCTCCATGCGTTTGCTGGAAAATTGTTCACTTAGCTCGATGGGTTTCTCAGCTACAAACCTCCATTTGGTTCGGAGATTCCCGTTGCCACGTTTGATTACAGGAGGGTATTCATGATACCATTGACAGCCTTTAAGGTTTTCTTGTCCTCCAGTGAACAAAGAGTTTGCAAAATTTTGCGAACATGTTTAATAGCTGAATGATGGAAGTAAATGCTTCATTTTCCGCAGCTATGTTAAATTGCCACTAAATACGAACGGGTAAATCATTCTAATTCCATCCATCCTGAAGGACCAATGTTTCCATTAGATCCGAGTTATTGTATGTTATTGCGTAAACTCCACCTGTGAATTTCCGAGTTTGTTTGCTTAAAGGTCAACTACATTAAATCATATTAAATCTATCCGTCTGAACCCCCATTTCGGATGCTTACCATCCCCAAATTTGATGCGATGAACCCCATGATAGCTGAAATCCACAGAAATCCTCAAATGTTCAACTATAACACGCTTTAAACAATCTCCGGGGTTTCGCTTTTTTTTTGCTCCTGAAATCCAGATTGGCATCCTCATTCTGGCGGTTTGAAAATTCATATCCGCAGCTCGACTGGCCATTTTTTTAGGGTGAAAGCCCCCAGAGAACTTAGGACTTCGTCCGTGGTCCGTTGCGGCGGGACCTTCTCAACGATTTCTCCACCGTTCACCTCCCGTCGCCCGGCGGAATTGGGGGATTCAACTAGAAATCGGGTTTTTTTCTTCGAGATTTACTGCTGTAATAAGCCATATGGATTGATGGTTTATACCCGTAGTGACGGTAATTTTTTGCGATGGTTTACAAACCGTTTACAAACTATGATTGATACAATGCTTTATACACATTGCTTGGATTTAAGGCACGTGTTGGTCGAGGAGCATGGCTTTTACTGGCAACTTTGGGAAAAGGATAAGCACATACAATAACTAGGTTTTTGCTTGCCAGATGATGGTCGTCATTAAGGTTTACGATGGCACATATTGAGCCTGCTGGTCAAAGATGGTTCAAGGTGTTAGCCCTAAAGTCGTTGACTGGTCACAAGGCCCCAATGGATCCACATCTCAATTTCTGAAATTTGGATTCAAACATTTATTCTAAAAGAAGCGTTTTTTTGTTTAGAGCATGCGTCTTGAATTTCAAAAGTGCACGAGAAGGAAACATCTTTAAAGACCAAAGCCACGCCAGCTATGTTTTTTGCTCAGCGAATGTCACCATGGTTCATTTGATGTAAGCTTGCCGACCCAGAACCAAGTCAGTGAAGTTTATTTTTTTTTGCAAACTCCTACTTTTTGGGATGAAAAAGCAGCGGGAACATGATATCTTTTGTTCACATCCAAAGGCTGCACCTAATATGTACCCTCTGGCTATTTAACATAACCATGGAAGCCATGGCCCATAGAAATATATGGTTTACCTATTAAAAATGGGTGGATCTTTCCATGGCTATGTTAGTCATAACCAGATGGTAATGAGTTTCTTCGGGGGTTGGATCCCAAACCACTCCCCCAAACAACCGCATATAGAAAATCCCATGAAAGGGAGACGGTCAATGTCCATGGCCCATGGCCGTCGACTGGAGGTTGACTTGTTGACTTTCGTGGGTTCCACCGAGGTTTGCCTATTACTTCATGATTGCGAGCCACTTGTGCTGCACCTTTCAGAAATAGACGAAATAGGCATAAAACTTAGAAAAGACGAATACCTCCTGCGGAAAGTGAATGGAAACTGCTAGCAGTGATGGTTATCATCATATGGGTGGGATGATCATGGCGGGATCACCTGCTACGACTCCTGTGTTGATTTGTGAAGGATGTACCTTCTGGTAATTTGTTACATGACTATGGAAAATCACCATTGAAATGGTGAATTTTCCCATGAAACATGGTGATTTTCCATAGTTATGTAACAAATTACCAGAGGGGAACTGTAGGACCTCAAAACTTTAAGAAGCTCGACACTTGAAGCAACAGAAGCGCCAAAGTGTATGAGTCGATATTTTCCATGTCCATTATTTGTGCTCAGCCAGATGTTTGAATAGCATGAAATACAGCACGCTGGTATTTACAGTTCTACCAATTCTTGGAGCCCGAATCAATTGAAATGGCTGGTATGTTTAAGATATTTGTTGGGATGTTGACCAACTTCACTCAACCCAATACCCTCTGGTAATTTAACATAGCTATTGAAAATGGCCATTTATAGTGGATTTTCCCATTAAAAATTGTGATTTTCCATAGTTATGTTAGTTTACCAGAGGGTAATCAACCTGCCATTTGTGGACGGTTTCCATATGTTTCCATTGGGGCCACATTGCTGTGGTTGACTCCTCGATTCGGCGCCCATTACATGGGCATTGAAATGGAGATTTAAAGATCCTTAAAGGATATCAAAATGTGTTACCCCCAGAAAAACTCTTCAAACTACTGTATGATATATAGCAGCATGTAGGATCATTTATGCATAATGTCAGTGCCGCAATAGTAAACCATCCCTAAATCTACTGTAAATGGCTTGTATAAACCATCAATCGATATGGCTAATTACAATTAATATCCCTAGTAAATCCCGCAATTCCTGGGTCAACTCCCCCATTATTGATTTTCATATCTTTGGAAAATGGACCATCTATAGATGATTTACCTTTTAAAAATGGTGATTGAACCATTGAACCAATAGGATTTGTTCATGGATATTTTTCATGGGAATATCACCAAACAGAAGAGGATAGAACGGAGATTAATGATGATTAATGGGATTATACGCACACACGCATATATCTATATATAAATAATATAATTATATATATACACACTGTACACCATTTTCTACCTCTCTTTGGACCACCGGATCCATCGGATTTTGGGACCAGAAATCGAGGTCCCTTCTTTGGGCGCTACCTGGACTACTCCCTGGCCATGTGGAGCTGCGCCACGACTGCGGTGGGGAGATCACCAGGAACAGGCAAAGTCCCAGCAAGGACTACGTTTCCACTTATCTGTGTATATCATATATGTTGATCATTATTTATGGTTATGTCACTCATCTATCTATCGATCTATCTCTATCTATCTCTATCTATCTCTATCTATCTCTATCTATCTCTATCTATTTGTCTACGTGTTTGTCTATGTGTCTGTCTACGTGTCTGTTTATGTGTCTGTCTATCTGTCTATATATCTATCTATCTATCTATCCATCTATCTATCTACTGTATCATCCATCTATCTATCTATCTATCTATCCATCTATCTATCTACTGTATCATCTATCTATCTATCTATCTGTCTGTCTGTCTATCTATCTATCTATCTATCTATCTACTGTATCATCTATCTATCTATCTATCTTTCTATCTATCTATCTATCTATCCATCTATCCATCTATCCATCTATCCATCTATCCATCTATCCATCTATCCATCTATCCATCTATCTATCGATCTATCTATCTATCTATCTGTCTATCTATCTATCTATCTATCTACTGTATCATCTATCTATCTATCTATTTATCTATCCATCTATCTATTTATCTATCTATCTATCTGTCTGTTTGTCTGTCTATCTGTCTATTTGTCTATCTGTGTGTTTGTCTATCTGTCAATCTTTCTTTCTTCCTCCACTCTTTTTCTCCCTCTTGTCCTCTATCTGATGTGCAATATGTATCAATATGTTGACTATAAAAGAATGGGGACATGACTCCTGCACCCCTGTTTGTGCAACGAAGTCATAGGTGATTTGGATCAACAATCCACCCATCGCGGAGTGTTGTGGCTTTGCTGATAAGATCAGTCGTAGCAGGAATGATCCCCCATGAGTTAATATGTTACTGGTTGGTGATTTCAGACACTCTTTATATTTTCCATAATATATGGGATAATCCTTCCAATTGACAAATATGTTCAGAGGGGTTAAAACCACCAACCAGGTTACATTATATTACTGGAATCAGGTAGGGAACGCAGATCCAGCAGGTGTTGCAAGCAGAGCGAATCGCTAGGGCTGATGGAATCCCCGCGCTCAATGAAAGTCTGCTGGGAAATTCATTGGTGATTTTCCTGCAAGCTACGTTTGACTGCGGTAGGGCATGGTAGGGTATAGATCATCCTTATCCTTGGAGGTTTATTCTTGTTATTTGCCGGATGATCTTCCCAGAAAGACAACCATTTTAGCATCATGCAACCTTTGCAGCTATTGCCCAGAGCGAACGTGCTGGGCTGGCTGTTGGGGCAAACCCTCTGAGAAGCCCCGGCAAAAAAAATATATTCCCACAAAGAATTGCCAAAGCCTGACATGGCCACTTGTCAGCCCCAAAGTGGTCACTTTAACTGTCAGGTCGGCATGGTTTTGTTTCGGGTCCCTCATGCGGGGGTATGTAATACAAGGGGGGTGGCAGTACCACAGAGGATAAATCAAGACAATAAGAAGTGGTTGAACTGATGAAGGGTATGCAATGGTATGCACCTTTTTTATTCCTAGTTATCATTTTGGTGCATCTCTTGCTGACAATTGAAGTCCCAGTTCGGCATGATGTCCGTGCCACGGCGGCCGAGGTGACAAAATACCTCATGATCTCGTTTGGTCTTATTTCCTCGCGACTCGGATGACGAGTATACATAGGTATCCATATTTTCCGTATATATATATATATATGTGTGTGTTTGTCTGTGTGTGTGTGTGACTATATGCATATGTATATGTATATGTATATATATATTTATTTGTATACGAATGCACACACACATATATATATATATGTATTCAGTTTTAAATTGTTTATGTGAGTTTCTTATTTATATACAGTTCTTGCACCGTATATTTCATGATAGTTTTCATACGTACATTGTTGAAACATGTTTAAACTACTTGTGCTAACCAACCACAAATCCCCTGAACGATCGCCTCTCCAACAGCCCAGGCAATAATTGTGTCAATGAATCATCAATTCCCCATGCCCCAAGAATTAAGGCCAAACAATCAGGGGCTCAAATATTAATACCAATGAACTATTATTAGTATTTATTAGTACTATATCATTATGAGAGACGCTTACTGTAATTACTAGTACAGTACTATTATTACTGATTGATAAACCAACGGTGATTATATTGATTATTAGTATTATATCTATATCGTCAATGATTACTAAACCAATTATATTTATTAGTACTATATGTTTGTTAATGAGTAACTATAAACAAATTTTGATTGGCAGACATACTACCAAACAATAACCATGGTGAATCCCTATTGGTTAGTACTATTGATAACTATAATTCGTACGCATATGCGAACCTTGGTGCTGGTATATTTACCTACATAACTGGGTGATTTATGTTGGGCAAATGTTGGTACCCTCTGGTAAACATACGAAAAACTATGGAAAATCACAATGTTTAATGGGTAAATCCACTATAAATGGCCATTTTCCAGAGGGTAAATATTCCAGCACCATGGTTCGCATATGGGGTATGATTAGTAACTACAAAAAACGAAAACACATCGTTGCAGGCCATGGGTCTCTCCAGAGGAGGAGTCATGATCATGGCCGTCAAGGCTTGCGGAGTTGATCCTTGTGGATGACAAATCTTCGCAGTGGGTGGGAAAAAAGACAGGAAACCCATGGTTAAACCCCTCATATTTCATGGGAAAATCTATATATATATACATATGTGTGTTTTTTGGTAGATTTTCGCTTAAACCAATCCATGGTTTTGAGATCTCGTCCATTTCACAGACCTCCGGTCAACATCCCTATTGACGATTGACTTCTGCGGGGTTTTCCTTTTTTTCTCGGGGGTGGGTCAACCACCATTGGTTTCAGCCCAACTTGTCCATCACATGCCAAGCGAGTCAAGCGAATACTCCTGCAACGCTCTCGTGCCCCCCATTGAAATGTTTGTTGGTTCATAACTCCCATTCTCTAGTTCGACCTACTGTGGATGGTTGCGAAATCCTGCACCAGTTCATCGATGGTTTATCCCATTGTTAATAGGCTTTCTACCATCCCAGGTGTTGCAGGATTTCGCAACCATCCACAGTACCCTCTGGTAAACTAACATAAGGAAAATCACCATTTTATAGCTGGGTAAATCCACTATTTCTATGGTCATTTTCAATAGCACACTGTTAAATTACCAGAGGGTACCATGAAACATGGCCTGGTGGTGTTTACCCATTTTGCTCTCGTTTGGGTGCCTCAGCTTGTTACAGAGGACTTCGTGAAGCTGGTTGGCTGAACCACAGCTGTTGCCGCTGTTGCCCAATACTTAGCTAAGTTTGTTACCAACAAAAAACAGCCAGAGTTTGTTTATGAAAGATAATTTCCATTCACATCCTTTAAGTTATCATCTATTTTACATTTGTGCATCATCTATTTATGTAATTTATATCCATTATTAGGAAGCTTACACCCATAGAGCTTTGGTGGTTTACCCACTTATGTACCATTTTTTCATGGAAAACCCATCAACCACCTTCACGCGAGCTGGGTGCCTGGGTGCCACCACCCTGTTATCAGCGCTTATATATCAATGGATTGGATTAAGGGGAAAGTTACAGGAAACCATAGTTTTTCCCATTAAATATGGGGCTTTCCTGTAAATGGTCCCTTCATCCAATCCATTGAATATAGATTAATTTCTGAAATGTACTGCTATGCATTTACCCTCTGGTTATGACTAACAGTTCGCCATGCATAGCCATGGTATAGATGGCCCATAGAATCATATGCTTTACCGTTCTTAATAGCATGGTGGATCTTTCCATGGCGAACTGTTAAATAACCAGATGGTAGTTGTTTGTCAAGAGAGTCGGAGGTTTTTTGTTTAACTCGCCGTTTGTTTCTGTTGATAAAATAAAAAAACCTCACCCTTTGAATTGTGTTGACCAAACAGCTATTTACTGTAAGCAGTAAGCTCATCATGGCTGGGTTAAATCTTTTCCCACATTTTTGTTGGTGATTTATCTAATCACTATGACGTGTCTTTCTTCAAATCACCATATTTGGGCGGTGCTTTCAAACACTGACGATCCCCACTTTCGCACATTTTCGGGATGGGTGGCCCAACCACCACTCAGATGGTGTACAAACTACAACTTATAGACGATTTGTTCAACAGGTGGGACCCCAGAAAGCTAAGTTTATCACGGTAATTACAACTAGGTTAAATTTCGCACTATTTCATGTGGGATATAAATCAGCAAACATAACAAACATAGTTTGAGGTGCCCGCCTTGCAATGCCACCTGAAACCGCTGCAGGTGATCTTTCTGCTGGTGGATTTCTTCGCCGCATCGCCAAAGGTCTCCGTGGCCAGAGATCCTTGCACTAAGAGGTTTTCACCGGAAGAACATTTGGTTTTCTAGCAGGTTTTGACAAATCCGCATGTATAGGAATATGGTCATGCATATTTATTATAGACCTATAATATATGATACTATGTTTTTACACACATTTTGAACCCATCTTCGGGAAAACCTTGTGAATAGATGAGGGTTAAATCGAAATAGATCGTATTAGATGGTGATAGAACTGTTTCTTAGGTTTGGGGGTCAACATGCACCCAGAGTGAAAAATCAGAAGGAAGAATGCTACGCGCACACACACACACCCACCAGCACCCCTCGTCTATCATATGATCCTCCCAATTTTGTTGATAATTTTGGAAGGTCAACCACTCTACAACCCCAGGAAGGTTCAAGACTGCCCCTGTGTTCGCATTGAACTTTCGTGTCACCATCCCAGCAGCCACTAAGACCTGCATCCAGACTTCCATCATCATATTGGTGATCACTGGCCTTGTATGGTGCGCCTGGTGATGATCAACTGCCTTTTTTCCCCTGAAAAAGAGATCCCCCTGGTGCGTCAAATAGATCAAATACAAGCTGGGGACCCCCACGTACTGGTCTATAATCACCATTGACTCAATGGGAAATCCAGGATCCTAAAATGGAGGTACTGTACCATATAAGGCCATATTTTGTGGGGATATTCCCTTACATAGGCCTTACATAGGCCTTATATGGTAGGTACCTCCAATCTAGGATCCTGAAATGGCCATTGACTAACGAGCTCGTTATGCTTTGCATAAAGCCAAGTTAGCCAAGTTAGAAGCCAACTTAGTGATCGTTGGGGTCACCGCGTTTCATGGATAATATCAGCTAAAAAAACAGCTTAGGGGAGTTTCGCCTTGACAGTTACTGGGATTTAAGAAACTTTTTAAGGGGATAGAATTATATGGATTTACTATTTGGTAATCGTTTGGAGAGCTGGGCAAACAGCATGCTTAAATGGTCGAATGCGGGATTTATATGTTATCTAGCCATCAGGTGCTGATGGGGTTTAGCCGCTTAGCCATATGTTAGTCCACCATACACAAATATCCATCAAACATGACAATAATAAATGATATATATATATATATACATATATAATATATATACATATTTATATATATTTATTCAAGTCTCATAGCAACTGGACCCTTTGCAAATTCAAACTGGCTCTTCAATAACTGAAGCTGTGTAGGCTCAAAAGATTTGTTTGACACCAGGGTTTCAATGCCTACATGGCGGGTGTCTGATAGTGATGACCCGCCGGCTACCGATTTTATGGTCGATATATCGACCTAGATGATACAGTAAGGCTTAAATATTATCGAAGGAAGTTTAGAAGTCAAACTTCCGACAATATGGACAGATGAAAAGCAGAGCAGGGAAGAGGCAGAGAGAAGAGGAAGATTAGAAGAAAGAAGAGAGAAAGAGTCAGAAGAAAGAAGATGCAGATGCGCGAAAAGGTAGGAAAGTCGCGAAACACTGTGTTTTTCCAATGATTTGTGGCTCCGGAGGGTCGAAAAGTAGGCTCGCTAAAGCGGCGG
>Ga0126342_10004497_pt1 | contig 23858 bp, 17 predicted proteins | sample Cyp1metagenome_FD_92528 | JGI IMG/M metagenome (GOLD analysis project Ga0126342, IMG submission 92528) | Coral microbial communities from Lord Howe Island, Old Settlement Bay, Australia - Cyphastrea 1 metagenome | ecosystem: Host-associated > Invertebrates > Cnidaria > Coral ...
CAACCATTCCAGCAAACACAACTCCAACCACCTTTCGGTCAATCAGTGGATTCGCTCTGCCATCCGTGATTCACAACAACCAACGTCTCCTATAGGTTTCCTATTCTGAAACTTCCGCCACCGTCTTGTGCGGTACTACTGGTAGCCATATCGGCAAATGCATTGTCAGTGATGCAACTCTAGTTTATGATGGATACATCATGATACATCTAGAGATGATGGATACATCATGATACATCTAGAGATGATAGATACATCATGATACATCTAAAGTGAACGGTGGTTTTGAAACCAACAGGGCCCACTTTCTGGGGGACCAAAAACCGACCAAGCGGCTTCCAACAAGAGTTCTGGTGCGCGGCTCTCGGCCTCAGGCGACCCAATGGATTTCTTAGTTGCTAAAGAAAACGATCGGTGAATTCTATGGCCTATGCTACAATGTTTCTATAATCCATTAATTACCATCTAGTACTATCTATCTAAATGAATGACTATCTATTATTTCATGTTATTTCTAAAATGGGGGTTATATGATTGATCATCTATGTCTGTTTCTATGGGGATATGAACCAACAAACATCACTGCGGGCACCACCTCGTCCAACGCTTCACCAAGATCTACCGATCGACCGAATCCTGGGTTATTGGTCCTGTGTTACCCCAATGTCTGCCGATTACAACAACCCCCCCGGAAATTGACATCATTGCCATACGCATCCCCCCAAACAATATTGTTGACGAAAAAAATATATATAGAATTATATAGATATATGCGTGTTGCCAAAGAAATCCCATTCAACAACAAACAAAATGTTCTTGCCATTTCATAAAATTCCATGCGCAAAACATCTAGATAAATTCTGGTGGATCCATCATCCTGAAGAGTTCGGCCAGTTTGGGATAGTTAACCCCTATTAACTCACCATCATTGACGTCGCGACGAGGTCGCTCCCAAGCCCCGTTGAACTGCCGGGTGACCATGCTTCTTTGGTGCCCACCTGGCGCAGGGAGCCCAAATGACCATGGCATATGCTGAAGTGATTTCTGATATCCACAATCAATGGATTACCATGATGAGAAAAATGTTCACTTAAATATCATTCCAAATTGGGCATATATATATATATGAGCAATCTCGAAAACCCTAGGTTCACGGAAAGGACATCCATACATACTTTCAGCAACACGTTGGGGACAAACGTTTTTTTTTGTGGATCCACGCCAGAATCCTGGCATGAAGTCCCCAGATTTCCAACTTCAACCATATTTCCAGCTGAAATCCGCAATTTTTACAGCTTCTCCAAGGCTTTTCCAGCTGAAATCCCCATTTTTTACAACTTTTCCAGGTTTCAGCTCCAGTTTTACAGCTTTTTCAGCTGAAATCCCCGTTTTTACCGTTGACATCTGCTGAAGCTCCGCCCCCTTCGCACCCGCCTCGTAAGACAAAGGCGCCGATGGCGCTGCTGCCACAGGCTTGAACTTCCACAGCTCCAAGGTGCGCCTGTCGCTGGAGAAAACCACTGCCAAAAATGGAAAAAAACATGGCTTTGATGGTGATGAATAGGGATTTTCAACCATGTTTTGATGGATATACGGATAATATTATCCAATATGGTGATGAATAGGGATTCAATAGGGATAGTATATATATATATGATCCAAGTGGATTCATGGTGATTTACTCAAGATTCATGGACAAAAGGCAGAGATTTGATGATGTTTTTATGATGATTCATGTCGGTTTGAAGGTGATGAATAGGGATTTTCTGGGATTAATAACCAACAATGTGATACATATTGCATACTGTTTTTATAGCAATATATATAACAACCAACCAATGTAAATATGATGATTAAATATGTAATTATTGAACCAACATAAATGGGGATTTCAATGGGAATTGCCTTCTGGTAATCAAACATGGCTCAAACAATCAACAAAACCATGGTTGAGTAAGGAATAAAGACACATTCATGTGGGACCAAAGCATGGGGGTGTGAAATATGATCGGCGGTTGCATGCATCATCTTTAATCTTAATGGACACGAATCTTCGAAAAGCCCCTATGTGGTATCGGTATCGTCCATGTTAGCTTCCTGGAACATAAAAATCTTGAGGGGAAGGGGTTATGATTAAAACTGTTTATCTTCGCTGTTTCATTAAAACACAACGTAAGGCGGCCATATTAGCATATGAGGCGTACCCCTTCATTTTCAGGCACTACATGCCGCGAGGGGATTACTTGTACAAGGTGCGACCCCTTAGATAGCCATGTTGTAACCTGTACAAGGTGCGACCCCCATGTTACAAGGTGCGACACCATAGGCAAGTTGGCTTGCAACCAGGCTTCACATGGCCTATGGTTTATTGCAGTAGATGTTATATCCTGGTGCCCATTGTTTTGAGCACTTTCCCACAGAGGCTGGAATTGTGGTCACTGTATACCATTTTAGAAGTAGGATTCTACCTTTCTGGCACGTTACGTGTATATCGTGTATTTACAGCACTAAAAGAGTGGTAATTCTTGGCACTTTTGACGAACATGCAGAAACCAAAAAAAAGTGCCTTTTCTGTTGATAGAAATTAAACATGTGGTTCCGAGATGTTCCGAACGGTCGATGGTCAAGGTAAGCCTGAAACAACAGGCAACGACGGCCTTCCAGGTACTACTGTGGGATTTGATTACAGTCGTGGTGGATGTTCCAATCAGAAATTCAACACCCTACCAGATGGGTCCTCCTAGTTATAAGGTGGTTTATTAAGCACCATGAAAATTTTAGTGATGTCTACAGCATAGAGATCAATAAAGTATAGATACTTGTTATTTCAACCAACTTCGCTATCATAAATCAGCTACATCCCTTTATATCATTTTATATCATCATTTCTCTCTCCAGATTTATCACCATGTTCCTATTGTTTCCCACCATTTTACTGGCTTAGATCATCATTTTCACATGGGAAAACCCATGGTTTTCCCATGGTTTTCCTATGCTTTTGCTGATGAAATCACAAAAACTATCGCCTCCATGGCGTTGAAGACCAGCCCTCGAGTTGCTTTGTCCACCGCCGCCACGCGGGTGGCGTCGGACTTCAGACAGAAACGACCCAGGAAGGCCATGCCACAGGCCTGTCATCATTGCCAGCCAGATACCCTGGTGATAGCTGGTGATATTTCATGATTAATGATGGTTAATGATGGTATATTTAATGAATAATCATTGCCAATCAGCCACTTCCTCCGCAAAAAATGGACCAAATTCTTTGCTGGTGAACGTAGATATTCCCATTGATACCAAAAGACTAAAGGATTGAAGTACCCATCTAAGAATGACCTAGTCATAGTGAGATGGATGATTAAACACGGCTTTTTCACCGTGTTCAACCTTAAGTGATGATTTACTAATGTTGGTGAATTACGAAGAATGGTTAACTATTAATTGATTAAACAAGCCCTTATTAAATCACTTGGTTTAAACATCAATCTTTGTTGGTGAATCACTAATCTGGTTGGTGGTTGAGCCTTACCCCTCTGAAGAATATGAGTGAAAGTCAGTTGGAATGATGACATTCCAAACATATGGAAAAATAAAACATGTTCCAAACCACCAACCATATTGGTAATTAATGTGAAGTTGGCTGAAACTACTAACTGTAGGATAACTGTTGGGGTTATAAGGTAGATACAATACACTTTGTAAACCAACACACATTTCAACAGAAATGGTGGTTTAGTGTTGTGATTGGTGATGGTAGTGGCTGGCAACCTATCGGTGAAAGCACTAGTTTTCCCCATGAAACAGAAGCGAAGCTTTACCCGTCAATGTTCCCGTAAGCCGTTAAGTTGGAATATACAGATTTTACATGATTTAACCAACCCGAGGTGCTATTTAGTATTTAGCCAGGAAAATGGTGAATTTGACGAGAAAAACAAATTTATCATTCAGAAAATGGGAAGACACGGGAATTCAAGCAACCAACATGTTGCATTCAGCCAGTAGTCAATGCTGTTTAGACGCCAAACTGCCAACTACTAAATAAGTACAAAAAAAATAAAAAACGGAAGGGGACATAAGGGGACATTTTTTTGTATAAAGACCAACAAAACAACAACAACAACAACGGCAACAACAACAACAACAACAAACAACAACAAACAACCAAACAAACAACCAAACAAACAACCAAACAAACAAACAAACAAACAAACAAACAACAACAACCACAACGACGACGACGACGACGACAGCAGCACCAACAACAACAACAACAACAACAACACCAACCAACCAACCAACCAACCAACCAATCAACCAACCAATCAACCAACCAACCAACCAACCACCAACAACAACAACAACACCAGCAACAGCAACAGCAACAGCAACAACCAAACAACCAAACAAACAACCAAACAACCAAACAACAACAACAACAACAACAACAACAACAAATACAGTAGGGAAGGAAATCCATGGATTTAGGCACGTCTGACCTGCAAATGGTGAATTTTCCTTCCATCTTGATGATCGTTTACCGGAAAGTAAGTGATTTTAGCAGCAATGGGGGGCTCAACCAACGAAAATCAATTGGCATGTTTTGTTTTGTGTCCATCAAACATGCTGATATCAGCACCCACAGTTTTGGCCATTTATTAGTTATAACCTATAACTGGTTATTTGTATGGGATTATACATTCTATGAATGGGCTTTTAAGATGTTTTAAGTACTTATAAGTGGTAAAGGGCCATAACTGCAATAATGTGGTAGTATAGCAACTTTCTCAAGAAATGTTCTCGACAAACCTGTCAGATTTGACCCACCATGCTGACATTTGAAAAAAATCCAAACATCTTTCCAGGGGTCCACTATTGAACAATAAGAACTCGGCCTGCAGTGGGTGACCCCCATTTCGCAACGATTAGCCATACAGGCCAACATCTGGCGTTTTGGAAGTCGTTAAAAGTCGCCTGCTGGGGTTTATCTTTGGGCAATTTTCTTAACTTCTATGCCGCCCGGGAAAGATGGAAATGTGTCTATCCCAGTCTACCCAGTCTATCCCATGGGCCCAGGGGCTTGTTCCAATCCAAGGTTTGCAGCACCTCATCACCATGGGCCAAGCAAGCCAGCACATGCTCACACAAGTGAGCTTGCCAGGCCACTTATGGGCCTCACAGGCATCAGCATCAGCGTTCCAACAGCCCAGCCAAGCCTTGGAAAAGGGACACCAAATGAGCATTTGAAGGTGACGTAGAAGAAGAAGCCGAGGACGAGGATGAAGGCCAGAATGGTGGACCACCACCCTGGCCCTTTCCACCACCGGCCTGGCCAATCCATCTTTGAGGAGGATTGCCACCACCACCAGTTTGATCATCTGATCCATGGACATGAAAGTTGATCTGGCACCAAGTGCGCCTACTTTGATTGTGAATCCTTCTCCATGGCACCATTGGCTGCATCTTGAAGTTGCTGGATCCATCTCGAGCTGTCAGTAGATCGAGGACAAGTTCAAAAACAAGAGCTCTGGAGCGATCCATTTCCTGCATGTTCGGATCATTCACAAGACTTGCCCATCATCTTGTTCAATCACCATATCAGGTTTTCAAAAACATCCCGCCGGACCGGAAACCGTGCTCATCGGTGTGCACATTTTGTCCAAAAAGGGTGGTTTTGCCACAGTGCCGAGTTGATTTCTGATGTTGGAAACCTTGCAAAATCTGAGGCGCCTTTTTTGCCTTTTCACCGTCATCGCTGCAACGCATGCACCGTTTTCAGCTGGCAGCCAGCATTCTTGTGAATGCATCTCCATTGCCAAGCTCTAGCATACACCATCTAGAGGTCACTTTTGGCACTCAAGTTGCTGGGAATTGACTTTTAAATCTGATTCCAGAGATCTCTGCAGCATAGCAAACTATAATCTATAATATACGAGGTACAAGGAACGTTGACATGCCCCCCCCGCCCCACCCCGCCCCATCAGCAGCGTAGAATCATGTCACGTAGCAACAACACCAGAGATCCCTTCAGCATAGTAACAAGTAACGTAGCAACGATCCCAGAGATCCCTGCAGCGTAGCAAACTATAATGTACGAAGTACAAGGAACGTTGACATGCCCCACCCCACCCCACCCCAACCTAACCTCCGAAATTGCGTTTTTCAAAAACGTGCGTTTCACGAGCACGGTTTTCGGTCCGCAGGCAAAAACATGCATCTTCACATGTCCCCATTTCAGCTGGGAAAAAAAATGCATCTTTTGTGGAAATTCCCAAGCCTGACGGATGTCGGCCCCCAAAGTTGCTGTAGAGTTGCTTTTTAAGCAAGCAGTCAGAACACTTGTCACTGCTACATTATACTTTGCGGGTGCATCCCAGTTAGTAGGTGGTGAAAAACCCACATCTCTGGGTAAATTAGAAAAACTCACTAACCTAAAATAAGGCTTTATTGGGATAGTTACCCCTGACCAACTATCATTCCAGTGAGGTCGCAATGAGGTCGTTATAACTTACCCAGGTTTACACACATAATATATATATACATACATACAACGCACACACACATATTGACGTGACGTGTATATATATATATCCAGATATACTATAGATATATCTAGGATCTAGCTGGGTAAATCTAGTAAGATCCAAGTGGCGCCGCACAGGCGGTGCCCTGGTATCCACGAGTGCTTTGACAACTAGTTCCGCTTGTGGGTTTAAAGCCGCTTAAGATGGATCTAGCATAAACCACAGTCAAACTAGTTATGTTATGTTATGTTTACGATTTGTTCAATCTAGTAGACTTCCATCTTGCTTGGTCAAATCACCATTTCTGTCCGTTCACCCTCCAACTTGTTGCGGCTAAAACTGCTGTATCACCACGAGCAGTGCCCAAGGGACCTGAACTTGAGCCGCGTGCGGATGCCGTTGCATGGCAAAGGAAATGAGATCCAGAAAGCTGTATCTGCCGTGTGGACACGGTTGACACGTGAGAAGCTGTCAAGGGTACTGGGCCCATGGGGGGAAGTCACCTCCACAAAAATGGGGCGTACTATGGGATAATATATGATCATATCATATGGATATCATATGGAATAGTCGATGGATTTTGCGGTCCAAAGGGCCATTAACAAATACAACATGTTCCCATGTCGATTCCCCATGTTTGGTGGATTCACGAGTAGAAAAAAAAGAACATCTTCAGCAATTCCAAGAAACGTTGACGTTTGGTCGGATATAAGACCTTCTTGGGTCATAGCAGTCATAGCAAAACCAAATCAGTTCCCCTTCAAAACCTGGCAGCCAGCCGCCAGCTTCTGCATCAAAATAATATGGTTTGCAAGTTTTTAAAAAAGAACAAGTACATAATTCGGCGATATGCAGGTACAAACGGACCTTGGTTTATACGGTGAGTTATGGTGTATCGACGGTATCGAACTAGTGATGGGAATTGGACTCCTGGACCGGGCACCAACCACCACTAACCATCACTTGCCATGATGAAATTGTTGTATAGGCAACTATTGTGCTGACACCTATGAACCACTACTAACCACTATTAAGCACGATCAAATGTATGTGTTAACCATGAATTAGAACTTCAACCATCACAACTGCACGATGAGTCACCGCGACTTCCCCCGTGCCGCCCAAGTGGCTTCCCCAACTCCTCCGCCATCTTCCTGGATATTTCGAACGCTTCGCAGGCCACCATCATTGGTCAACGACTTCACCCGGGAATCATGAGAATTCCATAGAATTAGCTAGTGCCCTGTCCAGTCACAAGTTGATAAACCCCATGAACTAGTTCGATGCAACTACCATAAACCGTAGTATTAACCATAGTTCACCATAATTAAACTATAGTTCACCATAATTAACTCCTTCCAAACGTGAACCTCACCATAGCACCATAGCCGGATTGGGGGACCTAAAGACCGCGGATCCGAGCGGCTCACAACGAAGCAGTTCACTCAAGGCTGACAAGGCCCATCTGCAAACCTCTTCGTGGGCGGAATGCTCCTGCGGAGGGTTCGCATTTGGTGAAGGGACAATCGGAAGAATTCTTTTGGGATAGGATGATACAAGGCATGATACAAGGGGATAATTGGATAATCAATATCTGGTAAATTCTGGTAATGTGGCACCAGGCTGGCACCAGGTAATGCCCCCAAACCTTAGCTCAGTTGGTGGAAATAAGGAGGATAAACTATCGTTAATGGTCGATATAACTAGAATTAGTGATATTTCGAAATCAAGTTAGCTAAGTAGGGAGGCACCTTGTGCACAAACACAGAGCAACTGTGTCAACAATCAGGTAACCCGTACGGATGGATGCGCTTCCCAATTAGTTGATGGGTCGTGGACCATAATGTATAGCAACCCAAAAAAAAATAGAAGTTTGTAAAATCCTACTCAATGATGAGTGGTATATTGCTTTTCCATATTTTTGACTCTTTTTGGGGCTTCTATAAGACAAACTTGTGACCATAACTTGTGACCATTCACCGTATCAAACTTTGCTTGAAGATGTTTTTTTACTACCCACCTACTGTACTACCTGGGATGCACTGGTCAAGTCAAGTAGGCTTATCGTCCCAAATAGACTGGAACACTCATAAAATTTTGAAATCTTAGGCAGCTAATTTCCATGGTTTAAAATGTTTAAAGATGTTTAAAGTCTTTCCGGACATAATTTGTTCGAAAGGTACTGCGGGTCGCATATCAATGATTTCCAGGGGTGGAACCTCCCCTTCGACAAATGAATACAGTAGAGTCTGTGTGGCTGATGTCCGTGTGTTTTTTTGCTGCGCCCCTCTGTCTTGCCAAATTCCAACCATGCAACCCCAACGCATATCTCATCCTGAAACATTGGGATCCATGATTGGGTAAGTGTTTCTGAACGAAACACGGGAGTGAAATGGTCTTCTTAGATGGGGTGTGGAGTTAGTATGAGTTAGTTAACTAGTATATAATGTTATATATATAGAGTACTTGATTGTTTACATGGAGTCTTTGTGTCGGTTACAAGCTAGTCCCATGGCCCGTCTAGGTATTGAACATTGTGAAACAATAAACCGTGATAGTGCGAAATGAGTCGACGAATGATACTGGCTGGTGGTGCAATAACAATTTTGAAAAATAGGAGTTCGTCAATGGGAAGGATTATCCCATATATTATGGAAAATAAAAATGTTTGAAGCCACCAACCAGGATATGATACATTGATACTATACAAATTATTAAACTGTCCACCCCAATGCAACCCCTCAAGGAGCAACATCAAATGTTTGATGTTGTGAGCTCACAGTTTTGACACACGCCTGCCGCATTCATCTTCAACGGGAACTTGCACAAAGACCTGCAACCTCACACTTAGTATGGCTTAGGACTAGGATGACTTCGTGAGAGACTTAGTGGTATTTTGGAGCTTTTTGGCTTCTTGCCCCATGCGCCTCAGAGCTGTCACAGCCAAATCTTGGACTGCCCCATGTCACAACAGAGCCACCATTCTTCAGCTGATGTTGAGCTGTAGAGCTGTCACCACCATGATAAGCATGGCCCCAGGTAAGGACGGAGCCATCTTCTAGGATTGCAGCAAATGCTCCATCTGTGGCCTGAACCTGCTGCACGCTCCTCAGCTGATCTTGGACTGCAGAGCTATCACCACCACATTCTCGGCTGCCCCAGGCAACAACGGAGCCATCTTCCAGGATAGCAGCAAAGGCTGTACTTGTAGCCGCTTCACACGCTTCAGCCGATCTTGGACTGCCGAGCTGTTACCACCAAATCCCTGTTGACCCCATGAAACAACGGAGCCATCTTCCACGATAGCAGCAAACGCTAAAACTGTGAGGCGGCCTCAATCTGCTTCACACCCTTCAGCTGATCTTGGACGGAAGAGCTGTCGCCACCGTCTGGTGGAGAGCTCCATGTTACAACGGAGCCACCTTCCAGGATAGCAGCAAAGGCTCGTTCTGCGGCCTGAACCTGCTGCACGCTCCTCAGCTGATCTTGGGCTGCAGAGCTATCACCACCAAATTCTGGATGCCCCCACGTCACGATGGAGCCATATTTCAGGATCCCAGCAAACGCTCCTTTCTTCGCCTGAACCTGCTGCACATTACTCAGCTGGTCTTGGACTGTGGAGCTGTCACCGCCACAGGCTGGATTGCTCAACAGAGCCATCTTCCAGGATTGCCGCAAATGCTTCACTTGTGGCCTGAACATGCTTCGCACTCTTCAGCTGATGTTGGGCCGCAGAGCTGTCACCACCACATTCTGGCCTGCCCCAGGCGAAAACCAAGCCATCTTCTCGGATAGCAGCAAAGGCCGCATTTGTGGCCTGAACCTGCGTGCAATTTCTCAGCTGATCTTGCACCATGTAGCTGAGACCACCGCCAAGTGATGTATGGCCCCATGTAACAACTCGGTCACCATCGCAGCTCAAAACAAAAGCTGCTGTGACCTGGTCCCCGTCTTCAAGCCCAGCCTGGAGAGTTTGCGACCTGTCAATGGTTCTGCAAAGTGGCAAGCCTTGAAAAGCGGTGTCCTAAAGCCTGCTTCACAAGGGCTTTGAAGTCCCCTAGGAGGACTGCCGAAGTGAAAAGCTCTCACTGCGACCGCTGGCCAGAGCTACAGTCACTTGAATCATGAAGTAATTGAACGGGAATTCATCCTCAAAATCGCAACACTACCATGTGCTCCAACAAATCTCGAGCCAATGCCAACCACACTGCGCGGCATCTGAGGATAAACTGTGCGTTTCTTGGCTCTTTCAATAGATAAACATTGACAAACTCTCTCCGTCTATCTTCAATCTTAGATACCCAATAATTTTATAATTGAGAAAAAACATCAGCATTAGCTGGTGAGATTCAACTATTACTGTAATACAAGCGGTCCGCTCGAGGTGTTTACCAAGTTTTTTGATTTTGCCCCGTATAGCACGCTGAGAATTTACCCAAGATGTTTCTGGGTTGATGGGTCCCCTGCTCATTTTTTTCTGGGATAGATCTTCGTTAATATAAGCTGGGTCATAAACCCATTCAAGCGCAAATAATTATATATAATCCACTAATAAATCCCAGTTCTTGGAGTTCTGAACAAACTTACTTTTATTGAAACATGTTGCAACAATTTTTTTGGGGTCAAATCCACATTTCTAGTAGAAGTTCTTTGGTGTATAAAATTCATTAAAATACAAAAAGCGTGTGGTGATTCACTGATCCCTTCAGCCCCCGAGCCCAGTTCCACCTTCACAGCCTTCAACGCCAGCCGAAGGCCGTTGCTTCCACCAGCAGCCACCGAGTCGTGGCTCTCGCCTTTGGCGAAGCCGCTCAAAGCAGCGAGACCGCACTCCTGCAAGGACGCGTAAAACCGAAACATAAAAGCAGTTTATGGCCCCAAAAATGGAAAAAAAAACGGTGACAATCAGTGAAAATCAAATCAGTGAAAAAAATGGTACACTCCAGTTATAAATCAGTGAGAAAAAATGGAATGATAACTCCATTTATAACCAACAACACTGGTAAAAGGGCTTCAACTGTGAAAGTTTAAGCCTTAAGCATCCATATTTGAAAATTTCATATGATCATCAAACAAATCATGTTCTCCAAGATTCATGTTCACCATAGGGTTGCATCATCCGGATCCAACCAGCTAATAAGCCCTTAGTGGGTCTGCTGGTTGAGTTCTCAAGTAACATAGGCTGAAAATTACTGGGCTGGTCCTCTTGGTGTTTTTAACAGCCATGAACCATACGACCCGTACGGCAGTCATTAATGAAAACCATGAGATCATCAGCTGATCTGAAGATTTGGCCAATGATGAAATCTCATTTTTGCCGCTAAAAAAACACTATGTTGATGCTAGTTTTGATGGTTATGATTAAGCCATATTGAATCATAACTATCATATTAAACCATATTAAATCATGGTATTATCATGTATTATCATCACATTAATGTCATTACATGTCCCTTTCTTTCCCACCTATTCATGTCATTAACTCATCATACATCGCACCCCGCCTGAACCTGTGCCACCGCCTCGTGCCTTTCCAAAGCATAGAGCACTAACCTTGGGATCTGATGCAAGGCACGGCCCTGGATCAGGAACCCGCTGCATGTTCCGAAAGCGATTTGTTTTTCAAAGGCATCCTAAGGGCATCGCAATCCAAGTCATGATCATGACTTGGTATTGAAACCTATGGTGACGACTGGGGATTCCCCAATGACTTAATAAACAAATGGGATTCAGCCTGCAACATGTAGGTTGATGGGTGATTTATGACAGCTCAAGGCTCAAGGTAATGCACCCGACCGTTTGGTGCCTAGATTAAGCAGATTTTAACCAGCAACAATGGAGGGTTCAGTAGTGGTAGTGCCAGTTCCCTCCCTGCCAGAGTTTGACAGTCATAAATGGCTTATTATACTAAGTAGCTAGGAGGAGCCGCGAAGTACACCCGAGTTTATGTCAGTTTATGTTGTCTGGAATGTTTGGACACTAAAAACATGCACTTAGACGTACTTAGCATGCTGGTTGCCTCTCATGAAGGGCAATGATGTAAAGCCAGAATCCATCCGCGCTGGGTGGTCATGTTTGGCTACTGGGATAGTTTATCGCATCGGGAACTGGATGGAACTGGTTAGTAAGTCAACCAAAGTGACTTGCCATCCCATATACATATATGTAAATATATATATATATATATATACTGTATATGTATATATGTATACATATGGCTTTCAAGCCTACAAGCCAGCTACGATTCGCTTGAGGATCCTCCAAGCTCCCATGTTTTTTCACCATTGCGGACATCGCTTCAGCCGCCAAGCTACTCTAGAGCTCCATGTTCCAAGGCTTTCTGCCGAAAGTCAGCTCCACCCTCCTGGGATCATCCCCAGGGAGGCAGCGGCACGAGACTCATCTTTCAGCAGGACTTGCAACCAAAAACATCATATCATACATGAAATATTCCCTATCCTGTTCTTTCAATATATATATATACGATATTATTATTTTACAAAAAAAACATAAATAATCATATATACATAAATGTATGAATAATAAATACATTAATATTACACTAAAGAACATTTTTTTAAATCAATACATACATACACAAATAGTTTATATATATATATATATCTCTATATTACAAATATGTATAAGCATTATATACATATTATTTTTAATAATATAATTATACACACATATAGTATACACTCATTCATTCCGCACAACTCCAAAAAGGACATCGCTTTTCGTCTAAACGTCGCACCTCTGTGAGGTTCCGCAAGGCGGCGCAGCCCCAGGCTTGCCTTGGCAATGTGATACCCATAAGATAACTGGTAGCACTTCATGGTTTATGGAGAGTATACATATATATATATATATATATGTATATCGTTCGTCTCGATATAATGTAAATATCCATATATTCCACCAAAGAATTATATACATATATGATTATATACATATCTGTGTGCATATATATATATGTCCATAAAACCCAGTATGTTATCTTATAATCTTACACAGTTGTCCTCTTCAATAACCAGAGCGAGGATAACTGGTACAACGCGGAGCCCACAAACGATAGCTACATTGGTTTATAACTCCAATTTCACTCTGGTTTATGATATTGAGGAGGTTGACTATAGTTTGTCAATCGGGTTTTAACAACAACTTGTACAGTAACTGGGGGGGCCACATTGTATCCATTTCATTTATATATGTTTTCTTTGATATTCCACAGTTGTCCTGTGGTCTGGTGAAACTTCAGCGGACACCGTCACTCATACCTCACTCATTGGGGGCACGGGGGCTGCCCTTTGTGTCATGGAGCTGCACTCGGGTAGTTGTCAACTCTCCCTGGAGATTTTTTTCCGACGGTAAATGGATCTTCACCTCCCAAACAAACATTGATTTTTCAATGTATTTCATAGGCTTGAAGATCCATCCGTATCCAATGAAACAACCAACCAAGTCACTAGTTGTACGATGCTTATGTCCATTCTACCCCCCCTTTAACGACCCCATTTTACTGTAGATGGTTAAATTCCCATATGACGCTAAAGTCAACAACATATGTTGAGCGTTGAAATCCAGTTGGGCGTGGCAAGGGCCCCTAAATAGGCAAGTTGGTGCATAACTAGGCGATAAATTGGGTGTAAGGCCCATATACCATTGTATATCTACAGTTGGATGGGTGATGATAAAGAACCCTACAATTTGGGGGTCCCATCTTGTAGCAATCCCAGCCATTGTCCATGCATGGCTTGCGTGCGCTACTCGGGGTGCATGCCAGTTAGACAGTCGGTAATGCCCATATTGTCATATATTACCCATATGACATCTACAACCCCAGTCATACATATATACAGTATACAGGGTATATCTTGTTTATCAACCACCTAAACGATGACTTGGATGCACATCCAAAGCAAGCTGGGGATGGTTTCATCATAATGATTCCATAACGTCAAAAAACATCATCCCATAGCATTCCATTTACTCTTTCTCATGTAATCCCCTCTCCCTCATACTAAACAACCCACTATGGTTTAATAGTTTAATAGGGTATTTCTGGGTATTTCAACATATGTGGGATAGAATTGGAGATGTTTGATATGAACTCACTGGATGGGGATGATTCTTGGCTTTCCATTCCTTCTTCTCCATGCCTTCATTGATTTCCTCTGTCTTGGCAGCTACAGTCTGGAAAAACTCTTCAACAGCTGGCTTTTCATTGCCATTGGAGTCAGGTACTTCGGTCCACATTTGGCATTGGCCCAGCACATTAAGGTTCTCCTGCAACTTCTCCATGACTTTCTTCACGTCATTTTCCAACAGGGGATCAGTTCCTCTGACCTTGACCACCAACCTGCTGCAGTCTCTTTGAAGCCTTTCATTGGCTCCCTTGGCTTCCAAGACATGTTTCTCAAGACTTTTCCAGGTCAGCTTTGGAGGCTTTGCAGCTTTTTGACTGGAAGGTGCTGCTGAAGGAGCTGCAGCAGCTGAACTGCGAGGTGGAAGAGAAGTGAGCCCATTCTCCAAACATAGTTGGCTTTTCCCTCGAACCAAAGAAGGTTTCTTCTGGTCTTCCAAGTGGTTGGTGGTATACCTATCCCTCTGAAAAATATGAGTTCGTCAGTTGGGATTATGAAATTCCCAACTGAATGGGAACAAAATCATGTTCCAAACCACCAACCAGATAAATAGTTGGACTATAGTTGGTTTGTTTTTGGGGTATCATGGTTATTATGGTCTATAGTTGGTGAATGATCGTTGATAACTAACATAACTATGGAAAATCACCATGTTTCATGGCTAAATCTACTATAAATGGGGTAAATCCACCATTTTTCATGGTGATTATGGACATTTATGGACTATAGCTGGTGAATGGTGTCACCAGGCGGCAAATCTGCTTCGTGGCGCTGTCGCAACACCTCCAGCACCGCTGACAGGTCCGCCATGGCGCCGGCGTCATAGCACCGCGCAACGCGGTGATGCGGCAGAACGATGCCGGTGGGGTCGGAACGAAGGAAGGCTTTTGGTGGTGCCAACAAAACATGGGACCCAGTCATGTATATGTAATGAATAATATATGTTCGCATGTGTATATATATATCTCTCTCTCTCTCTCTGTCTCCAAGTGTATATATATATAAATTAATTTACATAGATCATCATATATCATGATGCAATACATATGTGTAAATGACAAGAAGTGAAATGAATTCAAACAATGTGAAATACTTGTTTTGTGGGGAACCATGAGGTAGCACTCTGGCTACCACGGGACCCGCACATCATGCGTTCAAATGCCTGCATTTCCCGGTGGCGAACACCATAAGCTATCAATGTGTAGGCTGGTAGTTTTATGTAGTTTTATCACTATTGTATATGGTACCTATGTATCATTACTATGATATACTATGATGAATGTGCTAATATTGGTGCATTCTTACTACTATGTTTGATATATATATATAATAATAGTAGTAGTAATAATAATAATATGCGACCCCGCGATCGAATTGATTGAATTACATAATATGCTATACAAATCAAAAGTCCCCATACTTGAACTCTTTGAATTGATGCCTTAAAAACTTGCATCATCAATTGATGCCTTCAACCTTAAAGGCATAGCACAAAGCATAGAAAGTCAACTTTTGCTGGTAAAAGTCCATCATCGAGAGCCATTGATGGCATGGGCCCCAATAAGAACTATAGCACCTCCCCACCAAAAAAAAAACTGGTTTTCTATCTCTGCGGCTTTCCTATACTCAAGCAACATTTACCATATATGCCATATGATGGCGCCGCGATACATTCGATCCGCCATACTAAAAGCTGACCAACATCGAATCGCGCACAAGGTGCTGTTCTCCAGTTCTGTCTGTTGGTTTAGTTTCACCCTATGAACTATACTGGTTGGTGGTTTTAGCCATCTTGACAAATATTAGTCAATGGGAAAGATTATCCCATATATCATGGAAAATAAAAAATGTGTGAAACCACCAACCAGTATAGATACCCTCTGGTGTGACATGTGACATAGGGAATTTCCCTATAACTCGAGGTTTGTAGCTGAGAAAATCATCGATCAATTCGGGATTTCCCAGCACGACATGTAACACAAACATCCGTAACCCACATTTCACCAAATTTTTGGTTGGATGGTCCTACGCCAAATATCATGTTTTGATCGTGCCACATATCAACTTATACCATGAATGATTGGTTTAGTTAACCACCATTTAGACATAATTTTCCTATTCAAACCCCAGTTGCCATCCAATGACTTATGTTTATGTTTTTTCCCATTAAATCCTTTATAATCCCGGTGAGTACCATTAAACCTCATTAAATCCTATGAAATATCCCATTAAATCCCATTAAACCTCACTAAATCCCATGTAAATACCATTAAATCCAATAAAATCCAACGAAATATCCCAATAAACCCCATGTAAATTCCATTAAATCCCATGTACATCCCATTAAATCCCATTAAACCCCATTAAATCCCATGTAAATCCCATGTAAATCCCATTAAACCCCATTAAATCCCATTAAGCCCCATGTGAATCCCAAGAAATCACATTAAATCCCATGTAAATATCCTTACTTCATCCGCAGCTTCGGATTCACAACGTCAGCACCTGGCCGGTTGATCTTCAGGCGTCAGTGTACAGCAGGCCGCCCGACCTGGCCATCTGAAGCGCTGCTGGAAGCGGTCGATCCTCCGGGGAATGATGGGGTGATATTTCCTGGTGAATATTCCTAGGAAAATACCCTGATCTGGTAAACTAACATAACTATGGAAAATCACAATTTTTAATGGGAAAACTCACTATAAATGGCAATTTTCAATAGCTACGTTAAATTACCAGAGGATATTGGATATGATAATGAACCATTAGTATTTTCATTGATATTCCCTAGAATGTGAGGCCCCCGTTGGATATCTAAGTTGGTGTATAACTACAATAACTATGGTTTATGGTATTTATAACTATGGTTACTGGGGCCTCACATTGTACAATATATGGGAAACCCATACCCAATAACAATGGTTCATTATCATATCTAGAATATACCATAACTATGGAATATCAGTGAAAATCGATGTTTAGTTCGTATATGGAAAACCCAACCAAGTCCAAATATTGCCATGATTGATATCTATGAATAGGAACAATAACCATTAGTTGTATATATTGCCATTAGTTCTATGGGAAAAAACAACAATAAAGACTGGTTGGTGTTTTCAACCCATTTGAAACATATTATATAGTCAGTTGGGAAAATATCTGCCCAATATATGGAAAATAATGAGATGTAGACATATGTATTTACATCTTTTTATATATGGGATATTATCTAGATATGATAATGAACCATTCCTAATATCTGACCTAGATATGATATGATATATCTAAAACAATCTGATGATATTTTGATTATCAGAATACCTTGGGATATGCAATATTCCCTAGAATGAAGCATTAGTGTTTATTAATCATTAACCATACGATGCTTAACAATTGACAAAAACCATTACTAACCACTATCATTCTTTATTCATTAAGCATTGTGAATTATATATGGGAGATTATCTAAAGATGACCCCAATATATTACATAAGATCTTATGAGGGTTTCCATAAATGGGGATACCCAATGGCTGGATGATTTGTAATGAAAAATCCCAATCTAAAACAGATGATAACTGGGGGTACCCCTTCTAGGAAACCTCCATATGATACGCATGACAGGAATGATATTTCTATATGATCTTTATACCCTCTAGCAATTTAGCATAGCTATGGTATATTTTTCTGATGCATGGATGATTTAACTATTAGAAATTGGGATTTTTCATTTGTAGACTTACCAAAAGGTAGGACAAAGTCATGTTTGTTGGTTCAAACATGATAGTTGATGGGGTTCATGGTAAGTCATGGAGATAGCATGTATTTTTTCTACTACGCTCTAGTTTGACATTGCCACATAGCTATGGAAAATCCCTTGGATTTAAACGGCTAAATCATCGAATGTGCCATGTTCCATAGCTATTTCAAATTGCCAGAAGGTGTTTTTGATGACGAAAGGGTGATGGCAGATCGTCGAAACATCGCGTATGTTCGCCTTAACAATGGTGAAGCTAAAGATTTCGCTACTCATCCAAGGTTTCCCCATACCATTATGTCCTGGGAAACATATATCAGGTAAATATTAATTACATAGGATTATATAATATATATATATATATATTATATAGGTAAATATCATGCAAGTCCTAATTTTCATAGGTCAAAGCCCGGCTTATGATTGTTGGTTTCAAATCATTCGAGTCATGTGTGGCCTAGCACAGAAATGGTTGCGAACAAATACCCTCTGGTCAAATAAACATAGATAGACCCAGCACATAACCAACTTTTAGTGGAAACTCAGGGTCTATGTAATTTACTGGAGAGTAAATATATAGCTGAAACTTGCTGAAACCACCAATCAGCTTTATGCCGGGTTGGAAACACTGAGAATGATCTTCCCAAGGACACATGAATGTGATGATATACGATGCATATAACGTGAATGATCGTTCTTATACCCTCTGCGAACTTAACGTGGCTATTGAAAAAAAAGCCCCCATTGATAGTTGATTTACCTATTATAGATGGAGATTGTCCAGTTTGCTGTGTTAGTTTACCAAAGGGCATATACTTCTGCCCTTAAATCTCATTGGACTCATTGGGATGGTAGTCCTGGGAATAGCCTTGTTGAAGTGTCTATGGTGTGGGGAAACTCATGTGAGCTCGGCTTCCAAGTTGCCCGAAAAATTGTCCTCAACCAATGCCCAACTTGCCACACCAGAAGCTTGACTTAGTATGCACGTAACCAAATCTAAATCAAAGTTCCAAGCTCTACTACCAACGTTACCGCGACGTTAACCGGTAACGGACACCGTCAAATGACGAGGCCAAGAAACAGCCCGACGGAAAGAAGTTCACCACAGGACCTGGTTTGGAACTGGAGTTCACTGGGGATGGGATAATTACTCCATTTGTTGGGACATGCCCAAAACAAACGATTCGATATAGCGGGGGCAGGATGGGATATATATATATATATATATATTTTTTTTTTAAAAAAAAACACGTGCAACATTTGGCTATTTTCGTCAAAAAAATGGCACCCTAGGTACTCTAGAATTGCTGGTTAATGGTGTTGAAACCACACCCATTGAAACGATGATCTTAGGGATGGTTGATGGCATTGAGTTTTACATGGGTTTGCCACACCCATGTTGTTTATGATCATATAATTTGTCGAAATGTGTTTCTCCTTACGTCATAATATCAACATGGTTTACCCAACAATTAAGGGGATTCGATAGTTATGGCCATTTACATATTAGCTATAACTGGTTATAAATGGGAATATATATATATATACATATATGCTATATGTTATTTCTGTACTTATAACTGGTATTTTGGGGCCATAGCTATCATCGTTCTCGGCTTTTTTAAAAGGCTTTTTATATGGTTTTCCATCACCAACTTCCAGGATCTTTTGAAAATGGCACATAGAAATAGTGGATTTACCTAGCTAGATAGCATGGTGGAACTTTCCATAGTTATGTGGCTGTTTACCAGAGGGTAAGGTTCATGATATCTATATCATCCTATATGTATAGTTTCTATAGGTAATGGTGGTTTACAAACCAACCACCTTGTACATTTCTGCCATACAATTAACTTAGGCCAATAAAAGAATGCATTCTAGCCAAAACAGAGGCCAACCTCACTGCAGACCGCTTACAAAATGGACCTCTGACAAGTTTAGGTGCAAATGACAGAAAATCCGTCTCTATTACTCTCACCATCTCTCTCACCATCTCTTACGAATGCCGTTATTAGAACGCTAAAAAAAAATGGTAAAAAAAATGTCACAGAAACGACAGTTCAGGATGAGTTATATACCCTCCGTTGTTCTGTTCTGGCTCCAGCAAATGTCAGAGACTGCATGATAGCAATGTGTTCCATTTTTTCATTGTAGCTGATGATTGCATTGCTGCTCGCTAATGCTCCATTGTTTATACCCAAAAGCAAAGCTGGTTGGTGGTTTCAGTCCCTCTAAAAAATATTAGTCAGTTGGAATGGTTATTCCCAATATAGAAGAAAATAAAAAATGTTCCAAGCCACCAACCAGTTATGAATCCTCCTACCAATCCTACCAATCCTACCATAGACATTGTCCCCAGCCCCTGCGTCCCGGACATGCTTGGTAAGCAGCCTAAGTGGCCACAAAAAGCACGGAGGTGTTTGGATGTTTTTGGGGCAACAAAACTGTTTTTGGGCCGATGAATTCCAGAGATTTTCTCGGATAAAGTGGACTAACACATGAAAAAACAGCAGTTCCTTCAATCTTATGCTCCCTGCTAAATTCAGACTTGTTCTAAATAGTTTGATGTGTCTATAAACCAACTGACAACTTGACAGCACCACGTTGTCTATTGTCTTTCTGTGGGCAGACTGGCAGCAAAGCGGTATGGGATGACCAAGAGAGATCGTGATATCAAGCAACTCATGCTGGAACGTATGCCACAAACAATGTTTAATCTGTTTGACCCTCTGGACCCACAAATGGGGTGGGTTTCTTTGACACCTGTGTTTGCCATGTCCATGTATTTTGCTGCAAACATGCCGAAATCAGTGCCCTTTACAACCTCTTCTGGTGCTGATTTCTAAAATATCTGCTGCTTACCCTGGGGTAACTATCATAGATCCTGGAAAAGCAATGGTTTCCTGAGGAAAATGATCTATAAATTGTGGATGTTCCACATCAATGTTAGTTTACATACTCATTCGTTGACTTCCAGTGACTCACCATAGGGATTGAACACATCCCCAAATGGCAGAAATCTCCACGTATCACTTTAAAATTGTCCCATGAAATATCTCCAATGGTTGGTTTAACGTGGTGTAACCCCATTTATAGATGCTTTTCCAATTAGCCCTGTTTTTCACGAGCTAGATTTTTTCATGTTTTTTTCATCACCATATGAATACCATAATTCATACTTCTGGGAAACTGGTTGGTGGTGCATTAACAATTTTGAAAGATATGAGTTCGTCAATGGGAAGGATGACATCCCATATATCATGGAAAATAAAATTGATGTTTGAAACCACCAATCAGTCTTTGGTTTCTATATATGTTTCTCTTCATGTTTGGGTCTTATTATAGATGCACGATTTCTCAAACAGATTCCGTGAAAAAAACCTATGAAAAACCGCATCAATTCCCCTCACCAAAAACCGTCGGATTATTTTTTGCTGCTGAAATCCCATCGATTTAACGTCACTGCGATGAACTAAGGCGGCCTGCTCCATTTATAAATGGCTTATAACTTACAACAATGGATTGGTTTAAGGGACATTTGATAGGAACACCCAATATTTCATAGGAATATCGCTGGTTTCCGGAAAAAAAAAAATATTTGCCCAAACAAACCAATCCATTGATTACAACATCTTACAACTATGGCAATTATGGTTAGCCACAAAAACTAAGTTATTTATGTGAATTACACATGTTCCATCTATAAATAACAAATTAATAAGTAATCTAGCTATAGGGACCTATTCACTATTCACAACTTTTTAAGGTCACCAGTTAGAAGTGGCATCACAAACCATTCATAGATGATCCGCCAAGTGTTACAACACTTGTTAGATGGTTAGTAAATATTCCTCTATCGAAAGACTGAAGTGACCTATGTTTAGGATATGCAAGGTTGACTAGTTCAAACAAGAATATTTACTAGATAATAGGACTAGGAATATGTATATTGCAACAAATGAATTAAAGGATTCCTATTCAAATGCCAAGATTCAAGTATCAGTAGCATTGAAGTAACTCCTGAATTTCATCGTTTGCTTTTGTTGTTGTTTTTTTTAAATTTATTTTGCAGGTGAAAATTCAGGTTTGCAAGCCATAGGATTATTTTTCTTTCTTTTATTTTATTTTGCTCGCCGCATCTAGGTGAAAATTCCTATGGCTTGAAGGATTCATCCTTCGCATGTCTAAGTTGTTTACTATTCCATCCACCCACTGAGTTGCTTGACTATCCATCCATTCAAGGATAAATATGAATAAATATGTTATAATATATATATGATGATGATTGCTAAGTAACTATAAAATATCATGAACAATGCTCCCAATTGAACAGCTATGTTTGACAATAACTAACCATTAACTATGATTAACAATGTTTAACAATGTTCATAGATCGATAGTTAATCATAGTTAATCAACGATGTTAACCGATTAACATCCGATTAACTACTTTTCCCCAATTACTTCACCAAGCAACGTCCTCCTCTGTGCCTCGGCGGGAGAGTCGTTTTCTGCGAAGGTCGGGGTTTAGCTATGTTTATTTGGTAGGCAAATGCGGCGAATGGGAATATCATGGGCTATTTCATGGGAATTAATGAATTAATAGAAATGAATATGGATTTAAATTGTGGATTCTATTGGGATTTCATGAGCTTGAATGGTCATATGAGGGACTAATTCCTATGGGAATATTTATGATACAAGCTTCCATGAGCCGCTGCGGCCATGGGGGTCAGGTGTGAAAACCTTACCAAACTTCTGGATAAATGTTATCCAGTTATCCTATGTTTCCCTTCATTTGTCGTGCGACGAAAGTTTAGTCTTTGTTTTTATATGTCGACAACTATTTAAGTGTTGATTAGGGTTGATGTGTTTCTTTTTGGCCGGCACCTCCCAAATATGGTTCCCTGCCAATAGGTCTCCACTTGTGAATAATCAGGACCCACAGAACCAATTGTATGCCCAATCCAAGATATGGTTTCAACCATGGCTTCGACCAATTCGGCTATTGTTTTGGGATATTTGACGGGATGGTTTCTGAGATCACCGAAATCCGTGTTTTTAATGGGACATCATCTACAATGTGAAGCCCCCCAGTTATAAGTTGGTTTATAAGCCCCAGTAACTATAGTTATAAATGCCATAAACCATAGTTATTGTAGTTATACACCAACTTAGATATCTTGAGGGCCTCACATTGTACAAATGTAGTTTGAATCAACCATGGAGAAAAAAATCCTGGGATGAACTCGGATCAGCCAAGTCGCAGGCAGTCACCAGTCATTGTTACTGTCTGACGAAGCTGTAGCCTCTGGTAATGTTGAGTCCTGATTAGTACCTAGGGTCGCTATTGTGGCAAATTTTTTCCAAATTATTCTGAAACTCATGTATTGTTTGGAGGGTTCGCTTTTGTGGCAAAACAAAATTGGGAGAGCCC
>Ga0126342_10004498_pt1 | contig 23857 bp, 26 predicted proteins | sample Cyp1metagenome_FD_92528 | JGI IMG/M metagenome (GOLD analysis project Ga0126342, IMG submission 92528) | Coral microbial communities from Lord Howe Island, Old Settlement Bay, Australia - Cyphastrea 1 metagenome | ecosystem: Host-associated > Invertebrates > Cnidaria > Coral ...
ACAATGGTTCAAGAGTTATTCATGACTTTTTTGTGTAGGTTTCCCAGTGAAATAGTTCATGGTTAATTAAAAACTTGACAACAATAGTTAAAAAAGAGGCGGCCACAACAGTCCCCTCCCTTCAGAAAATGTAAAAATGTCACGGTGGGGATCACACGAAGTAAAGTAATTGTTTTTGTGGGATATAAGATCCGGGGATAAACATTGGGATAATAACATCTAAAATGGGTGAGAATTATGGTGATTTAACCAATTTAACCATCTAAAATGGTGATTTAACATGATTAAACCATCCGATTGACATCCCAATCATTTCAATTTGGGTGATTTAACCATCTAAAATCTAAAATGGGGGGATATAAATGGTGATATGACATGATAGAACCAATCCCAGAAGCGGTTTCAGGCCAAAACACTGCAGAGCATAAGGCTCCATGACGCTATGTTGCCGAAAGCCATCTTGGGTAATAATGATTGATGCCTATTCATTTTGAAGTAAGAATCTGGAGAAAGGTTGATGACACCCTGGGAACTTTCTTCTTCAATGTTCACAGAATGGTGACATGAAGATTCTGAAACACCAGCAAACATTTATATGAATAATAGTTAAAAAGGGACTACTAAGAAAACACTGGAAAGCACTCCAACAGTTCTTCTTTAATTATTTCACTATCAATTGGGACTATCAAGATTCTCATTCCAGTATTGTGTATGACTAATATTGTCTTTCACTAAGAATTAGTCTTGGGATTTTCACTATTGATTGAGACCATTATTCATTTCAGGATGGTAATGGTACCAAAGACTCGCCAAACATGGCTTGACCCTTCCTCAACTTTTTGATTGGTTTTAGGAAATTTTGGTTTAATGTTGATAACATTCTTAATGTGATCGGTGCTCCACCATTATTCAAATCAATATTTATTGGCACTATTCACTGACTGGAGAACCAGTAACTAGCCATTAATGAGCCACTCATTAGCCAACCATTAAATTAACCATTATATAATTAAGTAACCAATATATACTAACCATTAATTAAGAGTTAATTAACCATTAATGATGTCTTTCTAAATGGTCCTCCGGTGTCAATTCCCTCATGTCGCAGCCAAGGCACCCCATCGACGGGAGCTCGAACTCCAGCTGGAAGACCCAGTCACGTAACGTGTGGAAAGCCATGGAAAAAACATGGAAAACCTTGTATATCGGGAAACCCTGGCTTTTCATGGGTTGTGTTTTTTTTGGGGTGTGAAAAGGGCTGAAAATTCCAAATTGTGCAGGGATTTGCAAACGAAACACTGATGCATTTCAGGTCTTTCTTTTTCAGGTGACATGTGGATTCAATGATCAGATACTGAGGCCATTTCACCAGGGAGATCCCTGGTGTACCGGCAAATTTCCTCGCCGGTGGTGGGGAACTGAGGATGAACAGTCAGCTGGAGGAATTTGTCCATCCTTGGTTCATGGTATTTGTGAGAGCCCATGTGAATGCCATTTGTAGATGAGAACGAATCTGAGGCTCTACTCACTCCGCGGATTCCGGGCGAAGTGAGGCTGGGCTTTGGTCAGAAGTGATCGATGAGCTGAACATTAGGAGACTTCTAGATGCCTGGATGATCCCGGGTGTTCTGTAGGTGGATGGATCCAATTTTTTTGCCATTAATTTAAAGGAATCTACTGAGATATCATGCCAAATCGGTAGTACAACTTTCGAAAAAAACCGAATTTCAACGGAGATATCATGGGTTCCCCACAGATTCACAGCTGATCACAGCTGACGTCTGTGCGCCGCCCAGGACCATTATGGGTCCTGCTGGTCCAGCCTACCCACAATGACTGGCCCCACCTGCATAGCGTTACAATTTTCAAGGACGGGAGCGACCAGATGGAGGTTTTTGGGTCCCATGGATTCAGCGATTCACCATGATTCACCCATTTTTGCTGGTGACTTTTGCCATTGATTAGCCAGATTTTTATACGGATATCCATTCGAATCCCAACCATATCACTGTCAGACAGGGGATAAAAAAAGATTGGGATCCCGTTTTTTTCGCAGGAAGTCGAGCACGGCGTGAAGCGCACGCCGTGAGCGGCTTTTTGTTAGGGCCAAAAAAGGCTGAGTGTTCTGAAGAAAGAAACTGCTTAACGATACTTAACGAACGAGAATGATAGTTGGTGAATGTTTATGATGGTGAATGTGATGGTCAATGATGGTTAATGAGTGTTGATTATTTCAGATATAATTAGTATAATTAGTGAGTAGTGTGCCCGATGGGCCAGCAATTCTTGGAATGGGTTGAGTGGACACCGAGTAGTTTGGCCGCTGGCCCTATCAAGGGGTTTCACCGGAATGCTGTGATCCTCACGTCCCAAGGACGACCGTGAAAAAAGACACCATTGGTCGGCAGTAAGAGGCAATTCTGACAGTGCATCAAAACAAGCAAAAACAAGCAGCAGAAAGGATCCAACAAGCACTAATATAGTTGCTTTTTGTGGGTAATTGATCATTCCCTGGTTTATTCTTGCAGATTTCCTGATCGTTTCAGCATGGGGCTACCCAGATAGCCAGATAGCCAAAACTCAAGGGCGTTGAAGCGCCAGATTGCCTCCTGCAGCCTGTAGATCTGGGTCAATGCGTCGATGGGGGCTGAGCCTGTGCTAACCCTGTGCGTTTGTGCGTCGAAAAGAAGTGCCGAAGGTTCGAAAAGTCATTGTGGCCACTGGCCAGTTTTTGCAGGAATGTTCGCTGTCATCAGATCATGCAAACATATGCAAACCAACAGTAACAACTTGAACCCAATATTAACATTAACCAACATTAACCAACAACCTCCCTGTTTCAATGCTTGTGGCAGCTCCCGCAGGTTTGCTTTGCTGCCACAACAGACCGAAGATGAGCTTGAGATTTCAGAGGTTAGGGCCCGAACGCCCATGGACGAGCCCCGAGCGGTTTGTGTTGATGATATAATATTATATACATGTTACATGATTAGGATAACGCACTAGGATCATGTTTTGCTAAGATAACACACTTTAAAAGTCATTACGGGACTACTTACTGTATCAAACAGCATGTAGAAGATGATCTCGCCGACGGTCTTGAAGCCACTGGAAACACACGAACTGACGCTGGCCGGAAACCAGCGCGACAAGAGGATCGTCTTTGGTTGGGGGAGACCTTTCAGGGTATTGGATGGGGTCTCCATTTTGGGAGACCAAAGTGGTGCCGAAAAACGTCTGCAGGTGCATTCGAAGCTCGACAGAGCGCTGAAGTTTTTGCAGCGCGATGTTGGGTTGGGGCACCCGGAGATGTTGACCTTCAACTGAATATATGGTGATGTGATGAAGTTGCAAGGGTTTGCAAGAGTTCCAATATAGTTGTAACAGTTGTACCAAAATCACATGCTCTGAAGCGATTGAACAGAATTCGGAATTCGGTAAGTATAGAATATCAGATGCAGCTTCACTTGTTGCTTTATGACTCAAATGTTTGCTGACAAGCACCATGGGCAAATTCGGACCTCGATCAAAGGTGAAGGAGTGATCTCCAAACATTGGCAGAAAATTGCGGTATATATACGCTGTCTGTCCTATATACATATCATATATAAATATATGTGTCACATATATAAATATACGTATATTATACATTATATATATATATGGTCACCCCCCCCTACGACCCCCCAATGTGTCATTTGTATTGTTATTTACAGCATAAAATGCGTATTTTTAGTATTCCATATATATACATGTATATGCATCTATATACTTCAATATATCTGGTTTGATGATTTCACACACATTTTTATTTTGAACCCAACAGGGCTGACGTGCCCAACTGACGTGCCCAACGTTGCGCAACGAGGTATTCGCTTCTGGATGATGCTCTCGCAGAATCTGGCGGTGGCGTGAGGCGTGGATGAATTTTTGGATGCGACGTTTTCCGGTCTGCGGAACTTGGGAGTCAGGGTACAAGTACTTATCACTATCAAGATCAATATAAATATGAATATGTATAGTTGTTAATATCACTATCAATAATTATTGATATCATCTTGATACTGTAATGTAGTTTTTCATGATATTGCCACAGATATGACCATGATATTGATTGAATTGATTGCCAATGTTCCAGAAGCCTTGTAACACGTCAATTCACCTATTCACATCCACATAGACTGATAATATTACTGTATATGATATAGTATACGTTCTATTATAGACAGATAGACAGGTAGACACAAATAGGATGATAGTTCTCTAGACTAAACGCTTGACCAGTTGGCAAAAAACATCGGCAAAAAACATCGACTAATGGTATTTCCCGGTCCGAAGACATCTTCCGAGCAATGGATGGTTTTCTTCCGGGAAAATCCACCGAACATCAGCCCCTGGTTTTCCTCCGTAAAAATGGGTGGAAAACCTATGTTTTTCCTAGAGTTTTCCAATGGGTTTCCCATGGTTTCCTACGTTGCTGCCAGGCTCGTTCACGACATCGAGGTGATGCAGGCTCTTGGTGCTCTCCCAGCGCGGGGTCGCCGCTCCTGCCGAGCACCTAAGGTGGGCATGGGGGATAGGGGATGGGGATGGGTAGGTTGATGATGAATGATGATTAGTTGAATTCTAGGCTTTGAAGATACTTTGAAGATACGTGAAGCTGATGTTTGGTGATGTTCTTCTGGTTGTGATTGGATTGAACTGTGACCAGGAAGCATTCAGAGGGGATGGCTCAAAATCATTGATCTCAATTCTTGGATATAGTTGGATTATTGGTTACTACCACTGTAAACATCAGTGTAGAAATCCACCTGAAAGTGTCCACTCTAGGGTTCCACGTTAGCTTTCCGGAGTAGAACATGACCGATTCTGTGGGTCCATCCCCAATTTTTGCGCCCAATATCTGTGGCATTCAGGAGCGACCCATCGAAAATGCCGACGAGGCAGATGACATCCTGTCGTGCAAACCCGAGATCGGGAAGTGCCCCAGACGACCGCGTGGCGGCGTGGCGTTGAGCGTTCGGTTGAACTACAGTTTGAGCCATGGATTTGTTGAAAAATGGAGATTATTTGCGCATTTAGGCCATCAAATGATGGGAAAAGTGGGGCCAAAATGATGGACTGAGAACATGGATGAAGATTGAATGCAATCCGAAAGAGTTCCCTTTCAACTTTCGGAAATCTGGTGTCTAAATCCCTATGGAAATCGCGTCTGCCAGGTATGCACATTATAAGGATGACATCGTCCTGGTCTCCAGGCTGGGCGATTTTCTATGAACAGTGTGATGTGTCACCATCAACGAATACCAGTTGAATACCATCTGATTTTCCCTTGCTCCACAAGGCTTTTTCTTTTTTCGCATGTTTGAAATTGAAGAGCACAATTCGAAATACGTTTCCACTGCCTTTCATGCTACGCACTTCGCATCCAAAGATCCTGTTTTAGGCGGTGTCAGTGTCAGTGACTTGCCCAGGAATGGGAAGGTATCTTGATTAGATCCGAAGCGACTGATCCACAACCCCAGATTTGTCACATTTTCCGGTTGCTTTGTGCAGCACTGCTAGTATGTGGGTCTGAATTTGAATAATTCTTTCCGAAAAGTTGGATGGTTTGATGTTAGACGGTTAGACCGTCGTGAGGTTTCATCCTAGCTTATAATTTTGCATTTAATATGTTTAATATTACTGTAATCATTATCGCTCATTATTATACATTATTGGTCATTATTAATCATTATTTATCAGTATCAATCCAAATTCAGTCATATTGGCCGTAGAATCATCCAATTTGCCGCAGATTCGCTGGCTTGGTCCATGGCTTCGAAGAGCGAACGGATCCCAACGCTCCCAACGTGAAGCATGACATGCTGTACAAGAAGGTCTTGCAGGTGCGGAAAACCCCCAAAAGTGGGGATTTCATGGCGATTTTACGGTCCATGTCTTAAACAACAACAACAACAACAACAACAACAACAACAACAACAAGTATTACAATAATTACAATTATTACAATTATTACAGTTATTACAATTTCAAGCTGAAAAACATATATATATATATATAGTTATATATATATATATACATACACATATAACAAGGGCATGATCCCGACCTTCATCTTTGGAGATGGGTTGTTTCACCAGTGAAACCATAGCACAGCTGAGGGCATTCGGCTCCTGCACCTGTGTGAATTTCACTACGCTGATGTGGTGCTGACGTTGGCCTATGCGAGCGTATACTTCCGTGGCCCCTCGGCGGCCTTTGATGCCTATTGATGGGGATTTAGAAGGCTAAGAACATTTAAGCATTTAACATTTATGGGGTTTTACGGGGTTTTATGGGGTTTTATTGGGTTTTATGGGGTTTTATGGGGTTTTATGGGGTTTTATGGGGTTTTATGGGGTTTTATGGGGTTTTATGGGGTTTTATGGGGTTTTATGGGGCTTTATGGGGCTTTATGGGGTTTTAAACATTTAACAAAACAAGAATCTTACAACTTTTGATACAAAGGAGTGAATCCCAACATCCAGCTGATTTCATGGTCTTTATTCTGGGAAACGCTTTCGCAATTTCGCAGCCAGGTGCCTTCACTTCACTCGGCAAAACGATGAGCGACTATGAGGCCCGCGCCATAAGATGACAGGAGATCCCAGGATTTCATAAGAAGGCAGCTGGAATGGAGTCCAGATCATTGGATGCTGAAGTATGACGGATTACATATACGAACACATATATATATATAGAGACACGGTATATCCCGATATATATATACAGTATATGTACAGTATTATGTATATATTATACACAGTATAATACATACTTTATATACATTACATACATTACATACATTACGTACATGCCGTTACATACCATACATACCATACATACCATACATACCATACATACCATACATACCACACATAATTTGCACAATATACATACCATACATAACATACATAACATAACATACCATAACATAACATACCATAACATAACATAACACTACAGAGCACAACAGAACACAACATAACACAACATAACAACATTACATTAAATTAAATTGCATTGCATTACATTGCATTTCATTTCATTTCATTTCATTACATTATATTGCATTGCATTACATTACATTATATACACTACATTACATTACATTACATGCATACATACAGGACTAACAGTGGCTACACATGTGTAATTACCCTGAATTGCCTCTGGACATAATAAGTACTTCCAGATCAACAGCTTAATTTTGACTCCGCTTGCTGGACTCCGCATGCTGTGAGGCAGCTCACGTCTGTGTCTTGCTCATCTACTTGGCTCATAGCTTCCTCTTTGACGAGACCTGCCCGTTGAGGTGAGAGCGGTGAGAGCGGGGAGAGCGGCGGTCGAGCTGTGATGTCTAAGGCAACAATCTCCTTAAAATGGTTTAAGCCAAAAAAGGTGGGGGATTTCCCTTATGCTTTTTCACTTGGACCAATTTTCGGATTGCGGTGATTTGCCCCATCTTTGGCGCTACTTTGCTCTGTTGCAGGGTATGGCAGCAGCATATCTTCAAGAAATACTGCAATCTCAAGGTGGGCATCTGAAGAGTCCCCCCAGGGCATCCTGGAGCAGATTTCCTGGACCTGTGCTGTGAATTCCATGTAGGACCAAAAGCCATGGCTTAAACGGGTTATTGTAACTGCTATAACTGTTATAACCCAGTGCTTTTTCTTGAAGTTTGGAATCAACTTTTCATTCATTTCTTCCCAGGTCTTGGATGCAGCTCTCTATCGGATTTTCAAGCTTCGAGTTGGGCACCCAGGCTGTGCAGGCACTAGTCGTATTTATTGGATGGGCTGATTTGGGTGCATGGCGCGGGCTTATCCCACTTGTAGCGACGGAAGACCGAGTGACCAAGGGCTTCAAGCTGCGAATCACGGAAGCAGAGGAAAAGGAAGCTCTGAGTGTTCCTGGCTCAGCATCGCAGGTGCTTCAGGTGCTTCAGCTGCTTCAATGATCAGATGGGATCAGATGGGATCAGAAGCTGCTCCCAGGTGCTTCTGTTGCGCACCAATGGTGGCCTTCCGGTGCAGTCCTTAACGTTGACTCTAGAATCTCTGAAGATTGCGAAGCTTTCATCTTGGGTACCCCTCATGGGCTCAGAGTTTTTTTTTGGTGGAGATTTTGGGAGTTTTTTTGCGACTGCTCCTCGTGCGACTTGAAAAAGACATGGTTGCCCCAGTTTCTTCGTTTGCTGCACAGGATGGAAGCAGCACCAGTGGTCAAAGAAGGCCCGGCTTTTGCATCATGCCACGAGCTGTTTAGGTGACCAGTTCCATCTGGTGGAAGCTTTATGCGCTTTACGACTATCAGTGACTATCAGTCCACAGATGAACAGCTCGAGATGCTGAAACTCCAGTCCTGTACCCCCTACCCCTTTGGTTGCTGGGGATCCCGCTGAACGAGGCCGAAGGGACGTAGCTCATCCAGCACGGAATCAACAAAATGTATGGAGAAGGAGGACAGAAAGCAGGTGGCTCATGTATGGTGTGACCAAAAATGGGGGGGGGGATACCTGCGGGATACCCCTCTCCTAGTTGACATTGATAGATCATCATTTGCAGATGGCCATTTTGGTGCGACCCCGGTTTGTTTGACATGCTATGGTTATGCTACTGTGATCTACCCTCCTGAAAAGACGGAACCCAAGCATGGTGCCCGGAAGATTATTTTCCCAGTGGACATGGTATCTTTGGGTTCCATATGGTTCCATGTTTTTTTTTGGGCTTGGAAATAGATGTGGTGATGTATGGTATGGGACCGATGTGTTTTATCGTTATTCTGTTTCCATGTATTTTTTTAAACATAAGGTGATATGGATATCACTTGTGAAGTGTGTTGGCTTCTTTATTTGCCATTTCTGTAAAATCCAGAAACTATTTCTTGCACAGGTAGAAACCATTTGCTAAATACTAGAAACCATTTGCTAGATAAGTAGAATATGTAAAACCAGTTGTTGAGCAAAGTAGAAAATGTAGAAACCATTTGCTAAATCACGGTGATTTACCAGGAACCATTGCTTAAATCAAAGGGTACTATCTGCAAGTAAAAGTTGTTATTGACCATGTCAACAGGGTAAACCTATTCAATCTTAGAGAGAGAGAGAGAGGAAGAGAGGGAGACACGCACGGAGACGGAAAAAGACACACCACAAACGCAAGCTCTCCGGCTCGAAGCTCACAAGGCACCAGCAGCTACTTCCCCCCAGAGAAGTGCGCAGAATGGTCCTTACTTTCGCAGTGCTTGCCTTGGTAGCCGACTTCGTGGGCGTGGATCGCCCCGTCGGGGGAGCCTTGACGGCAACCACTGTGTTTCGTTTGCCGGCACTGCTTTGGGAGACCGCGCAGGAGACCCTGCGTCGATGCGGCGGCACACGCCAGGTGGCAGACCCGCCCTGCGAGGTCCGGTGCCGTGTCTGGGACCCGCCTCGGCTCCTGTCGCGCGTGGTCCCTTTGGCGGTACTTGGACCTGCACCTACCGGCAGTTGTCATGAGCATCCTCACCCACGCGGCCGTGCAGAAGCTGGCCACCACTGAGCAGGACGCAGAGATCGGCCTCACCACCTGGGTGATCACCGTCTCCCTCCCGAACGGCCGACATAAAAGAAAGGAGGCCCTGGTGCTCAAGGTGGCAATTTGGGAGCAGGCTCAGCAGCCCCAGGGCGAGGGAACAGTCATTTGCTAATAGCCGTTGGTGGTGAGAAAGAACGAATGTCTTTACCCCACACGCCAGTTCAATAGTATAGTACTAGCGCTTCCTTCACCCGTGCTTCACCACAGTGAAACTGTTGACGATTGAAGCTTGAAACCATCTAGAACCCAAATGGGAGTACTATCACGCCATACCAGTTGTAATTAATGCTGTTTCAATCCAGGAAAGGGTGCATCAAACAGCAACAAAAGCAGGGCATACTCTGTGCCTAATGCACTTTGTGCCAAATGCGCCATACAACACTGCGAATGCTTCCACACTCGATACCCACAAGTTGTGGGATCCAAAAGATATCTTCCCCAAACAAAACCAATGTGGCCCATAGCCTTTGCGGGTGAGTTGGGGACGTTGTTAGCCGGGTTTTGCCACATGGCGTTTTTGTGACACCTCAGAGGACACCCAAGTCAGGGATTTCCCCCAAAGTCAGGACTCGTGTGTGCTTGAACTTTTTCTATATCTGTCCGGGTCTGTCGGGGGAGCTTGGAGCCCGGTTTCTTCGGGAGCCTACCAGCTTAACCCTCCTAAGATTAAGATGTAAATATGAAAAATTATTTCTTAAATCCTAGAAACTATTTCTTTACTTGGGCCCCAGCCAAGAAACTATTTACAAAATCAGGTTTGCTTTTACCCATCCAACCATTGGACAAGGATAGCAGTCAATCACTTGAAGTCCAGAGAGTGCCCCGCACAAGTGAACCATGTTCTCACCAAGAGAAAGGCTGCCAGGCTGTTGGTGCAGGCGTTCTTCATTCTCTTTCGTCTATGTTCATTGACTCCTCATCTCAGAATCAGGCACTATTACTTTCTTACCTTTCAACTTGTAAATGGTCTTCATGCTATATCAAAATCTATGTCTATATTTGTCAACTTGAGTTTTATCTATCTTTATTAGTATATTGTCTTGGCAGAAAAAGGGTCTCACAGAAACCGTTTCAAACCGTTTCCGACTACTGTCTAGGTAATAGTCCGAAACTGTTTCAAAACGTTTCCTGCTACTTGCTGCTTCGGCCTGGCAAAAACCCTGAATAGTTTCAAACAGTTTCAAATAGTTCCAAATAGTTTTTAGATATTGCCCATTAGCAAATGGTCCGAAACACCGTTTCAAACCGTTTCATATCACTTACTAGGTAGTAGTCCGAACGATTCCAAACCGTTGCAAACCAATCCCTAGAAAACCTTATAATTTACATTACTTTTGAAATTGTTTCTAAACTTTATGATTTATTGGAAATTGTTTTAACATTTCTTAAACTTGGACTTATTTAGGAAATCGTGTCTGTAAATTGGGTTTAAGAAATAATTTCTGGCCTCCACAACTAAAGGAGCCAAGGCACTCCCCAAGATATCATATGTTATTCCATGGCGATCCATGGTATTTATGAAATTTATGAGGTTTTAATAAATATGTTCATGCTCCACGTGACGCGCATCCGGCAAGGACAGCGGCTCAGCAGATATCATCAACATCTGAGGTGAAAACTCCACCTCCAAGATCCTGGTAATGCAAAAGGCCTCATTCGTTCCTGGTTTCATGGTTTATTTTCAAACATATTATATAAACTAATACTAAACTAATACTAAACTATACTAAACTGGGATTATGAGCTCTTTACCAACGGAGTTGACGAACGTTTTGGACAGTTTGTTTTTTTTTAATTGTATATTTTGGAGGTGTCAGGATCTCTCCTGATCCTCACATGAGGCCCCTGGTGGTGGATGTCACTGGGAAGTTCGAAGGATGGCCGTTACATGCCACGGCCCCGTTTCACTTGCCCGCCAAACTCGCCATGCTCAACGGCATGGCGGCGTCCAGGTACCCCGCTGAATCGCGTGGGAATTTGGCAAAGTAATTCTGGTGAATGCAAAGTCTGACTGCAGATTTTTGAATTTTTGTGGACTTCAAACCCATTTGAATCACCATTCTGTTGTGATTCCCATGCCGTATTTTTTTTATAGAAGGAAAACTGGACAGTGACTCCAAAAAATGGTTCGTCATGTTGATCAATTTCGCCAGAACTACAGTTTTGGCCGCAAACGCATAGGTGTAAAGCAAAGCTTCATCAACTAAACTTGCTTCGAGCAGCCCTGACGTCAAACGTTGAAGTCGTTTTCAGTGAGTTTTCAGTGTTTTTTTTGATACTCCTCGCTGCATTGATCAGTCGGCTGCTTGAAGACTTAGTCTTCCGTTGTCAGTCACATGTCTCCAGCTAAAAAAAACTTAGTCTTGAAAGTGGATTCAGTACCGTAAACTGGGACAGTTGGATCCATGATTCGTAACATCGTCAAACAGCAATCAACTTTTTTGAAGGGTGTTTTTTCTCCAACAATTTGCAATTTTTTTGGCCAACATGGTGGTGCGACCATGTGACTAAGTTTATAATGATTTTCGTCGCACGCGGTCCGCTGACATCCCAACTGGTTGTCCTGTAACCACGTGCGGCGGTCATTTGCCCAGGTTCCATTGGGCAAGCTGAGGTTTTAAATACTCTACTAAATACATCCCCTGGGATTACTGCATGACTGGGGGTTCCAAAATGAGTCACTTGGGACATCTTGGTAGCATTTTAGAATGTATGGTTGGGACTGACCTTGTGGTACCACGATTGATAAAACATGATATGATTCATACACGGTTGTGTCAAAAATTGCAGGACGAGTCTACCTTACGACACACACACACACAAGCACACCGCACACAAGCACACACAACACAGAGTCGTCTTGCATCATGCGCACCTATGGGTACGCCAGGGGAACAAGAGTTTCCAAGAGTTAAGTACTTATCGCAAGAGTTGGACCACACATTTGGCATCGAACATATCCAACTGATTGCAACTGGTTCAATATTCTAAAAGATTGGAAGGAAATTGAAGAGTGACAGTGGACCAACCCTTGTGATTGAAATTGGCATCTTTGATATGCTCCATTTCCTAGATCTTCGTGGAAAAGGAACCCTGCAGCTGGCATGGAACATTGATGCTGCGCTGCGTAGCCCAAAAGCATACCGGTATTACTGGGAATGAACACCTATCTCCAGCTAAGAGGTATGGCGAGGTCAGGAACAAGACACAGTTCGCATTCTCAGTCGCGAAATCGTTTTGCTGTCGCGTCATCAGTTGGTTCAAAATTACGGTGAGGGGCGATCCGTGCCACGCAGGACCGGGACTCTTGTGCAGTGGCTCACCGACGCTATATCTTGCTATCGTCGCCGTACATCCAAAGTATCCCAAATTTTCTACAATGGGTGAAAATTGGGTGAAACATCTTGAAACTATTGATATCTATTGATATCTATTGATATCTATTGATGTCCAAATATGAAGGAGCCCCCCAATTGGTGGTCTGTTCTGGCAGCAGATTGGATCATTTTGCATCATGTTATTCTGACACGAGCAGGAAGCAAGATGAAAGGCTGCGGTTTGTCCAGAGATTGAGCTCTTTCTCCATCTGGCGTGTAAATTATCCGAAATTATGGGGATAAGGGATTTCACCAACAGAAATGCTGAGAAGCAGTATTCCATCAAACATCATCAAACACACTTCGACTTGGATTAACATGGATTAACCAATTGATTAACCTCCATTTTCGTGATGTTTGTTGGATTTATGATCCGGAAGAAATCCACCTTTTGTTCGACAAGCGCCTCCTTGTCTCCCCTGTGCACCTGTGCAGGCAGATCGCGGTTGAGCGCTCTCCTGCTTGTGCCCTGACAGCGACAGAATTTCCCAAGGGATTGGTGCGAAGATCGAAATGACACCAATAGAATGGATTATAATATATATATATATATATTATACATATATAGAATTATTTATATGTAACAATGTATATGGAGTAACCAGTCGTGTCTACTACGTATATGTAGATGTAAATGATTGTGATATTTACAATATAATATGATATATATATATATATGCTATTATATATATAGATATGTTGTAAGTTGTACTTGTTAGTGGGCCAAAGTAAAAAAACAACAGCAACATGCTTATTCATCCATGTTCATCCAAGCAATTGATGACAGGTTCTGACATATGCTGGCCTCAGCTTCATCCAATGCACGTCTTGGCCTTGGAAAAGCCCAATGGCTGGAAGATGCTGAAAACTGCCCAAAATCTCGACGCTTGGTGCTGAGGCCCCTGATGGGTCCAAAGTCCACGTCCATGGCAGGTAGATGGGTGGAAGGCAGGTCACTGGAAGGTCACTGGAAGGCTTCATTGGGTAGCGACATGAACCGACCTACTTTGCGGCCCCGATCCATCCAAGTTGTGGGATAATACTTCAGCCATTTTTTGCAAACCGAAACAGGTTGATGGTTGTCGAATATTTGAATCCCGCAATGCTTTGGGTGATGTTTCCATTTTACATTTTCCTTGAGTGGCGCCGTGCTGGATTTGGTGAGGTTCTGCGAAAGCTCATGGCCGAGTACCTGATGTGGCCAGTGTCGACCTTGGTGCATGTCAGTTTGAGGAGTTGCAGACGGCAACTGGCAGTACATACCCTGGCAAAGAAAAACAAGACACAGCGAAAAACTCCAGCATGGGGTGATTTTCCAATACCCTCTGGTAAACTAACATAACTATGGAAAATCACCATTTTCAATGGGAAAATCCACTATATATGGCCATTTTCAATAGCTATGTTAAATTACCAGAGGGTACTGAAATTGTATTGTCAGAATGTGGGAAATACTTGGAAATACCATGGTATATCCTGATGAATACTGCATGGGTAAACCATGGTAAACTCAGACACATCATCAATATAGTTGGGTTATATCATATCAGATAAATTTACTAATTACGTACATCATCATACATCTATATGGAAGTGTATATATGTATGTATATATATATATATTATAGGTAAACTAGATGTAAACTAGGTCAACTCATATCCATTTTTACATCTCCGATTCGTTTTTCGGGTTCCGTTGGGTTCCCCGTGGCGTTTTTTTTGACGGATCAGGAGGCGATGGTGACAATCCAGTGGTCATCCCAACGATCTTAGCGTCCTTGGCAGGTGGCGCAGCTTGCTGCGCGGTGGATCCGGTGCTTTTTCTGTTTGGATATTTCTGAATGGATCACTTTGGATCAACAGCAACATGTTTTGATATATGGAAAACAGAATTCACAGAATATTTAATATGTTCTTCATATATTAATGTTTAAATCAATGTGTTCTGATGTTTATTCCGTTTGATGATTTTCTTTGATGTTGTTGTTCTGATTGTTCGATGCCTCCATTGAACCACGCGACTTGGGAATGGACCACGCAGGTCTGGCAGTTGGTGTTGCCTTTGCACGGGCAGTGGAAGTTGCAGGAACCGCTTCTCAGGACAGTACGCCGGTGATCCGATCGAATGGAACCCAGAGGTTACCCTCTGGTAATGACTAACAGTTTGCTATTGAACATGGTGATTTATAGTGAGTTTTCCCATTAACAATGGTGATTTTCCATAGTTATGTAACAAATTACCAGAGGTTACCACCGGTTTTTCACTTCCGACAATGGCCCATTCCACAATGGACACAACGGTTGTGGTCCACTGGGCAAGCTGCGTCAGGAGCGTGGCAATGTGAGTGAAGGCCTAAAGGCAGCGCTGAGTGCAGATGCAGGTGGGGCATTTTCAGTTTGCGCAGGAAGTTTGGAACTTAAGGCATATTAAGGCAATGTATACAGAACACTGAGAAACCAAAAAGTTAACCTAGATGATGGTTCCCTGTCAATCCAATGGTTTGGTTGAAACTTTTTGACGGATAACAGATGTTGTCCACGGATATCAGGCATGGAAGATGTGGAAGATGATGAGTCCAACAAGCAAAGCGTGCTGCTGCCACTGGTTATGCGCCAAGGGGAGTTGTTCTGGTTGCTCCATGAATGGCTTGGCGATCTTGGCGAACGGCTCAAAACCTCGCGAATTGCCATACTTTGGAGTTTGGTGTGAAGAGAAGGGTACCAGGGGTTTGAAAAAGATGGCCAAATATTTTTCATACTCAGGTGGATGAGGAGTGCAGAAATTTGATACATTCCTATTATAAACAGCCTGCGATCATGGTGTCATGGTTTCTGAGACAATCAGAATATAGTAGAAAGAATAATGCGTATGCATCGTTAGTAGCATATGATATCATATCATCACACAATCTCGTATTTCCCATTTTCGTCATATGGAGATGAGTCAACAGCTATGAATTTCAGATGTGGTCCGGCTCATACTTTTTCAAGCATTTTCCCTCTCACTCTGGTGGCATTTTGGTTAGATGGCTATTTCATAACTTACCACTTTCATGATTTTCAGATATGGGTATGGATCAATACCTATTAATACCATTTTTAGTGGGATGAACATCCATAAATCCCAGCTATTTTGATGTTCACTACAGGGGTACTATTGGTTTTGACACACTGCCATATGATTAGATGCCTTTAAAAGGGTTATGGTAAGGTTATTTAAACCTCCCATTGTCATTGGATTTTCCGGAGGGTTTTTTCCGCCAGGAACTGCTGGAGAGCATGCGGAAGGCGCAAGGCATCTCCACTGAGGAGGCCCGGACATCATTAATACAAGGCATCTCCACTGATGATACTAATAAATGGGTGTGTCTGAAAATAGTGTACCCCTTTTTACCCAATGGTTTTGCTGATCATTATCCCTATTAAATGGCTATTTGTTTGGGAATATACCCTATTTTCAGACAAACCCAAATACAAATAAGTGATATAACTCTAGCGATTATAATTATATAATTCCTGTGATTTCTATCGATGAGATATTGACTATAAGTATTTTTGGTTTTCTTTTTGACTTTGGTTTAGCTTTTAGACTTTTAGACGACGTTTCGAAAAATGGAACGGCACCTTGTTGGCCCGTGCTGGTCCAAGGATCAGGTGAATTGTCACTCCTTCAGGTGAAGAAGCTCAAAAAGGCCAAGGTGGAAGAAGATGATGGCTGGTGGCTTTGCCGCAATGAAGGGCTAATCTCTACTCCCCTACTAAGTGTCAAGCACCATGACCAACTCAACTCACGAAAACACACTTTCATTAGATGCGATTGAAATCACCTGATGACAGTTGCTGAAATCCTGCTACTTGCTGCAGGTAGCGCTGGTCTTACTTGAGAAGGCGCTCTTGTCTCACTCCATATAGTTTGAAAAGCAAGAAGCAATGGGCTCACACCGTGAGATACAAGAAACCGATGAACCACCCATGCAAATCAAAGAACCAGCCCCAATTAAAAATGTCTTCAAAAACACCTCATGCTGCCAGCTGCTAGCATCATCAACCATCTTCTCATACCTTCTCCATATGCATTTGTTCTCATTCCATGATTCTTGGGATCATTTTGAACCGCAAATTGCTGATGTCTGGCGCTTCGCGCCGATTCTTGGGCCCGGGCCTAGCGGTGCCGCGACTCCGCGCCGCCGCCATTGCCCAATTTTCGATGCGCAACCGATTAAAAGAGTCTCAGGGTGAGACATTGAAACGGCAACTGGAGGCTACAAAATCTACTAAGATAGGAGGATGTGATCACAAAAATTGGGGATGTTGTCATCCCACTATTTTTGTTCAGGGATTGGTGCGAGACTTTTTGAATCTGATCTGGCGCAACCTTGTCTCGGCGTGGTTCAAGTTTCAAGGTGCTTGCCAGCCAGAACACTCTCCGGACATTTGCCAATCAGAACACCTACCTACGTCCTAAACAACCCATTGGTGCTTGTTTTCCCGCACTTTATTTCCACCCGACATCAAACCTCGAGCCAAGCACACAGCAGCTTCGACACAGTGGTCATTTCCTGCGGAGAAACACCCCAACCTTCCAGGCGTTTTGGAGAATTGGCTGACCATCTCCACCCCAAAAAGCAACGCAGAAGATCTGGTCCCAGAGACCCAGGGGTGCCACCTTTCGGTCATGGTGTTGCCACAAGCAGTGTTGAGATCTGCGAGTCAGGGGTGCGGAGTCCCAGATGACGCTAATGAAAACCTGGATCTGTACAGAGGAAAGATGCACCAACCATCACTGCTGACGTGTAGTTCACCATTTCGAACGGCGAATATCGCTTGGGAAACACACGATTTGTGATATGGGTTGTCCAAAGATGGGGGATATTGGGGAGTCGTAGCACCAAAAGATACCAAAAGTAGCCATTGCAATTGGTGACATGTGGAGATTTCCTAACATATGGGTACGCCAAGCCAGTTTTCCATAGTTTTCCATTGACCAGCCAGTTTGGATGATTTTGGGATAGCAGCCTGATTCTATTAGGAACGCTCCATGTACCATTTGAATACATTTGATTTTTGGGCCCAAGGCCTGCCCTGGTGGAGCTTAAGAATGGCGACTCCTACACTGGAACCTTGGTGGCGGTGGACAATTTCATGAACATCCGATTGGAGGCAAGTGGGTGTCTTAAAAAATAGGGAGATACCGTGGATATACCACCCACATGGAGGGTTTTCTAAGATTCTGAAGTGGATTCTGGAGGGGTATGTTTTAAGACAAAGCCAAGTGGTCAACTTAAATGGGAGCGGTTGTTTCATGTTGTTTCAATCGTGGCCAGGATGCAGTCTTCACACCTCGAACTGAGCATAAATTCGAGCACATGAAGGAATGCACCATTCGAGGGCAGTTCGTGATGAACTCAGCGTGCCGACTCAGAAATTCTGGAAGTGATGAAGGTCAAGTCTAGGACCTAGGATCCATCATGGTATGAGTGTAATTACAGGTAATTACTGTATATGTGATTATAAAATTGCACGTTTGTGCTATGTATGATTATGTATGTATGTATGTATATATATATATAATTATAGTTATATATACATACACAGTATATTTATCGTTTACATTTTGAAATGAACACTTGAACTTTTGTTAGTCACAACCAATCCTATCCTTTGGCATCTGGGATGTCTCTCAAAAATTCCTCCATGTCCAGCCCAGGTGAAATTCATCCGCTTCCCGGACAACATCCTAGATCGCCTAGACCTCAAGGGACCCTGGGACCCTGGGACCCTGGGTGGAGCTTGGGGGACGTCATGGCTGAGGTGTGCTGGCCACACAGGAGGCAGCTCTGGGAAGGCTGGGATGATAGAAACATCAGGGGATCCAGCGGGTTGTAAAGGTTATAGTCTAAGTCATAGTATGTTATAGTACATCTATGGGTGAATTATACTACTGGATACAAACTGTATGGAACTCCAGATGACAAAGGGATGGAGTTGTTTTTCCAATTGAAGGCGTAAAAAAAACATGTTTAACATGGCGAAAAACATTTGCGCTTTGGAATGCATGTGGGATGCTATGATCAGTTATGCTGTAGGCTATTGGACCCTATTTCACAGCACCAACTGTGGAGCCTGGCTGCAGGAAAGGCCGCGGCAAGGAGGGCAAAGGACCAAAACCCGACGATGTCAACAAGATGCTAAGTGTGCCTTGGTGGCAATCGCTGAAGCATTGTTTGGATGGAAATGGAGGTTTCCTAAAGTGGGTGGGTGCCCCAAAATCCTGGCATCCTTGGGTTTCAATATGTTTCAATCCTAAAATGGTCTAATGACTTGGATGATTTGGGGTAGCCCTATTTTCGGAACCCCCAATTTTAAAGGATTGCCAAAATCATCAACTCCCAACTCTGAATAACTCAGGTCCCTTCCTCTCTGATTGGAGCCATCATCGGCCGTGGTGGGGAGACCATCAAGCGTTTCTGCACTGAGAGTGGTGCAAGGATCGAGGCAGGCTGTTGGGCTGGCTGTTGCTGTTCCACTCGTTTCCAGAATCTCCCTACAGATTTCAGATTTCAACAGATTTCAACAGAGGCTTGCGAACATTTCCAGGTGGATCCACCCAATGGGTTTGGTGGGACCAGGTGTCCAAAGATCAGATTGACACCGCGCAAGAAAGGCCCGAGCTCTCGGGGCCCAGCAACTCACTCGGCGAATCTCCCATGGGTGATTTTAGTAACAGGAAGTACATGTAATTACTACAACCAAGATGGTAGATATTTGTAGTATATATATATATATGTGATACATATCATAAACATACACATATAGTCATTATGTATATATATATATATACACATTATGTGTATATATATATATTATAATATGTACTAATATACCCGGATGAAGCGTTGCCCCAGGGTGATCTTCCTTTCCGGTTCTGCGGAGCACGTGGACCGGGCAGAAGCCATGATCAGCGACTTCGTCCGGGAGCGGGTGGGGTGACCTGGGGGAGCCGAATGATTGGAGTCCATCTGGATGTGTTAATGGAATATATGGAATCCATTGGTTAATTCAGATTAATCATCATAGTCCAAAAATTGGCAATTCTCTGGACATCTCCCTTTTCAGGTGGCCAATCGCGCCAGAGGCAGCGGCAAGGGAAATCAGGCAGGAAACCGAAACCGCAGTGCGGCCAGGTGTGCCGTGGTCAACAAAACGGCAGGTTTTTGGCATGGGATGGTGATGACATCATTTCTGGATATTTTTGAGTATTGTCACAGTGTTCTGTACATTGACATATTTATTTCTGGCCACTACAGGGGATCGTCCAGATCAAGCTTGTATGGCCATATTGTATATATACCGCATGTGAGATCTTTCGACGGCACGTACGGCCACTTCCCACTTAGAACTGAGCTGCTCTCTGACTTACGAGCATGTTGTAAGCCGGGCTGACACAACTCCATAGATGGTACCAACAGTTAATTGCTGGCAAGTGCTTCCACAGAAACAAAATCATCAAGGTTTCAGGCTGGTTACATCCTGCAGCACCACCAGAACCGACAGGCCGAAGGCCGGCGTTCCGGAGGACAAAGACATGCTGGGCGCAGCTTGGCGAGTCGTTGTGATCTGGGTTTGGTTGTTGCGGTTGGTTCCTGGCTGTGTCTGATACCATGGAGGCCTCACCATGGGGTGATTTTTTCCAACGGATGAGGTTGGATGATCACAAGATGAGCCCAGCATCCCAGGTGGAAAGGGTGGCAAAAAGGGCGGCGGCAGCGCTCCCACAGGCCAGGAACTGCGATGCTGCAGTGAAGGTTGGATGGGAATGGAGCAATTTTTTCTATTCCAAAGTCTGAAACCCAAAGATTTTCTGGTAAATGGGAATAGTCGGAATAGTGTATTTTGAGACTGGAAACTGGTTAGAGAATGTTGGGGACCAAAATCCTCAGATTTTTTTGTTATGTCATCAAACCAAGCCATCAGGCGGAGCTATGGACAGATTGGAGCCGATGTCGTGGAAGGCTCAGATGACAGCCAGCAGGCTGTGGTGAGGGACTGTACCAGTGGTCAGCCCAATAGGAAACGAAGTTATTTGAAGTTTTTTTTGAACATATTGAACGACGACCTAATGGCACAAGACCTGGAAGATCTTTGAAGATGATTCTCCGTCAGATGGTTCCACATGATGGAAACATATTCCAGATGGATCTCTGAAGGAGTCCAAACTCGGACCAGAGGAATTGCCGCTGGCCTGATTTCGGCATTTTTGCGGGTCCCGGCCACTGAGGATTCCGCTGGGACCTTCATTCAGTGTGTAGCCAAAAAAAGATGGCAGTAAGATGCAGAAAGGTTTGTTTGATCACCTTCATGGCGGTTGATCATGTTATGGGTCGAAATTGGGTACTGTACCCCAATGATAAATAAATGGTTGGTTTATGGTAAACAGTGACCTGGCTTTCTTTATTTCAACCCATACCTATGGTTGATCATGTTGGCTCAGAGCACGTGCTGCCACACTCTGTCACAACGCCGCGTTTGGCTTTTAGCTACATTAGTTCACGTTTCAGTTTGCAATCTCTCAGTATTCTCAGCAAAAGATTTCAAGTGTTCACCGACTGTAGCACTGATCTATAATCATAGTTTTCCGGTATTTCTATTCATGGTATCAAAAGATCCATCTCAGCCATCTCCAGGATGTCTATTCCCGACCCAAAATTGATTCCTTCGCAGGAAGCCATGAGCTGTGGCCTTTGGCCATGGCTGGCTTTCCTGTTTGCTGTGGGGGCCAAAAGCTCCAGAATACCTCAGCAGATTTTTACATATTGGGATACTCCGTCCATCCCTTTGAGCGTGCAAGTGACCATCAATACCTGGCAGCGTCAGAATCCTTCCTGGCAGATCCATGTTGTTTCTGGAGAAAATTTGGAAGATTTCCTGAGTTCTGAATCTCTCAGCTCTATCCGAAGTCCTGAATTTAAAGACTTCATGTCCGTCCTGGGTCCAGCCCACATGAGTGACGTAATACGGGTGGAACTGTTGGCTGAGAAGGGTGGCGTATGGTTGGATGCCACAGTGGCAGCAACAGAAGGCTTTGACAAATGGCTAGCGCACGTGGATGAAAGCAGCGCCTGCTTACACATGTTCGACCTGGATTTCCAACTGTTGGAGGCCAAATCGATCAATCTGAGGCACGGATTTCTAGGGTAAAAAACCGGTGGAAACAGAATTTTCAAAGTCTAAAAACGGATTTGCATGTTGGGTGGAAGATATTGAACGTATGTAACACGTATAGGATCTAGGTACCCAATCTCGATTTTCACACCAAAAATCTCTAGGATCCTACGGCTTCCAATGATAGATTTTGGAGAGATATTTTCCCATAGGGTATGGGTCTAAGAGTCTAAAATGGTACGACCCTGAAGAACCACATTTTTTTTAGATTTTTTTAGTCTTAACCATCCAATCATGATCTTCCATAATATCTTCCATACCTTCCATATCTTCCAATCTTCATCTACCCATCCAATTAGTCAAAATTGACCTCATCCTGCGACCCTGGGACCCTGGGATTCATTGGAAGATATGGAAAGATATTAATCGAAAGATATATGGAAAGATATATGGAAACATCCAATTCGATTCATAAAATCATCATCATCTTCCATGTTTCCATCCATTTTTCCATCCATTTTTCCATCCATTCGGAGGAACAGCAGCAATTGGAGGTCGCACTTTTCGGATGGCCACCTGCTGGTGGATCCCGCACGAGAACCGGTGCGGATCCCCGAGAACTGGGGCTTTGCCACGGAAGCCAACTGCCACGCGGTGGCCTTGTGGAGACGGCAGCTCTGGGGACTGATACGCCATCCTGGAGGAAGCTATGGGATATGGGAAAGATCTATGGAATTTCATATGGAATTCACTCCGTATCCCATGAATCATGGAATGTCATGGCTCGGGAAAATGCCAAGTATTGGATATGAATAGATTAGGGGAAATCAAGTTTCTTTTTGAATATCCAAGGTTTGGGGGCATACGGAGGGATGTGAAGGGTCAGAACGCAGTTCGCGGTGAGTATTAGTCATGGGTGGATTTTTCTGCTGGGTATGGCCATCCCTGGGTTCCAGTATGTTCCGATTCTTGTTTCTTGCTGGTTCAAATTTGTTTATTTCCAACAGTTACGCCATTCCCAAAAAACTCCCATAGTGATTCAATGATGTCTCAGAATGATGGACTTCCAATTGGGGATGGTGAAGTCTCCATTGTGGCCCCTTTGTGACTCCCCCGTTTTTGTGTTGATTCCTTTGTGACTCACAGGAGTGGAAGGAGTTCTTCAAGATGCTCCTTCCATGCATCCATCCTACAGGCCTTGGACCTACGATATCTACGATTGACGACGAAAATCCCCGAGGAAAACTACAGTTGTACATTTCAACATATATTGCGAACAATGGGTCACTTGGTCCCCCAGTCATGATGGCGGATCTTACAGCGGAACTTAGTTTACTTGGGTCTCACAAATCCATGAAATCCAAGAGTGCAGCTAGTTAGCTAGTTATCTCCAGTTGAAAGAACACATCAACCTCAACCTCAACAACAACAACAACAACCACAACCACAACAACAACCACAACAACCAAAAATCAACAACACCAACAACCAACAACCAACAACCAACAACACCAACAACCAACAACACCAACAACCAACAAAACCAACAACCAACAAAACCAACAAAACCAACAACCAACAAAACCAACAACCAACAACAACCAACAACAACCAACAACAACCAACAACAACCAACAACAAACAACAACAAACAACAACAAACAACAACAAACAACAACAAACAACAACAAACAACAACAA
>Ga0126342_10004499_pt1 | contig 23853 bp, 26 predicted proteins | sample Cyp1metagenome_FD_92528 | JGI IMG/M metagenome (GOLD analysis project Ga0126342, IMG submission 92528) | Coral microbial communities from Lord Howe Island, Old Settlement Bay, Australia - Cyphastrea 1 metagenome | ecosystem: Host-associated > Invertebrates > Cnidaria > Coral ...
AACATTCAACACTTTTCCTCACGACCCTTCTGCGCGCAGGTTGCTCGAAATGATGCATTTTGACTTTGAAACCCAATATACCCTAAAAATCCCAAAACCCCAAGACCTCGTGAAATTTAACATTGTACATGTAAAATGATCCAATTATATATATATATATTATACAAAATATAGTACCATATATGGGTGCCATCCTTACTTAGATATAAGAATAAAATGATGAAAATGAGATACCCTCCAGTGAATTAACATAGGCCCTGCCAGATAGGGGTTGGAAGGCTAGTTTCCACTAAAAATTAGTCATTTTCAGGGTCTATGTGAATTTACCAAAGGGTAATATGTTTAGATGTATCACATATATGATTATATGATACAATGATATATATATATAGTAATAAAAGTGGGTGACATGTTTGGATTCTTACCCAGTTACTAAATCCGCAGGACCCCCAGCTGAATTCGCTGAATTCCCAACCTGAGCTCGACTGGAGTCCATGGCGGATGGCACAGGAGGTGGCAGAAATGCAGTGAATTTCAATGGAAAATCATGTCCAAAAGCAGTAATGAAAAGGATCGTCATGATTTTGAAGAAATAGTTGATAGGTGTTAAATACTTGTGAAATAGTTGTTAAATAGGTGTTAAATAGTTGGTCAATCCAATTTCAATTAATGATGATGATTTCACAACGGGAAAAACATGTAATTAATGTCATACAATTATTCAGCTGCTCAAGAATCAGCCTAAAAAATCAATGTCCTTCACTGCTGATGCCAAAGAATGCTCGTTGAGCAGAGGACAGTACGTCTAGGATACCTGTGAAGGGACGTGACGTTTCTTATAGCAGGAGGAGTGGCGTTTAACATGTTATCAACTGATTCCATTGGTATCATATTTCAAAGTGATCCTTCAATTTCACTTATCAATGTGAAGTGGATATAAACTGATATCAACTGATTGATATCCATTTATTCCAGTTAATAACTGCTGATATCTAATGATATCCATTATTTTTGTGTTACTAATCAACAGTGTTTCAGTAGGTATCACAGCAATTTCCATTCTGATAGAACCAATCACAGCAGCCCACCCTGTGAGCCAACCTGCGCTTTTTTGAGATCTCGGAAGAATCCCAAGATATGCAGCTGGTTCCGCCATGGAAATGGCCATAGCATGGGCTTCGCCATTTTTTGAGACACCCCCATTTCGATTCTTCACGTGGTCAGAAGTCATCATCTGGGAATCGGAAACCTTTCCCCATCGAATTTTTCTGGAGACAAAAATGGCTCTTCACAACACCACGGGGCTTGCCAAGCCCGCAAGCCGCCAGCCGCAAGCCTCTAGGAGCAACGGCGTAAGTCGGAGACAAAATCTCTAAATGTTTCCTACCCTCATCTTTTCAAGTCATTTCCTGCCAAAATCTGCTGATACTCTTGGTTCATTGTCAGCGCAGCTGAAGCTTTCGCAACATCCAACTGCAACTGCAACTCTGATTTTGCTGTTCTGATGATTCGGCCGCAACCTGTCCCTGTTTCTCCTATCTTGAGCCGTGGTGTAGCGGCGTGTCACCGTGTCACTACCGTGTAGGCCGCAACACTCGTCGGATGATCCTTTGTGGCATCGGATGATAAAACGAACGTGAATCATTGGCCACAATCCCGTGATGCTGCCATGGTCAACTACAGTATGTTTATGACTATAATAGATATATATATATATATATATGATGTGCATATATATATATATGTACCTAGAGAATCAAAAACCTTTTTTTTTTGGGTTAAGAAAAAAAACCTAGGTTTTTTTAAGAAAACCCGGTTTCTTTATTTCACCCATAATGGCATTTTGTTGGTTATTCAATGATACCCCAAAAAAGAAGGCTTTTGATACTAACAGCAACCCATGATGCAGCTGTGCCTGTGAAGGTCCACCATTTGCGTGTTTGAACACGCCAAAAAATCCAACTTCAAAATGGCAATGGAAATTGGAAAGATGAAGCGGCCATTTTTCCCCTAAGTCAACAGCCCCGCTTTCACATAGGCTGTGTATGCTGACACAAGAACCCGGTCCAATGACCTAGCAGCAACTAAACGGATGTTGACACGGCGGCTTAGCCGTGAGGCCCGGCCCACCGTGTCTTCATCGAGCTGGCAACCCCATAAAGTGGGGTTGCAGGCAATTTTTACCTGCAATCCCGACTGCCGCACCTCCACCATTAAATGGTGGAAGATGTGGAGCTTTGTATACAAAGGAAAACGCCATTGCTGACTGGCGCGAAAACTAATCAGAGCCATCCGTGAATACACTTTGAGAAATTCTAACCCCTGGTCAGAGACAAATTTGCACTCCTGCTCGTTCAAAAAAACTCCGGCTTTGTACAGCAATGCGAACATGGAATTCAAGCGGTAAGTGGCAGCTCGACATTGAACAAGATGACCGTCAGGGTCAGCTGGGATCTTCCCAAGGAGGTCCACAAGCCACAGCATCAGGTTGGATGTGAGGCCACCTTTATGCCAACATCCCATCGCACCACTGGCATCACCATAGCTCATCATGTAAGCGGTAATGCGACTGACATGGGCTTGCTTGTGGTTGCGGCGGCACCAGCCAAGATATTCTGAAGTCAAATGTTCCCACTTCTCCTCCAGGTTCGCACAAGGCAAGTATGCAAGGCAGAGCTGAATCACACTGGCTACCCAGGAGCGGCCAAAGCCAAGATGCACCACATGCCAGATGTCAGACTTGAAGAAGCTTGCTGGATCGGCAGGATCATGCGGCAAATGGTGGATAAGGGAGGGTTCCCTCACCCAAGGCAGCTTGACTGCCACCGTTTCGAGCCACTTTGGCCTGTCACTTGCAATCTCTTCAGCAGCACACAAACGGGTCCCAGCCAAACAGTAAGGACAACAGCCCTTGGGCGGGCCACGCTCCTCTCCACGTTTTGCTACCGTGTTGTAAGACCTGTAGAAATGTGCAACTTTCTGCAAGTAAGGGGCATCTCCCTTAACTCCAATAATCGCAACTCTGAAGGTCTCACCTGTTGCCTGGTCCTTGTACCCTTCAAGAAGGATCTTGGAGCATGACTTTGCAACATGATCCAGGGCGGAATGGAACACCTCTGGCTGCGTCTCGTAGCATGTTTTTGGAATGCAGCTCACCACATGTCGCGTTGTGAAAGAATGCCCTGCAAAGTTCACTTGAAGAGCAGGAGCACCACCATGCTTCGCAACCCGCTTCTCATCATATCCCTTTCCTAGGGCAGACTGCAGTGAAGTTACCATCAATCCATTTCGTTTCAAGGTCCTGCCTTCATCACCATGAATGAGAAAGCCAGCAGTGCGACTGAGGTCGATCTCTGGGTTGTTGTCCGCCATGTCAAAGAGCTGAAAAGTTGGATAGATTTTGCGGTACTGTCGCCAAAACTCCATCCAGTTGCATCGGGCCCCAGCATGGTCAAACCGATCCCGTCCAGACATTACAGGCCATAGTCCTTTGTCAACGATAAACTGAAGCCAGGACTCTGGGGAAATCCAAGGGATCTGAACTCCGTCACATGTCGCCATGGAAACTGGAATGTCTAACTTGCTTTTCTGTCGCTTTATAGTTTGCTGAACATCCCTCTCAGAGTTCGTCAGGCCACATTTGGCCCAACTTTTGACACCACTGCGGGCAGCCCTCTCACTGCCCAAGTCTTCTGCCACTGCCTTCGCCGTCAAAATCTGGCTGACACAGCTGGCCTTGGCAGCCGGAAGCTTTAAAGAATCAGCGAACTGTGTCAAAAGGAAGGGGGTGTCAAGAGATCAGGGTATTTTACAAGTCACGTTCTGAAATTATTTGATGTCAAATCGCTATTTCACTAAAAACATTTGTGTGAATTGCTAAGTGTGCTTGCACTCTGCACTCGCACATGCAATTGATGATGTCTATTTTCCACGCGGCGCTCTGATGCCACTATGGCTGGCAAGTCTACCCAGAGAGACTGCAGAGATGGTCATTACCAAATCTGCGCTATTTTCATGTCGAAATCCCCCAAAACGGATTATCCAAGTCAGCACATGGCCTTTATTCGGCTCTGGCTGCACTTCGCACTTGCATACTTGGGCGCTTCCAAGACTTGTATACAACATAAGTGAGGTATGGTCCGCTATCAGCAGCTTTGACTGTGTCTCCTCCACGTCGTATGTTCTTGCATCCCTGCCAACCTCAGATGCAGGAAAGATCAGGAAAGCATGATGTTACAGAAAGTAAAATGCCAAAGGGGAACAGCAACCCACAGAGAGTGATCAGCGGCTATCAGCGGCTGTCAGCGAAGGAAACTGATACAGTTTGGAAACCTGCCAGTGCAAACAGGCAACTTCCAAACCGGTCTATCAAACAAGCTTCTAGAAAAGCTGGTCCATCAGCGTTTGGCGAAGCGAACAGGATCACCATGAAATCGAACTTGTCCCCCTTCGAGTGGACATAGCCAAAAGCATTATTGTGCCAACGGACAGCTGCATCATGGGTCCATCCGAACTTAAATGTCATTGGTTTGTTTTTTGAGTGTAGGTTTTGGAAAGTTTGGATTCCATGGTCCAAAACACGGCCTGCATTCACACCCGGCTTTGGTAAACACAGGGATAAGCAGGGGTCCATTTCGATTTTACGGAAAACTTCCTTTGACCTTTGAAGGTTCTTGAGGTCGTCATGTTCTAAGTAGCGGTCTTCCCAACGAGGTTCAGGCACAAGGTCACTGCTAAGTTTTGACTCTGGACGAAAGTCACTCTCCAAGGGCAGATGTTGGCAAATCAACCCCTGTGGGCCGTTCGCTGCAGGCTGCAAAGCAGTAGACCTAACTTGTTTGATAGCAGGACGTTCCCAAGCATAGGGGCCCAAAGAAGCCTCAGGCAAAGTCATATGATGATACAAAAAAAGTAATGAAACCAAGTAGTGAGCTATTTGCAAGGAGCAAACAAAGAAGTGAATTGCCATCATTGGGACAAGAGGCTGGTCGGTGACAAGTCAATAGTTCTATGAGCTCATCATCCGAAGAAGATCCCATGGCACAGTTTGCGTTGATATCCCCATATCCCACATACCCAACTGTAACATATTGTAATTGTAACCGTAACCCAAAATAATTTATTTTTTATTGGTCGATATATTCCAATATATCCCGAGAACTCTGAAATAAAAATATGTTATCTCTGTAGGTTGCCATGGCAGATTGAATTTGTGCGCTGTTTGGGACTGCATCTCCATAGACAAAAACCATATTTGAACCACAATAAAACTGCAATTCACAAGGCCAGGCGGTTAGAATGAAGATAGAAACCAACAGTCAAAACTTGCCGTGCCGTCAACCCTTTGAGCTCATGGCTCCATCGCCCACGTTTGCTGCAAAGCGCTTTGCAGATTTTCCGATGCGACCTGGCTCGCAGAGACTGGCTGGTCGCCATTGAGCTGGAATGTTGAATTTTGATTTTCTCATTTGATGTTCATGAGGTGGAATCATCCAACCATGGTGAACCAAATCATAACCAAATCTAAGAGGTTCTCACTTGGCCCTTTTTTCTCTCCCAAGCCGCAATTGATTTCAAGAATTTCAAGAACATTTCCGATTGGGTCCGGCAGCATGCGTTCAGTGGCGCGTGCATACGACAAAAGAAATGAATCATGACATTTTTTCATGTTTTGTTTCAGCTGTCAAACGTTGCAAGGCACCACAGCATGGAGGGAACATAGTCTCGTGAATTTGGATTGCGTCTAGGTAACGCAAATCTAAAATGGCATTCAATAAATCGTCAAGTCGAAAGATATCATGTCTTGCACATCTTCCTCTAAAGAACATGTGGGGCCCCAGGTCACTTCGCAACTCTCCCAAGGTGAGGTTCACCGTTTGTCCTAGGGATCCTCCTTCTTGGCATTCTTCTGGAAATGCTTCTTCGCAGTCCTGAGTTTAAGCGTATTGGCAGTATTGAGAAATATATCCAAGGTAGTTCCAACCAATTCAAAGTTGGTAACAAACATGTGGGGGTTCGCCCAGGAAACCTGTACGATTTTTCTGCACAGCTGGCAATGAAGATTTTTCAGGCCCAGGCCGAATCTTGGCTTCATTCTGCGCAACTCGTGTGCACCTAGGGCCGATGAGAGAAACATGGTCCATTTGATAAAAGGGTTGCAGGTTTAAGCCAGGCACACAAAGGTCGAAGCCTTCATGATGCTTTCTGCCTCTGCCGACCACCTAGGAATCACAAACATGATTGGACTCTTGATGTTGACGTTGAACCATGATTGGATGGCGCAATTAATGTTGCATGGACCATGGCAACCCCCATGCTGTTGAGTGACTCCTGGCTATGCTGATCCCTTTCGCCTTTCGCCACATGGTCCGACAACTTGTTGTACTCGGCATCCAAGGTGTTCAGATCCCCGTTCAGCTGGCCAACTGCCCTGATGTTGAAGATTCTCGGGGTGAAGGCTTGGAACAGAACAGGATCGGGGAGAATTGTCTTGTAAGAAGACATTGCAAATTATTGCTGATTAAATCTTCAGTCCAGAAACTTTTTGGCTGTAGGATCATCAGTATAGTTTCTCTGAAGATCCGTGATCAGCGACCGGATCTTGGCACACTTTGACAGCACAGAGTCGACATGCTTTGTGAAGACCTCCTTCGATCGAGCAGCCTCCCAATGGGGCTACAAACGAAGAGGGCATGTTTTTCCTCAAATGGGAAGAGTTCAAGTGTGAAGAACTGAAATCATGTTGTGTAAAAATATGTAAAAAAAAGATGAATCGAATTTGACTAGTAAATTTGTTTCCCCCACCTGGCTGGTAGCCTCCACTGCAACACTTTGAGCTGCTTTGACACGGGCGTCATTGGCAGCCAACCTATTGGTATCAACTGCTGCCAAAGCTGGTCCTCCCTCTTGCTCCTGGCAGGTCTGCTGTGTTGGACTGCACTGGAGGAATGGGGCAACAAACTTTGATGACCCATGGCTGAAAGTTTAAAATGGGGGGTCTGTCCTGACGCTCAGTGGTGGTTTCACTGTTCACGTTTTCCTGCTGGTGGTTGCCCGTTTCAGAGACCTCGACGAAGTATTCATCTTCGCCACCATATTTGCAGTGCCTTCCAGTTCAGCATGAAAATATATAGTAATATAATTGCTAATGAAATGGATTCAGTACCTACAATTTCGATAATTCACTTCGTTTTCCACATACGTGCATGTCCGGTGTTCGTCTCCAAAAAACTGATGATAAGTCAAGCTGGCCAGCTAAAAGCACAAGATTTTTTTTGACATGATATGTTTTATTTACTGGTTGGATGTCACACTTTGCTTGGACTTCACCGGCCTGACCAGTGACTTGTCCTGCTCACAACATTTGATGGCTCCGCTGATCTTCTTCCTGGGTCAACCCCAGGCTAAGATGATGGGATGTACACTAGAGGAATTGCAATTTCAGGGGGACCAACTTGTTTGGCTAATTCTTGCATAAGAGTGTCGACGACCATTTGAGAATCTTAGACATAGCATCCTTAGAGTACCAACCTGTTGCCACATCGCTGACCTTACGGTCGGTCTTGGTTACCTTCTTCTCCTTGAACTTCACGAAGCGATCCTCCCAGGAGAGAAATCAATTGGATGGCTTCTGGCAATGGACCCCTGGCATTGGTTGGATGTGCCTATGGATGGAGTTGCTTGGCAAAACGTATGTTTAAACCATGAATGGCCTTGTCGAAGTTGCAGGCTTGATATTGGCGGGCAAGGGTCAAATGGTCACCGGTTTTCCATTCTTCATGGAGCCAAGCCGGAATCTGCAACTTACCATTCTTCTTGGATTCACATAGCCGTCGGAGCTTGGCTTTCAATGCATTGTCTTCCTTATATTTTGAACTGGAAAAAAGCATCACAAAACTCTTGGAAAGCACAACCTGAAACAACATGTCTGAACATATTGAAGTGAAACTCTGATTTGCATTAGGTTGAGCTGGGGTTCCAATTTTGCCTTCTTGGCTTGCTGCAGAATCTCATCCAAAGATTCTTCACCATCCCCATCAGGAGAGCCATCTTCAGGGGATTTGGGGTCAGCAGCGCTTGAGGGCCGTTTGGTGCCCCCTCCCCCCCGGGTAGATTCAGCAAGACCACCCTTCCCGAGAAGATGCATAGCGACTGAAGTGTCCAACTCGCCCTTCTGCATCATGCTCACGATTCGCAGCGTAACCTTGAAAGATTGATGAGTCACATGTTGGGCTACCGTAAGGCAATGAGCACACAGACCTATAGAGATGCCACATACACAAAACATCACAAAACGCATATGTTGTAAAATTCTTTGACCCCACTGGTTCCCAACTATATCAGTTTTACCCCAACTATAATTTTGATCAAATGACTTCATCCTCAACCTTGGAAGCAGAAGATGGTAGCGAGGATCCCGGGGAAGTTGGGGAAGGTTCCAAATCACCCGTGGCTTCTGGAGAACCATGCAAAGACTTGGCAATCTGGGATTCCGTAGCAGGCAGTGTATCGTCCAAAAGGCTGCTCTGAGGAGTAGCCTTGGGCAGCAATTTCAATGACATCAGAATACAACTAATGGTTTGTCAATACTATCTACAGTTCTGATTCTGTAAATGGAGCCCCATACCTACCTCATACTCTCACAGCAGTGTTTCAAAATTCTCGAATAAACAGAGTCCAATTTAGACCACCAAGAAAAACAAGACCGTGAATTGGATGTTTAGGATTGTGCACTTGAAAAGGAAATAGGTTGCAGTCTAGAAACTTGGCTCTTCAATCGCTGCAGCTCCCCCAAGGCTTCTACCTCAAGGACATGAAGTTGCATCTTGGTCTGTCTTACCGGTTTTTGGAAAGGGTGATCTGGGTGTCACAGTAAATAACTCTATATCAATTAATGATATGAAACCTTTACCTCCAGAGTGTTTCGAAGATAATGATCCCATACGAGTCTTGGAAATAAGATGAAATAAGCACTCACAATGGTCTTTGTGTTTAAAGGAATTGAGGTTGTGGCAGATTGACTTTGAGCTTCCATATCGGCCAGCTCGCGTTCTAGCTCCTGCCAGCTGTGAACTAACTGGGGCATTTTATTTCTTGGCTTTCATTGAACTTTGGCAAAAATAAAATCAAACCACAATGATAAAGCCACAACACTATTGATAGTTTAACGATGGGTTTGTAATTTTGTTGTAGCAACACATCCAAAACCACCTGACAGCTTAGAGGGCAATCCTCCAAAGATTGAAGGTCATCAGGTAGATCAGGCATCTTTGCATCCAAAAGGATATGGGATAGGCCGCGCTGAATGTCACTGGTTGAATTAGCGCGGGAGACCATTGTGCGAACCGAGTCAGACCGGTGAATGAGATCCATCTATGATATCAATCTTCTATGGTCCACCCTCAAAAAGCCAAATGCCTATAGGCACAAATTTACATCTGTGTTTATCTAACACATGATCTTGAAGAAAGTGCAGTGCTCAATTCATGAAGGACGTAGAAACTGATATCAGTTGATACACGTCTCAGCTTTGTTTTCGCCTTGGCATCCCCTGGGCGAAATCTAATTGTACTTAGATGCATGTTGCATCCATTGGGCAAATGAATTTTGCCAGAATCATGGCAATAGATTTGTTGTCAAAAGTTCGGCCCAAAGCGGAACATCACTGGACAGAAAAAAATAACCAGATATCTAGGTTCTGTCCGAACAAAACTGTCAAATTCGAAACAAAACTATCAAATTTTATGTTGAAATATTACGAAAAAAACCTATGTTTTTTTCAAAAAAAAACATAATTAATTATGGGTATATTACGCGAAATTATGGGTATATTACGGATAAATTACGGGTTGACCAAATTACGGGTTATTTTGGTAAAATGGTTACGGGTTCATTACGACTAATTATGGGTGGTTACGATCTGATAACAAAAAAACATAGGTTTTTTTCATGAATTATGGGTATTTTATCATACGGTTATGGGTTTTCAAGACCTCAGTACGGGCGATTATGGATTACGGGCGAATTATGGGTAGAAAACTCCAAATCATATGTTTGAGCAATATTTTTTGAACTTGATGTGGTAAAATTGTTATGTTGTTTTCATTTCTGCCGAACAACAACAGTAGACAGCACATGCTAGGCCATGTGAACCTAAAGTTTCACTGGCAGCAAATCTCGAAAGCTGTCAGGAATCTTTAAATGGACCCCCGAACGGAGATAATGGCATACGGCCGTCATATGGGCCTCGCCCCAATTATCTTCGAAACTCATGCTACTGAAGATTTCCTCAGTGGTGGGGATTGAAGCTGGTAACACGGGCATCCCACGCTGGTCGGCCACAAGGTCTTGGAACAGGTCAACGAACTTCTTGCCAAACGCTGGCGGGTAGTTCCTGAGCTGGATAGTTTCAGGTGGTTCAAAGTTCATTGTATTTGGGTATCGACCTCTACAAACGATAACAGAAGAATTTCAAAAACATTATATAACACATATATACTATGCCATGGCACATATACATTATAATTGTTGATGAGACCCCTACTCTACCCGTAGCCAAGGTCACCAACACCCAGGAACAAGTTAAGGATTGTATATTTTTTGGTGGCATTTATTTCACCCAGATGAATTGTTAAATGCTGACCATAACAAAATTTCCCTTGAAAGAGGTCCTCGGCCCAGGGCCCCTTTCACTCCGAGGACACCTTTCAAAGGAAATTATGTTCCATGTAAAAATTGTGGGAAAAGTTTCTTGGAACAATTGGGGCCCCAACTCCGATCCACGCAGTTTGCTTGTCCCCTTCCAGCGCTGCCGTCCCTCTGAATCAGTATATTTCTCCACCAACGTATGAGATTCTCCATGTTCTTCCATGGCCTTTTTGTGTTTTGCCCACCCTTTCAACTTCCCAGCATTCAGCCTGGCAATATGCCTTGAATTGGCAAAGGCATAGTGAGGCTTGGGAGTTTTACCTCCATAATGCCACATGTGCCAGCTGGCCTTGTGCACCTGACATGGGCACAACAACTCTGTCAGATGGTAAAAGGAAGACCCTGGCTCAACGCTAAATCCTAAACAAATATGCTGCTGGTGATCACCCACAACATCCCAGGTAACATGTGGATGGCCCACTGTTCTTAAAATATCATGATGTTCTTCCTTAAAAATGGTGATGTTCCAAAATGTTTCAAACTTCTACTGGGCCCAGGGATCCAAAATGGGATTTGCAGCATTGGCTGAGGTTACAGTTTTTGAATGGTCGACAAACGAAATGCAACTTGGATATATGATTGATGGGGACGGTGCTGTCAGGGGGCTGCCGTTTGACCTCCCCATTTCTGCAACATGCACACCAGCTCCCTGAAGCGGGGATAGAACTCAAAGTAGCTTGAATTGGGCTGCTCGAGCGTGATGACTCCATTGAGGCATACGACCACCATCATTAGCAATACCATCCTTATCCAATGAAAGAGATTGGCAGCACAAACCCAATATTTTGACTCAACACGTTCAAAAATCAAACTATGTGGTGGTTTAATAGGCAGAAATCAAAATGGATTAAATGCAAATGAAGTTCCGACTTCCTAGACAATTGCCTTCCCTCACGCTTGGAAAACTCATGTTTCCAATTGAACAGCAAGGTCCACGGCTGGAAGTACCAGAATTCACTGCCGTCCATGTGGAGCATTTCAAACCAAAGTGGGCCAACCATCCATTGATCCAATCCCCCCTCAACATGGTGGCCAGAGCTGTCCTGAAGGTTGGTGGTTAGCAGCAAAGACATGTGATCCATGGGGTTAATTGGAAACAATTCCATCCAAAAACATATTGTTATAAATTTATAAATGATCTAGTGGTGGCATAGTAAAGACCATACAAGTTTGACCTAGGCTCGCCATGCCTTCAGGGGTACAAAGATCCATTGGGTTACCACTACCACCATCTTTGTTGCCATCCATGTAAAGGAGATCCAGTCGGGCACAACGGTAGTTGGATTCCCGGAACGCACGAGTTACCTCTGCCTGCCCCGCAAAGGTCTCCACGAAGGCGAACGGTGTGGTGTCCTGCAGCGAGCAATGCAACATGGCTTACACTGGGGTATAGGGATGATAAGAATGGGGGGCGATGATATATATAATAAGAAGGAATCCTAATAATACATCATGATACGGGATGATAATGAGGACAGTAAAAGATTATATTTTGAGATGGCAATACAGTGGTAGAATCTTCACTTACTCGTTGAGATTTGAAATCATAAACACTCAGATCACTACCTTGTGCCTTCCAAAAAAGTGCATTTTGTCCTCCCAGCTCTTTGAAGGGATCTCAGTCCAAATGGTTAATAGCACCGCAAGGACCAGCACCTGCGAACCAAACACATGCTGGGTGTTTCAACAGAGATTCGATACCGAAAAAATCTGGTAAAGTGTTTGACGGTTTGGTTTTTTCTTGCAACATATCTGATACAATGTGATCAATGTATATACTGGTGAGTTTTACTCAACTCTTAAATGCACCTTGGGGGCACCAAGTGCCTTGAGGCGCCATGTCAACTTGTTCACAAAGTCACCAGACCACGCCATGAGCAGAATGGACACTGGGCACGAGTTTTTCGCTTTCCAAGGGGTATAACTCCCAGAAGCATGAACAACATATATACACTTGAAGTATCTTGAAGTCCTACAGTCAATATAGTTAATCCATAATATAAAAATGTAGCATGTCCCTCAAATTGACACAGTTTGAATCACATAGAAGAATCCTTTTGGAAACTTGAGGCATTCATGTTCTGGGTGTCGACCGGGCACTGTTCAGTTCCACAAGCACCGCAGATGCATCAAGCAAGTGGCTTTGCACATTGGGATCCCAAAGAACATCGGAGAAAACCATTCTTTCCAAATGCGAATAAATGAATCCACTTTTGATGGACCATATCTTCCAGAATAGATGGTTGTACTATAAAATCTATATGTTATAATTACTCAACCAATTTCGAAACGTGCAAGCGTTTCAGTGAAATGTTGCCAGGAAATTTCAACATCTTCTGGTTAAACATGGCTAGCGCACTGGACTCGTCCTTCAAGACACCTAGCTTGGCTGCCCATCGGTTGCCTTTGAGTGATGGCATCCATCAAGGTCCAGCCTGGGCCGTGGCGCTTGGACAATGTGTGGCGTTGGCTGCACGGCGAAGTTGGGATGGGCAACATATTGCGAAACAATTGGAAGTTTCGATGGCAGGGGAAAAACAAACCACAATAATGAAGCTCTTTCAAAACGACAGCTGACCCTTTTCCCAACCGGCGCTCACGATCTTCCTCATGAGGATTTCCCCATAAGAACCCACTTGCCATCTTTGGATGGGCCCCCACTGCTAAGTCAAAAATGGGTAGTGGCCCCAAAATACCTACAGGCAGGGTAAGCTCAATGGCACTCATCCAAATAAGTTAGAAAAATAGATATGGGTGAACCAAATCCCAGATGGTACGGCACAACTTATGGAAACCTCAAATGACTGAACCTATATTCGATAGGTACTATCTTTTGAGCCCACCATTGCATAAGATTTATTCAAGCCCACCCCGGCCTGTACTCCCACGTCCAAAGCTAAGGCAACGGAATGATCCAGCATCTTCAACTTTGTATTTGACATGGACGGATGCTGGTCTGCATTGACTGTCGAATCATTACACCAAGACTTTAGCCCAGCATGATGTAAGACCAGTTTTTTGTCAGAAAATAAATCAACTGTGCAGACCACCTACACATCATCCAAAAAAGATTCCTGTTTGAAATCACTACTTCCCAGACATTTTCTGGGCAAATTTGCTCGCTGCCAAATTGGCATTGTATTTGAAAAACATGACCTTGGACTGAACCTTTCCCTTCGGATCGTTGTAGTTGTCAATGTCGTCCTTGGAGATGTCTGCCGACCATGAGGCCTGAAGACGAGGGGACATCTTAAGATCAAAGGAAATTGTTAAAAGATGTTAAAAGGGTTTTAGTATCTTGTAGCTACTTTGCACATCTTCAGCAATGGTCAGGAGGTAGGGAAGACCTTCAACATTTAAATGCGGGGGATAGCCATGACAAGTGGTACAGGGTTTCATCATATTTCATCTACAAAATATTGTAATTTGTTTGAACTATATAAGTCATTCAGCCAAAAAGCCATCAAATGGCCAGAGACATAGGCAGTCACCACGCTGGCATTGAACGAGTTTGCCGTTCCGCAGCGCCCAAAGTAGACAATCTCAGTGAGCTTGCCAGGCTTCCCGGTCTTGAGATCCACTTGCACACCACAAGCTGGCCGGCTGAAGTAGGGATTGAGCTTGCCATGATTGAACTGGTGTGGCAAGTTCTTGTAGAGATACTCCTTCAAACCGTCATAGGTAAGATCCTTGCACTGCTTCATGTACTGCAAGAAAACCCCTTGGACCTGAAGATCTTCCTGCGGGCTCTCCTGCATGGTGGCAAGTTCTGCCTGCTTGCGGCGCTTGTTCTCCTTCTTGGCAAAGGGAGATAGCTCTTGCTTTGATCTCTTCGTACCCTTCCCCTTTGCCTTTGCTGCTTTGCCCCCTGCTTCGTTGCTGCTGGCTGCTGCTGCTGATGCTGCTGAAGTTTGCACGGTCTTCTCCGCCTTCTTCCTGCGAGGGCGGGTGGCAATCCACTCAGAAGGCTTGTCCTGCTCAAAGATCATTCCCAAAGGCTTCACCTTACCCGTTTTGGAGTCCAAACGCTCATGGGGACTGTCATGTCCACCCTCATCACCATTCTCCTCATCTGACTCGAAGAGCTTCTTCTTGGGCGTGGGGGTGTCAGTCTCACCGGCAACACCCTCATCCTCCTCATCCATGTTCTGCTCCGCATTGATGTTGGCATCGGCAAGTGCCTTGGCCTTGCGACCTGGCTTTGACTTTGCAGCAGAGCTCTTTGCCTTGGCTTTGGCTAACTTGCCATCTGCATTCTTAGGTGCTTTCTTGGGTTTGGGATCCTTGGGCTCAGCTTTGGACTTGGATCTGGCCTGGCGCTTGCCTGGCACTGCCTCATCAGGCATGGCTTCAGGAACATCAGCCACAGCCATCTCAGGTTCAGCTGCGGGCTTGGGGGCAGCCTTGCCTCTGGAGACTCTCTTGGACGGTGGCTTTGACTCTTGGGGCTCCTTGTTCTCCTCAGGCTGGTTTGCATCAACCTTCGGTTTCCGTTGTCTGCGTGGTTTCTTCTGGACATGTTCTGGTTCCTGATCTCCACCTTCATCTGTCTCAGCTTCTTTGGCCTTGCTCTTGTCCTTCTTGGCCTGCTTCTCTGCCTGCTTCGATTCCTTGAGTTTCAGCTGGTCCCGGCGGGTCAGCACCTGCAGTGGAATGGTTGTGCTTGGGTCACCATGGGTGACTTACCCGCTTAGATTCCCGGTGAGGGGGGGTTGGAAAGGTAAGAGATAAAGAAAACGGGGAACCCTTTTGGAATGAACATCATCTGGCAATTTGGGGTACGTGCCCAACCTTCTGTTCAGGCTGATCAGGCAAGTCCTCCTCGGGCTGGGTCAAGGGAATGCCACCATCGTCAGCCAAAGCCTCTGGACTGCCACCATCCTCATCCACAGGCATCTCAAGGTTGAACTTGGCAGTAGCTGCGGCAACTACGTCTTCATCCATGGGCTGGGTCTCATCATGGTCACGTACAGGTGGAAGAGGCTTGAAGCCTGTGGCAAAGCCCAAATGTGACATGTTACTGTTACCGATGTACTTGCGTAGGCTGACTACTTTAGGATTTTAGCATATATGGGAAACAACCATGCCCTACCAATCGGATGGGCATTGCTGTACAGATAAGATACCCTTTGTTGACAAATTAAGGTTAAAACCAAGAACCAGATCTTCTAACTACTGTTTGGTTTTTTTTTGCGACGTTTTTCCCTTTTTTTTGGACCAAAATTTCAAACAAATATGCGGACGGATAACTCATGTCACCATTTTGATTTAAAGTCCCGACCTTTCTTGGGCACTGGTTCTGCTTTGGGAAGCGCTTTGCAGCTTCCAAGATCGTTCCTGAGAATTCAAACGGTGGGGTTGGTAGGTCATCACAAAAAATAATAGCCATTGCCGGACCATTCCTTTTAATGATGATATGGACTTTAAGTTTTGGGGGTGCATCACCATCACCCTGGCCCTGGCCAAACTAAGAAGAGCATCGGCTTGGAGTTCTGCAGACGCTGCTTCTTCTCGGCAATCTGCGCTTTGAGCTCCAGCATGCGCTGTTGGATTGCGGCACCTTGGCATGGAGCAGGACTGGAAGAGTAAAGGACTGGAGTGGAATACCTTTTGGAGGCAAAACTAGATATTGTATAGGTGAATTATTTACGGATCAATATATAAAATATACGGTGCTAAACTGTTGATCTAGAAGCATTTGCATGGCACCCACCCACACTTATCACATTTCACCGGTTTCTGGCGATCAAGCCAACGTTTGAAGTCAGCATAGTCCGCATGATCTTCCTCATCCCCTGAACTATCTTTGTCATCATCAACACTGCCAGATGAGGACCGCTTGCATGAAGACATGTACTGGTCAATGTACTCCTACGGGTTTGAGAATTCTGGCCATGAAAACTAACCAAGCATAAGCAAACAGTGTTGGATCACCACCACTTTCACTTTAGAAACAATGATCCATTGGGCCCGCTTTGAAAACGTTGGTCCTTCAAGTTGGGGTCCAACAGCAGAAGCAACTCATGGAATGCGGTGTCCTGGCTGGCAGGGGCAGAGCAAACAAAGAGAACGGATGTAACCAGAAAAATTCCCCTTATGGTGGATGCTATCATGAATGGGCAATAAAGATAACATAAAACAAATTTCACGGGATACCGTTGAATATTAAGAATAAAGTTTAGTATCAGATTTGGTTTGGCAATACCCAAGTCCTTCGTAACTTCCTTTCTCTGGACTCTCCTCTTGATGAAACTTGTCAAGCGCTTCACTTCCACACTTGACGTGTAGACAAGTTTGTCCCCTGGAGTATGGCCACACTTCTCATAGACTGTTTCAACTTCTACTTTTAGGTCATCTAGGTGTGGCAGGCGGCGGCTCTGCTCACGCATACGAACCAAAACTGGACGAAGCACCATGGCATTCTGCACCGCATTCAAACGGCATGCGGCGCAAAATTCCTCCCCATCCTGGTTCTTTAAGAGTGATTTTTCCGTCCGGATATGTTGGCGTAGCTCACTATCTTGCTCCCATTGTTGCGCAAGCCCAAAACAATCTAAACCTTTTCCACCAGCTGCCGACATGGCCACAAAGATAGATGGGTCTGGTTCACCAAGCCTTTGAAGCAAAAGGCTATGTAATCACAAACCCGACATTGAGACATCCAGCCAAGCTTCCCCCTATGGATAAGATACCTAGATAGTGGTACTTGGAAAACTGATTGAAAAATAATCTTAACAGCTGATTCCTTGAAACATCTTGGCTACCCAGATCTGAAGGGGTTCAAGATTCTGAGCCAAGGTATCATGAGTGGCACTTGCATCAGACATCCCAGCGGAGAAAATCGAGGGTCCCGGCGGATTCATCATCTGTGTAGCGCAAGTCCATCACCACATGGTCAGTTGGATAGCAGGAGTATTGGTATCCCAGCAAAGGATGGTTGGGAAATAATTGGATAATCCTTGATGGAAGCCTTTATTCAAAGATTAAATTTTCAGCAAGTTAGTGACATCGCAGTTTATGGTGATTTTGGGGTTTGGCTGTGTCATAATAACAAGTTGATAGATTGGAATGGTCCTAATTGTATTCATTGGATTCCACACTTTCACCTTTGGAATGTACCCTGAGCCACTCCAAGCCGGAACCAAGCTGATCGTTTGCATCAGGAATGAATGCCTACTGAACCATTACCCACTTAAGTCATTATATATAAAGCATAAATGGGGTATACCAAAAAAACCTAGGTTTTTTAAAAAAAAACCTAGGTTTTTTTGGGATTACGCAAAATAACCAGGTTATTATTTTTCAACCCTAAAAAAAGTGGGTAAATGTTTCAGTAGGTATATATATATAATATATCGTGTACATACATATATACATATATTCGCAAGTGTTCCATGGTTCACAACTTCAAGTGTGTTTTTCCTTCGCCGCATTTTGTCGGGTCTGAAAATCACGCATCCATAGCGAAGCGTGACCGATGGTGTCGTGTCGGCGTGGATGGTGTCAGCGTGTACCCTCTGGTAATTTGTTACATAGATAGCTATTGAAAATTGTCCATTTAGTTCGTGGATTTTTACCCATTAATAGCATGGTGATTTTCTATAGTTCTGTTAACTATATCCCATTGAAAATGCTTGAAACATGGTGATTTACCCATTAATAGCATGGTGGATCTTTCCAGTTCGTTATGTTAAACCCGTTGACCAGCGGGCAAGCCGTCAAAACACCGAGTAGATGTAATTGTCCAGAGGCACCTCAAGGCAGAACGCGAAAAAAACTTCTGGCCGACTCGCGGCCGACTCGTGTCATCTCGTGTCAGCCGTTTTTTAGTGTTGCGTTGTACCGGAGACCCATAATATGGATATATATATATGGAAATATATATGGAAATATATGGTTCATAATACCCTCTGGTAAACGTTTATATAACGAACTGGAAAATCACCATGCTATTAATGGGAAAACTCACTATAAATGGACCATTTTCAATAGCTATGTTAGTTTGCCAGAGGGTATACACTACGAACTATTGTCGAAGTATATGACCGAAGTCTAGGGCCTACAGGTTCAAAACTTCATGTTCATTCGTTTTCCCATTAGAAAGTGGCCAGAAATTGGCCATAAAACCTCTAGTGTCGCATTTAAGTGGCCATAATTTGCGGACCCCATTGTATCTCATTATATCCCAATTATATATCCTATTATACCCCATAATATCCCATAACGGTCATAACTTGGTGCCATTATATCCCATTGTATCTCATTATATCCCAATTATATATCCCATTATATATCCCACTGATTATATCCCATTATTATATTATACCGCCATTATATCCCACTGATTCTTATGGCACCAATTTATACTTGGTGGGTCACCACATGAATCGTGGTGGAAGAGTTAACCCCAGTTCTGAACTATGTAACTCTACTTCTCCTAGATATAACTGCGCTTGTAACTTCCTTAAATAATGGTGAACCAATAAAAATATCAATTTATGGCAATATCTCTATTATTCCCTATTCAAAAAATATTCAAACAGCTCATCTTCCAACATGTTCATTCAATTTTCCGATATTTTCCCCATTTCAATGGCCATTTTCTGTCGCTGTTCCACACATGGATCGACTCCTCCCAAGGGAGGCCCCGGGGGCTCCGGACGTCGGGGCCGTTGGTCTCCCAGTCATAGGGAAGCCACTCCAACTGCACCGGCCTCAGGGCCCGGTGCAGTTGGATTAGATGATTGGATGGGTTGTTAGATGTCTGGTTGGTGGTTGACCTACCAACCAGTGGTTAATATACTGTTAATATTAATGGTTAATGATGATGGTTGTTCTATGGTTAATGATGGTTAATACTAATCTGGTTGGTGGTTGCTGCTAACCCATTAATAGCATGGTGATTTTCCATAGTTATGTAAACGTTTACCAGTGGATCCGTAAATATTGACTATGATAGAATAACTGGTTGGTGGTTGCTGCTAACCCCTCTGAAAAATATGCGAGTTCGTCAGTTGGGATGATGACATTCCCAATATATGGAAAAATATAAAACAGTTATAAAATGAGAATTTCATCATCCCAACCATATTGATATATGGGATCATATAACTGATTGGGATGATACAAAAATCCAAATGTTCCAAACCACCAAGCAGTATAAGTAGTTATAGCTCGATGGATCTGTGGGAAAAGATGGCTCTGAAAATTAGTTTATAGCTGCATCTGTGGGGGGAAAGGATAGGTTTATAGATGTTTTTCTTTCTACATCTGTGGATTGGGATTGGAAAATCCACGATTCCCACCGCAGTCGCGCGGAAATCACATTCCAACATCTACCCGGCCTGGTAAACATACAAAAAGCTATTGAAAATGGTCCATTTAGTTCGTGGATTTACCCATTAAAAAATGGTGATTTTCCATAGTTATGTAAACGTTTACCAGGCCGGGTAAATCAGAAATTCACAGTAAGTGACAGGTCCCATTTTTCAACTCCTGAACATCCACCCTAAATGAAATGGGAGTTTTTAATCTCCAGAAAGTACATCAAAAACAGGTGACATGAACCAAACAGGACACATCCAACCAAACAGGACATTCACTCCAACCCGTCATCCAGATTCAATTCCCCCAATTTGCTCAGCCGGGAGTTAGTGAGGCTCCGTCAAAATGTCTTGGTGAAATTGCCAATCGAGGCTAACATCAAGCGCTAACTCACAACAACATTCACATCGAGGGTTCGGGTAGAGAAGCTGTAGATGTCTGGAGATGTTGTTGTTGCTGTAGTAATGCCATGTTTACCATCCCCCAGTCATCACTGGTTGGTGGTTTCAAGCCCTCTGAAAAATATGAAAGTGTTGGGGTTATTCTTCCCAATATATGGAAAAATAATAACTTCATGTTCCAAACCACCAACCAGATCACCATTTTTTGGTTGGTGGTATATGTACAAACCATTTCCAGTCGACATGGGTCGTTTACAGCTGGATGTAGATGTCAGGCTTGACCATGACACAAGATCACTGAAACCTGAAGCCTCGATAAAATCCATAAAATCCTATGGTAAAACCAAAAGATCGTGGCTTAAAATGCCCTTTTTTATGGGTAAATCCAGAATCTGAGATTGCTGGTATGGTGAATCAAAACTAAAGGTAACTCATTCACAATCGACCACTTGTTGGCATGTTGTTTGACCATTTTGGGGCAAAAGGAAACATCTCGGATACAATCGATTTTTCTAGATGGAGTTAGATGGTTATTATAAGCAGCCAACATACACAAAACAAACATAGTATACGGGAAAAAGAAAAAAGCACAACAAAAAGTCCGGGTAAACCACCAGTTTTTTTCATGGGAAAATGTGAGCCGCCAAGACTGACACCCAAGTTGCTCCTTCGTGGCCCTTTCCAGCAGTGTCTTCTTCTCACCCGTCGCATAGGGTAGAATCCACTGCCTAGGCGTTAAATGGGCATGTTTCAGGCGGAACCAAACTGGCACTTCTTGGCTGGGTTGATTGTTCCATATATTTCCATATAGTATGATTTTGTCTTTGTTCACTATCATTGTCATATACCTTGCTTCTTTGTTATGCATTCTATTGCTATGATAATTATGGTTACATCATGTCTAATACTATTGTGAGTTCTATGGTTATTATGAATTCTATTATGATTATTATCATGATTATGATTCATTGCAGTGTTTAACATACACTACACTGTAAATCTGATGGATGGCAGTTGGCTTACTTCAAAAAGTAAGCAATAACTGAGAATGTTACATCCATTCACATCAAATTCACATGCAGCAAACTGGTCGCATGTGCATGCATGTCCTTGAAAATATCTCCAGCACGCTGCAACGCTATCATTATCCCGGATGAATAAACCTTGACATCGCCATGAAAAATTGTGTTCCCCCCATTATGAATAAGCTCTTCAGCTTGAACGCCGATGTAGGGCCGTACATGGCCCTGCTGCAGAGTTTCCTGCCCTGCACAGTACATAGCCGCTATAGCCCTGGGCTCTCCAACGCAAGAGCTTTGCCGGTGTCCGAAACCTCCTCCCCGATGAAGTCCTGATTGGTTTAGCTGATGATGACATGAAAAAACGTCGTGAACCATCCCCCCAGTCATCACTATAGCTGGTGTAAACAACGGTGGTTTATGACATTGGTTTAGCAACATGAAACTGTTGATATACTGGAGATATTTCATCATCCGTGTTGCTGGTGATATCCTGGTAGTGATATAATGGGTGATATACTGTTCTCATCCACATCCCTTTCATCTTGTTGGTTCACTACAGAGTTCAGTTTTACGTAATCACTGATTGATCATGGTTCCCAGATTGGGAGTAGTAACTAGCTGCTTCTCTATCAAACCTACTCATCAACACAAGCTCTGGCTGAAGTGTGCTTCTTCACCAACCTCACTGTACAATTCTCATCAGTTATCTGGTTGGAAAAATTATGAGTTCGTCAATGGGAAGGATTATCCCATATATGAAATGGATTTTTTTTTAAAAAAAAAAATGGTTTAACACCACCAAGCAGTTCTCCATGATATCAACATATTCCCCGAAAAAATCATGGCAAATCCCTCCATCACCCATCTCGACACGGTTTCCTCCAGATACATCTTGAAGAGCTCAGTGACTCCAAGTTCCAGTGGCCTGTCCTGGGAAGACACTTCCAGGGGGGGTGAACTGTCTTCTTTTTCTCATGGGATGGCTTGATGTTACCACTGAATGATTTGTTTGACATAAAATATGCAAACAATGGGATGAACATCTGTTTTTATGGGATGCTTGGGAGTTGGAAGGAAAAAAAAACTCACCGTTTTATCAAACAGCAGATGTTTTAATGGATGGTCTGCCGCTACTGTATGGATGATCGACAATGTGAAAGATTGACCAATGTCCACATGTCTCGAGCTTTGCACATCGAAACCTTGGTTTAGAGTCAGAAACGTAACTAACGTGGCAATTCCCATGGAATTGCCACATGATTTTGCACTTCAACCGGGTTTATAACAGACTCATATTCCCATAATTATGGTGATTGGGTATTATAACAGACTAATATTCCCATAATTATGGATACAATCCAAAAAACACTAATATTCTATGTGCTAAATGTCCATAATACCCAAAAATTGTGTTTTTTGCGGATTGAATCCCTGGTTTTCCAAACGCACGCCATGATCTGCTGGACTCGACTCTTTTCGATGCAGACACTTGCGATGTCTCTATGTTGAGAGGGTCCCCAAAAATCCATGTCTGTTATGTTTAATTTGTGGAAAATACCCTCTGGTTATGTCAAAATAGCTATTGAAAATGGCCATAGAAATAGTGAGTTTTCCCATTAAAAATGGTGATTTTCCATAGTTATGTTAGTTTACCAGAGGGTACCCTCTGGTAAACTATCAGCCTTTGAATAGCTAAATCAGCTAGAAATGGTCCATTTTCCAGTTCGTTATGTAATCGTTGACCAGGCCGGGTATGTTTTCAATCATCCTCTTCCCCACAGGGTATCCAACACATCGTATCCCCTGTTGGACAAACCCCTCGTCATATCGTTGGCTCGTTGGCCATACACAAGAAACCATGGATTATCCATCATTAAAACCCATGAAAATCTTATCCCTATGTTCTATCCCTCTTACTATTTTTTGTTTATCCATTTGAAAATGAAAAAAAAATCATTGCTTGCCCAATGCTATTGGTGATAAACCATTGATCCAGTTTGGCTTTTAACATGATTGTCCATCATTGTAATTTATCATAACTCTATTTTCTATCCCTATGTTCTATCCCTGTTACTGTTGCGTTTATCAAATGCTTCATTTCCAATTTTTGGAACCCAGGTGTCGGAGAAAACCTAAGGCTCCTGGCGCTAATGAGGACATTGCCATCATCTGCCACGAAGCCAGCCTTGGCATATCATACCATCACAGATTATCTATGTTTATAGTCATCCAATTATTTGTTTGCTATATGTATAATATGTATATATATATGTATACATACTTGGTGGCTCATCCCACTTAGTAAGTGGGTTATAACCCCAGTTATAAGTGGATTAACCCTACTTATCCCATTTATAACTGGGGTTATAACCCACTTACTAAGTGGGATGAGCCACCAA
>Ga0126342_10004500_pt1 | contig 23853 bp, 23 predicted proteins | sample Cyp1metagenome_FD_92528 | JGI IMG/M metagenome (GOLD analysis project Ga0126342, IMG submission 92528) | Coral microbial communities from Lord Howe Island, Old Settlement Bay, Australia - Cyphastrea 1 metagenome | ecosystem: Host-associated > Invertebrates > Cnidaria > Coral ...
AGTGTACTGCTTCCAGCTCAAAGAGTCTTGAGGGCTTCAGAAAGGGTTTGAGAGAGGGTTCAAATAGGAAAGGAATTGAGAAACAGTTTCAACCACCAAAAATTTGATTAGACCCCTGAAATCAAAATACTTTATTTAGGGGTGTGTAAACATACATTATTATTTTGATGTCTGGGGTCGTCAGGGTCACCCCCTTTGCGCGATTGTTTTTTTGCATTTTTCGAGAGGGTTTAGTAAGGAAATCGACCATTTGATCCTTGTTTTTTTTTCAACTCCAGAACGAATACATAAAAGGGGAAAAAAACGGAAAAAACAACTTTAGTATTCACAAATGAATTGCCTAATTGAAAACGAAGGGAAAAACACGGAGAAAAAAAAAACGGAAAAAAACTTTAGTATTCACAAATGAATTGCCTAATTGAAAACGAATACATACAGGGAAAAAAACGGAAAAACAACGGAAAAAAACATTTTAGTATTCACACATGAATTTGCCTGATTGAAAACGAATACTAAAGGGAAAAAACGGAAAAAACGGGAAAAACAAGTTGGCAGTTGGCGTACTTTATTACGGGGGGGTTTATTAATTTTTCCCGGGAGTTGGCGTACTTTATTGTGGGGGGGTTTATTAACGCCATGTGGACATTATATATATAGTATGTCAGTGTCTGGGAATCATCATCCGACTTATTCCGAAACAGTTGTATATGACCAAATCTAAAGTACATCTTTGAAACCACCCTTCAAATTGGGCAAACGCATGACAAAAAATACCAACATCTTGCAGGACTGGTGCCTTCAGAGCGGGTGGCTCGTAAAAATACCCTGCGATAGAAAACCGAACCCGAACCAAGATGGATCCGTCCTTAAAATCCGTGGAAAATCACTGAACACCCGAAAAATCTTGAACGTCATTGGCATACTGTGGGTAAAGCAATGTCACAAACCACCCATTTGGGTTTATGGCACTTGTTTTACCCACACTGTGGTAAATCCAATGCCAGAAACCTCCAATTTTGAAGGGTTTGCATCACCCTGCCGGCGCACGTGCCCTGGGGCCCTAGAGACGGGTCGACGCTAGTGACCAGCTGATCGGTCACGGCGGCCCTGAGATGTTGGGAGGATGAGGTTACAACTTGCAGATATGGTGACTTCACGGGGATTCATAGGGATTAATGATGATAAATCATGGGATACTATCTGTTTTTGATGGGATTTTTTTAAGTGTAAACAGTTGCGGAATCCTGCAGCAGTTGGTAGTAGATGAGCAAAAATTCCCGGTGTAGTCATGGTACAATCCCACTATTTACAGTGATTCAAAGTCACCAATAGTTACCTGAATCAACCAGATGGATGTATCACCATGGGCTTCAAGCCAACATGATGGCTGCTTTAAGTTGAATTCAATTGGTTTCCTTATAAAAATGGCTAGTTGGGAGAACACACAGCATTTTCAGATACACCCCAAATATCAGTGTTGATGAACTTTATCCCACAAAATATCATTTCCATCATGTTCCATCAAAAAAAACTATCAAACCATAGTAAACCCAGCATTTTCCCAGCATTTTCCCAGCAATTCCGAAGCCACTTCCTTCCAGTCCCAGTCGTCGCCTGGCTGTGACCGGCTCGGCGCCACGTCGCTCAGAAGCCGATCCCGTTGCTCGGCGTGCCAGGCGCGACCTGCATAGATATAGATATGGTATCGATATTATATAGTGTGTTAGTATATTATATATGATTATATATGTATTTTATTATGAGTTATAAGTATATATATATATATTAGTGTTTATTTTAATACGTAGTATTTCTATAATCAAGTATCTCTATAATTTGTTTATATAAGTGTTTTTGTTTTGTTTTTATGTTGGTTTTTCTTGTTTTTGGTTTTCTAGTTGTTTTTTTGGGTTCGCTCTGCTTTTTTTGTTTTTTATTTTTAATAAAACCCTATATTCTCTGTGTTGTTGGACTCTTAACCCTTCATCTTTCACAGGAACTGCATGTTTTTAAGCGAAAAAACGACATCCCGATGCCAGGAGTCTCCCGGAGTGTTTCGTTCGGAACTTGAAAAAACATTGATCCATCATTGGGTCCATGAGCCTTACGGGATGGTTTCAAGCGTTTCAGGCGCTACTCGACCTTGACACACTCCTTTCGCGTAGCTTTCGCATGTGGACATTTTGCTTTCGCAGGGGGTTCCCCCACATGAACCCGAATACTGAATCCCTTCATGGAGGATGATAATGCTGCCCAAATAGTAGTGGTATATAATGGTATCACATTTCTTCAGCCTACAACGTACTCTCAGTTTTGTGCAAACCGCTGTTTTGAATGGAATCGCTGCCAAAGTCTCCTCAATTTTGTTGGTCATTAGTCAACCTAGAATGCATAATCAGTAGCCTCAACCTGCTGCACGCTCTTTAACGCTCTTTAACGCTCTTTAACCGATCTGTGACCACAGAGGAGTCACCACAACACGACAAGGTCTTCCTGCAGTAGGGATGAAACAGATTAGCACCTCCACTGGGGATGGAATTTTGGTGCCAAGAGTGCTCTTCTGCAACTTCACTGAAAACGATGGCTTGGGCTCCAAAGTTCTTCAGCCCGTGAGGTAATGGGACTCGGCTGGCCATCCATCAGCTCTTTAAGAAATAACCTCTCTGCTTTTTCCAGGCACCTAGCCTGGAGCTCAGAACCAAAATAATCATATGGTTCTGAGAATGGTTCTGACAGGTTCAATTTCCTCCAACACTTGGTTTCGCTGAAGATGTGACAATGGCACGCCGACCACTTGACAAAAGGAGCATCACAGCTTGGACAGGCATATCCATATCTGGTGAGACTGGTGATCACCTGAAATTCAACAGCGGTGAGGTGGTCACCATCTTGGAGTCCAGCATGTTCTAGAGTTTCATCAGGGTCATCTAGGAAACCGCCCTCTGAAGTGACCAGCCGCAGGACGCCTTTCCCAATGCTGGACTTCCCAAAACTGGACTTTGCCAGCCTATTGAGTTCCCTGACTTTGGACCGCTCCCAAAGTACGAAGCTTGTTGTCCTGTCTCCACTGGGTGGAGCTACATCTGCAAAAACTCTTGAGCCGAACACTTTGGCGCGATACGGCGCACAAGCCCCCAGAACATCGTGTGAACCCAACCACTGGACATGTCATCTTTGCTTGCTGAGAAAGTCGCATTGCACGTGCTCTACCATGCTATTATCCAAGAGTCAAATCCAAAAAAGGCCTAATAGCACTTTTGAAGCCGTTGGCTATTCGGATAATTCAACACCTTTCAGGAAGACTAATCCTCTCCCCATACTAGTAAACTACGGCCCCCCAAATAATAATAAATACCTGGAGTATGTTATAGGTGGTATAATTGGATGATCCGCTTATGAAATCGACTGGTCCTACTCCACTCCTCGAAATTTGTCCAAAAGACGATGACCATTGGCTGGCAATCTATCCTGCTGGAAAATTTGTGTCTTCGAAAGGTACTTCAGGGAAAATCAACTCTAACTTTTGGATGATTGATCTATGATTTATGGATGATTTACCCTTGAGTAGACAAACATTGCAATGTAAAAGACATCATTTATAGATGATTTCCCCCAACAAGAACCTCCAAATGGGGATTTCCCCGCCTTGTCACCAGCCCGTCCCCTGAGTCCCCGGGCGTCTTCCGGCGCGCACCGGCCGCGGTCACGGCCGCTGCGGCGACCGCCACGCCCGCGGTGGGAAGAAGCGTCGAGGGGTTGGAGGAAGTCGCAATGGAGGAACGCCCTAGCGGGATGGTGTCGTGGCCGTTGAAGGCACTAACAGATGGGGTGATCATATAATGACATATATAATATATACGTATTATAATATATATATATAGTATGCATATATATATATATATTATATAACCCCCCAAAAGATATAGAAAAGTAAGTAAAAGCCCACTGAAATAGTGATAAATTCTGTGTCTATCTTTTGGGCGGTTGCTATACTATTAAATGGGGGGCTAGTACTAAGACTATGACTATAACCAACAATGACCATCCTGGGTAGTGATAACCATTAAAATGTTCACCTTATCAACCAAAAAATGGTGGTTGATAGTGTTAAGAACTATCAGTAATTAACAAGATATTATGGTGACTTACATCAAAATTCCTTGCATTTCCTTGATGAAGACGTGACAGAAGCATGACTTTTTGGGTGGCTTCGCCACGGCCTATTTTAGCACCAAATGGCTATGCTTGACGCCGCCAAAATGGGAAATAAAAGGAATCCTGAAGTAGGTATGCTTGATAACTCCTTATGTAACTGTGGCAATAACCTCCAAAAGATGGGATATAAGCCCTACAACTACGGTGTACTATAACCCACTTGTGAAAGTGGAACTGCACCCCCAAGCACAGTATCATTTTCCACTTGTAGTTGGGTTCTGCCCCGTTTACTAAGCCTACAAACATCTACAAACACTTAGCTAAGACAGTTTCGACCTACAATCTGGGGGCTGAATTGAGAACAATGTGTGTAATAAGATATAAGACAACAAGTATATAGCATTGTGGCTAATGTCCCTGGTTGATACACATCTGAGATCCAACCTGACTGCTTGGTGCTTGCACAACCACAACTGTGGGGGGTTCTGGTCTGGAGATTAATTATGACGATATGAACCGCAAAGAAAGGAGGGTTCACCAGCAATGTAACACCTGCCTCAGAATTATCTTGCTTGTGGCGTCAATCCATAACATAAATAGTGGTCAACTCCCAACTACTGACAACAAGTAAAAAGATATGTGAAACCACCAACCAGCTTACAAAGAGAAGTGGAGTGATGGTCATCCAACACTGGAGACTCCTTACAATACGGGCTACATCAACTCCCAGTGCGGTACTTAGATCCTAGTAGTTGGCTTGCTGACCATTCAGGTGCTTGTGTTCATCATGATGTCACTGTCCCCCCAGCTATTGGTTCATGGGTTAAGAGCTTATCCATGCTTATTCTGCCAGGCTTCGCGAATTTCGGATTCGGATCTGAGTTTTAAACCCTGATGACCACTTTTAAACCCTAGTTTTCTCACCAAAACAGCTGATGTGTCTGTTCATTCCCCGTTGTTTTTTGCCATAGGCATTGACCCATCCGCAGGGCACAGCATCCATTTTCACATCGCGCAGTGAAATTGAAGGGTCCGAATGCACCAACGCGCGGGTGAGATCGACAAGCGCGCCACGGAGAAATGGCGCAAAGGGGCGGTGTGGCTTGAGCGGTGCCTAGTGGAAATGATATGTTTGTGATGGTTGGTTAATGGAGATTCGCAGTTCATGGATTCTGATAATTTATGAAAATTCCCAGTATGCAAAGAGTATAGTAATTCTAATTCGTGAACAAAACATCAAGGTTGTTTTTTGAAGCTGCCAATATTTTGTTTGGTTCTTTTTTATCTAACGTTGACATAGCAATAAACATGTACTAGCCCTGCTGTGAATACAACTTGAAACATAGCTCAAAATGAGCAAGCCCTCTATCATGTCATTATAATCATTATTTAACGGACTATGATGATCCCCAAACAAAATGAGTATTGTTTTATGATGTTCTATGCCTATCATCATCAACCAACAAGGGTCTTGAACACTGCTCTAAATGGGAGTGTCTGAAAATAGGTGGATTGACCCGGCAGTGGATTGCAGCCTTGGCTGGTCAGGAGCAGCAGGTTTCCCTGCGTCAGGTGTTTAGGATGATATACAATGGTTTTTTCATGATGATAACGGATCCATATTGGATCCATGATAACTTGTGGCTGTTAGCTCCAACAGACCGAAATTTGAACTTCGTTGCACAAAAAATGCCTCTGATCACTGATCTATCCAATAATGGCTGCTATAAATATTTTTTGGAAGTCAACATCCTCATGTCCACGTTCCAACGAACGGAACGTATCGCTCAAGTCGGGTGCATCACAACACTGCGGTTGTCACTGTATACTGATGATCGTGACAAGTCGACTGGCCCCAAAACGAAGGCTGCGAGCCAGGGGCACAGCCGGTAGGGCAGCCCAGACTACCAAAAGGACTCCGCTTGTTGGTTGGTTCGATGAAACTGCTCTAGAATCGCATAGTTGAACACGACATGCCAATGGAATATATGGAATATGCTGGTTCGAAGGTTCGCGACACTAATTTTTTGGACGCAGCGTCCGAAAATGGCTTTGCCCTGTCCGAATTGTGCACTTTCAAGATCTTTGTATCCAAACTTTCGCCCGCGGACGCCGCAATGAGATGCTCAATGCGGCGACCGCGATCAGAGATCGTTTCGGAGCGATGCGTAAGAGTGATGTGACTATGCCTGGGTGCGGATCAAGATCTCTAAAACTTAGATAAACCATTTGAATGGGGACATTTCTTGGGGAATAATCAACAAGCAGGATAATGCTAACCAATAACATAGCCGACTATCAAATGGCTAATACCTCTTCAAAAAGCTAGCATTGAATCTATTCCACCATCAAGATGAACTGTGTTCATCTGTCATGTTCCTCAAAGTTTGCCCCGGAGCTAAATGGGAACCGGTAGATACACCCCTGGTTTACAAAGCCGTTGATTCATCTTGGAGTTTAATTGTGTTTCATTCAAGTTGTGCATTAAAACCCATCCATCATTATCCCCCGAAAATAAAGCACCAAAACCATCAGCTAATCACCATCAACCAGATCCATCCAACCTCCCCTCAGTCTCCCTGAGTCTCCGGACTGGTTTCCTTAGCTCTGAGAGCATCCAGCTTCATCCTCCTCCTCACCGCTCTTCCCCGGAGCCTTCAGTCCATCCAGCGCTGCAGGTGCCGCCGCGGCGCTAGCCGCAGGAACTGCGGCCGGGGGGACCGCCGGCGCGGCGGCGGCGCTCGCAGCGCCAGCGGGTTGCAGCTGAGGGGAGCTGGGAGCGCTGGTCTTTGGCAGCAAACCCGCCTTAGGTGTGGATCAAGTGGGGGTGAAATGGGGTGAAACTCTCCAGAAACCAAAGACATGGAAAGAATAGATCGGAATGTAAATGTCCACCAGGAAATTATGTGGAATGCTCAGGAGAATTGCCAAAACAACATATGTAGAGATTCTGAGCTTTCAGTGTGTTTTTGGAGCCATCTCATCTCAAAAAATCTCTGCATGGGGTATCATCCACCAAAATTGGTTGGTGTGCCCTGCTGTTTCCCAAAAAGTGCAGCCCAAATGCAACAAGTACATTGTATTCAACCTTAACATATATAATATATTCATTAGATACCATCTAACATCATCTAACTGCCCACTCAAGATTTGCTGGATCTTCATGTTCCACCCCATCTCCCTTGGCCACCTTGGGCCCCCCATTGGCCAAGGTGCCACGGCCGGCGCCGGCACGGGCGCCGTGAGCGGCGATGTCTTGGGCCCCGCCTTGGCGGGTGGCGTCTTAGGGCCGGGGGCCTTGGCGGCCTTGGCCTTGGCCGTGGCCTTCGCAGCCTTGGCGGTGGCCGCGGCCTTCATGGCGGCCATGCCTGGCGATGATGGGAGGGGGTAAATGCCTTGGGCTGGTGGGGGATGGTGGGGATGGTGGGGATGGTGGGGATGGTGGGGATGGTGGGGGATGGGATGATGGAGGTATGGTTGATATATGGGATGATCTAACTATCTAATTGCCCTGAGCTGGAAGGGTTTGAAGATGCGCAAGACATTCTTCGTTTTGATGGTTGATGTTGGCAAAAGAGAGAATCCAGATCAACCAAGCAGGTTTGGGAATAACAAGATGAGCACGGACTGAACACACCTGCACGCACAGTGCTTGGATGTGCAGGACCCAGGAAAGCGAACTGGAGAAAGATCTCCACGCACATAAGTTGGGACATCCCGTATACATACATATAAATATTGAATTATGTAGATATACAGATATACAACCATAACTTGTTGTGAACCCACTTACGATTCCTGACATTCTTGTGAACCCAATTGCGTGCATGTGTATATATATATATATAAACGTAATATATATATATATGCAACGCACATATTTATATAATTATATATACATAATACAATGTGGACACACATATACATATATATATAAGGTTGGAGTTCCTGTGTCCCTGGTTTATGTTGTTTGAGGTTTGAGTTCATGCTGTTTGATGTTGGTTGATGATGGTTGCTGGTACATGGAAACTGCCCCAATTGCCAGTTGACTCCCAGGTAAAGAATGGGAAGTCGATCAGCCAAAATGAGGAATGTCTCCAACCATAGTGGAGATTAATGGGCGACAGATAGAGATATTGAAACATGTTGAAATCACTGGTGATACCAACCATCAACCATCTACCCATCTTTCCGGGAAGCGGCACACTGGAATTATGAGCCCCATCTGGAGGAGCAGGGCTCCTAAAGAATATCTCCACTGCGGCTGAGATTCATGCTGAGATTAGTTCATGTTGAGGTTGAGATTGGATTCGCTTCCAGTTGCTTCAGGGTTTTAGAGATCAGGATCACACAGTAAATGAAGTTGATGTCCCCCCAACTCTTGTAGCCAAGGTTGCGTTGCTGGTTCAGAGCCTTAGTTGGAGACCGGGAAGGGCAAGATCCGAAACGCCCTGAAGGATCTTCGCGAATTTCATGTGTCACTGAAAGATCAGATTGGGCTACAGAGCAAACGATCAATTTTGGGTAATATCACCCCAATTAAGACGGGGCTGTCAAAGTCCCAACAAAGTACCAACAAAGTACATGTATATTCATTTCCACTATAGTGGTGAGAATCCCAAATAAATTTCAACCATAGGCAGATTGGTTGGTTGGCTCTGCCATCAGCTCTATTCCTTGTTTGAGCTTAACAACAATACTTTTGGTACGTAGGTGACAACCCATGTGTTGGCAAGATCATGTACCATAAGTATACTGTACATACAAGATCATACAAGATCACACAAGATCATACAAGTATATATACATATTTATGATTATCAGCCCTTATTTCAAAAAAAAATGTTTTATTTCTTACTCCCCCTACGGTACGCTTCTTTTCTCTTAGATATCAAACGCTGTTTCCATTCCTGTGTAGATCTTTGATTTATCTTAACCTGATAGTTGGACATCCATATTCTCCACTTTCTGTGGGTTCCAACCCTCATTTTGCCACAATATCAACCCCTGATCCATTCTCCCCATTGCAAGGAAAAAACTACAGTATCCTGACATGTTTTTCCATTTTCTTCCAGCTCTTCAAACCAGCTCTTCAAAAAACTCAACTCAAAAATCGTTTGAACAAAAATTTCCAGGCCCCAACCATTCACATCATTCACCATCCAACAACCACACCATTGCACCATCCAACACACGGTCCTCGCGGGCACCAAGCGGCTCCCAATCCCAACTTCGCCTGCATCGCCTCGGTCAAGTTGGAGGCGGCCGCCTGCGAGGCCGCAGCCGCGGTGAAGGGATCCATGCCGTAGCCCGCGCCTGCGGAGCCGGAGGAGCCGGGGAGGAGCCTGGAGGTCCTGAACATGACTTATGAGTTCAACATGATTCAGATGAGTTAAGAGGATTTAAGATGATTCAAACGGATCTAATTGTGTTTTAATTGTCATCTGAAGTTGTTGCTGCACTCTGGCTAGAAAACGTTGGTTCTTGTTGCTGGCTATGAGCCAAGTCCTGGAACAGTCTACAGGCCTTGGGACAGGACGTCTTGGGATACTGTGGGCCGAATATGATGGCTACAGTATGCAAAAGAGGGAATGGATACACAACAATGGAAATCACCATATAGCATATATATATATATACATAGAGAGAGAGAGAGAGCAAACCCAAAATTGATAGAACAGTGGTTTTTCTATCATCGAACCATGCTACAATATCACGATTCTATCTTTTTGGGGCTACATGGGGCTGATATAATATTATTATATTAATCATGGGATAATTCTGACGCTTCCCAGGTGATTCTCAAGGGCCGTCTGTGGCGTCTGTGGCAAGGGACCGTAGGCTCCGGTCATGTAGGGATTCAAGTACTGGTTGTAGGCATTCCAAGTTTGGCTACTGTAACCTGAGAATCCAGCCGCTGGAGGGAAGAACATGGTTGGGAACATGGTTGGGAACACATCGAAATGCCGGAAGATGTGGAAATTTACTTTTGAAATGCCATTCAATGCAATGTATACATATGTATGTATATTATATTATATATTAATCAGTTATAATATCGTCCACGTCCGATCGGATAGAAGCTCTGCATCATGGATAAGAATAAACAAGTTACTTCAAGCAGGAAATGGACACCCAAATGAAAACATGTTCACCCTCTCGACATTGAAATCCTGCAGACGGTCGAGTTGCTTGCAGAGCTGTTCCAAAATGGATACCGTCTCACTGGGAAAAACACACCGCCTTTAAGTCCATCCACGAACTTTCAGTGTTTCATGGGATGCCAGCCGTATGGGACATCCGTCCACATTTTCAACAGGTGCTGTTCTAACCTGTTCTCCGAAATTGAACACCGAATCGTGCAAACATATAGCTTCAGCAACCAACCGCCTTCTAGCATAAAAATAGTTCGACCTCAAAACATTTTTTTTAGAACAATTTTAAGCAACGCAACACCGATGATTGGCGGCACCATTCAGAGTTTGGGGTTCCTTGATAACTGAGCGTTCCTCACATCACCGAAACTCGGGGAGCAAGGTGATGTTCAGCTAGAAAAATGCCCAACCACTCATCAACCCGTAAAAACCAGGTGATGCTTGCCAAAAATGGTGATTTTTAACGCGACCTCTAGATCTAATATATCTGTGCCAAGGAGCTGTTTCTGGCTGCGGCAAGTTGCATCTGCGTCATTGCTTGCCTCGGCAAATCAGGATCCAGGGACTGCAGTGAGACTCGTCCGCACCTCGTGTGTTTGCCTTGTGTAAAACATACACAATAAATGAAGGTGTCAACAAAAATGGTTGAAAGCTGATGAGCAGGCCAGGGATTCCCTGCTAAAGTTCTTGTGGACTGTGCTTTTCAACGTAAATTGGGTGTTGATTCGCCAATGCAAAATCCATGCATTGTTCAATGCAAAATAAGACTATATGAGTTCTCTTGCACAGAAAAACATTGCCAAATTTAGGCAACCCTTGCAACAAGTTCTATTTTTTGGTATCAAGCATCCTCGGTTTATGGCGCAAATGGTCCATTTATGCATAAACATTTAGCCATTGATCAACCATTCCCCACGCTTGAAGAGGCGTTACATATATGCTGCGGCTTGCATGGCATGCGCCGGAGACATACCGCTGGCTGCAGCACCCGCACCAGCCTGTTGCCTTGGGTAGCAGCATCAGCGAGTGCTTTTCGGAATGGGTGATACCCAGTTACTAACCACTTACTAAGTGGATCTGAGTGGGATGATCCTCCAAATTCAACTCCTCAGCTTCATGGACAAATCGATTTGACGATTTGAGAAGTATTCTTCTAGCTAATTTCAGGACAGTGATGACGTTGGAACCTGAGGGGAGAGCTTTTTTTGCTAAGGGCATGTGAGTTGGAAATCCCAAATGTTCTGTAAACATCTACAAACAGTGACGTTCAAGTCACCAAGATCAAAAAAAGGAACAGCATGGAACAGCCATTTTGCATCTGTTTGGGACCACTCCAACTACTCTCCTGACACCCAAAAATAGTCTACACTTCCAAAACCTCCCTTCTTTCTTCATCTTTCATTTATCCCCCATTGATTAGGCTCCCAGTCAAACCCCTATACATAATATACATATCATTACATGTCTATAGATGTACATTCCATCAAATGTATTCTTAATTATATGTATATATATATGTATCATACATGTACAGAATATCTGAGAATATCAAATAGCAGCCCATCTCCTTCCATCTCCAATCATCCATATTCCAAGGCGCTGCAACATGGACATGTAGGTACTGGCGCTGCCACTCTTCCCGGCTGCCGCCATGGCGGCCGCCATGGCTGACGCCGTGGGGGGCCACTTGGGCGCCGCCGCCGTCATCGAAGACCCTGTGGACGCTGAGGCCCCTGTGCCGGCCGAGGCCGCAGCCGCCTTGGCCGTGAGATCGGCCTTGGCGGCCTCCAACTTGGGCATGTTGCGGACCAACCACTTCCTAAGTTGGGAACAGCGTAAACTATGGGATGTACCTACCATTTTTGTGAGGCCTATTTTTCAGGGCTAGGCCAAAATTGGAGGTACACCATTTTTGCGAGGCCTAGTTATAAAAGGACTAGGATGGTCATGTTTGGCAAAATGAAGTTTTGGAAGCGATTTATTGGAGATACCATTATATTAAGGACTTTTATTATAAGTGCTATGTATTTTTTTGGAACTGAAAATGATTGGAGGTATGTATACCACCATAAGGCCTATTTTGCAGGGCTAAGGCCTACCAGGCCTACCATATACGAGTATGTGGAATTCCCAGTGAGCTGCTGTGCGGATGATGGGCTGATTTGGCTGCAAAAGTGTTGGACAAAACATAGGTATGCTATATAGTTGTGATAGAAAGCTGCAGTTGATTCCCGGGGGATTATATAACTGCCTCATGATAGTTTTTTTTCAGTGATATTAATTGAGTTTATAGGTGAGGTATATGGAGCTTTCCTAAGCGCTGGGTGACCCCAAGTGATCAGGCAAAACTTGCCGATGGATTTGAGAGGGAATGATACAGGTTTTCCTGGGTTTGCCCCATAGCCAAGTGGGGCAGGTGGGACGTTGAAACGTGAGGTGAGATTGACTGGATTGACTGGTTGCTTTGGGAGACATTTCTGGAAATCTGGCCGCATCTCCATCATCATGATATGCCATCGAAGCTGGAGGCTTCATCACTTGTGGATAGCAGTTGTTCACCGCGTTTCCACTGATGATCGGCAGACACTGACGGCGCCAAATCCGGCAACAAAAAGGGGGGGCATTATACTACACACATCGCTGGGGGCTGTCCGTATTGAAATTGATTTGGATTCATGATATTCATGAACGACCACCAACTTATAAGACACCAATTCCATGTGTAACCCTCAGCTAAACTCCCACATGTTTCACCCGGTTTGGTGGATGATCTCCCACTTTCTCATTGGTAGAATGGATGCACAGAGTTTGAACGAAGCCAAGAATCTCGAAGGCCTGGGCCTTTTCTTCATCATCCTCTTCTTCAGCCGGTCCTTGGTTTATCATCCGTTGGGTAGGGAGTGTGGTCAGACCAGTTTGATGAGGTCAGTCTAAATTGTCAGTGCCCTGAAGGTTAAACGGTTAAATCCACATGTTCTGCTGGTTTTATCATGATATCCGTCAATTATCCCAATTTTCCATCACGTCCCTAGATTTGGTTGGTTCTATCTTCATATATTTATACAGTTATACATAATAAACAAACAAAGCAAAAAAAATCTATCCGCTTTTGGAGAGAAGACCAGCGACATTTCTGATGGTTACCCGTAACGGGTCAACATACAAAACATACGCGGAAAAGCCGTTCGGGAAATGATCCACTTTTATGGTTAGAGGAGGATCAATCCCCAAAATAAATCTACAAAATGATGGTTTTCCCAGGAAAATGATCTATTTTTATAATTTATAATGGGTGTTGCATAGCTACGGAATGGTCTACTTTTCTGATGAATTTCCAGAGATATCTGCGTTTTTAAATGGCTTGTCCATCACCTAGGAAAAGGACCTACGTTCAACGACCAGAGGCTAAATCCCATGAAATCCACTTCATAAATCCCATGTCCAATATTTTCATCCACTTGCAATCCACTTATAATCCACTACAAATCCACTATCAATCCAGTATAAAATCCCAGTGTATTCCATTATAGTTCTCTACTGTTATAATAGTACAATAATATAGTACTTATCAGAAACTATATGCTTTAATCCCAGGACAAATCCACATTAAGTTCTCTACTGTTATAGTTTCTCCTGGGATCCATCGCCAAGCCTCTCTCCGCCTCGGCCGCCTCTGCCACTTCGCCGCGGGCCTCACCCTCCGTGCGAGCCTGAAGGGGAGTTCATGGGACCTGGTGGGGTTTACTGGATGAATATATATATATATCATATGTATATCATATATATATATATGATATATGCACACATCATATATATATACACACCTAATGGTTGAATAAAGTAAAAAAAAACTGGTATGTCACATATTCATATTCCAAATATACACTAATAAATGACTATCAATAGTATATCAGATAGGATTGATATATCTGAATGATCGTATACATCACATATACGTCAACCATGTTTAAGCGACCTTATTTTGTTCAGTTCACTGAACAACCATTACAGTAACCAAATTTTGTTCCTACGTATATTATACTGTTATGAGATGTTTCAAGATATTCAAAGATGTAAAAGACTTTACAACATGTCATAAGATGTTGCGAAATGTCATCAGTAGCCGTACCAAACATTTGGAAAACTATAGTAAGTATCGTACCCCAAAACAATACAGAACCATTTAAAATACCACTCTATTTTAGAGCAACAGAATTTGAACTTTGAGCCTGCTCTGCATCTCAACTTCGAGACTGCTATAATGTGGTAAACCCCAAACCATAAACCAGCCTCCAGTTCACCAAATTTGGTGGGAGTTCAAAAATTCCCAATGTTTTGAGGTTTCTGGCCTTGGGTTTACCACATTACCTTCTAGATTCATGATGATGTTTCTATTATACCCCCAGTGTATCCCATAATACAATACCCCCATAAAATGATTGGTTTAATTCCCCATCATTGTTGAATTATGCTATTCAGAATCCCCCATTACATCCGTTTAGTAGGTTGTTATCCCATGTTTATCCTCCATTATATCCCAATAATGGAATATTGGGTACGGGTACAATGGATGAAAACGGCCTATTCCCCATGTCTTATCCACCATATTCTTCTCGGCTAAAATCCCCGTCCCATATCTCAATAATCATGGATTTTTTGGGTGATAATTCCCATAGTCCCCCAATATAAGCCATTACTATCGGCGATCATTACGTTGACGATTACTTGGGGATGGTTTATTCATCAGTTTTCTCACATTCGTGGGAACATGAAATTCCAAACTCAGCCACTTTAGTGCTTTGCAAGTACTTCGCCAATTACTTCTTACTTACCTTTCTCACATAATACAGTATCATACATCATCATACCATATATATATATACAGTGTGTATATTTACCTATGATATATATATATATATATATTATCAATCATACCACCATTTCTGGACAAAAAAAAACAAAACACTCCCCAACCCCCCCCAAAAAAAAGGGCGGGGCACCTGGCGCGTGGGGTTGGCCCGTCGCCGGTCTTCGCCGTTCGGCTCGTGCTCCTCCTTCTCTCGGTTGGTGGCGATGCGGATCAACAGCACCGAGTCCTGCGGCGACGCGGCGTTGGATGGGAGGATGGGAGAATCCCTACCAAAAAAATGTAGTATAAACCATGGTAAAAACGCAATAGAACCATAGTCTAAAATAGGATAAACCATGGTATCACCATAATAAATACATATAGATACATATAGATACATATAGATACATATAAATACTAGATATAAAACCATGGCTAATCACCATAATAATAGAACCATATAAAACCGCAGTATCGCCATAACCCTAAACCCTAAAACCATAGCTAATCACCATAAAATGCTTGGTTTTAGATGGTTTGAATAATGTTTGAATGATATCTAATGTGGGATTCACCCAACGATAAAGCAGAAACCATCACTAACCCAAATCACCATAAATTGATGGGTGGGAGGTATAAACCATCCCCGGTCATGGGAGTTGTTTATGGCATTGGGTGAATCCCACATGAATGGGTTTCAATTGAACATGAAACTGTAAAGGGATGTTTATAGCTGGGAAAATCATCGAACTAAATGGGAATTTTCCAGCCATGTTTGATTACCAGAGGGTAATGGGTTTTAATCTTTTGGAATGATGCTTGTAATATGGTTCTAAATGAGGCTTTTACAGATAGATTTGATGATCCCTATTGGGTTTTAGTTTTAATCATGTTTCCGCAAGACGTATTGGATTAAAGTGCTTTAGATGACATCTTCGTGCAAAAAAATATGGGTGAAGGGTCTTTTACTATGCAGTATACAGCTTTGACTTCCGGGACATGGATGCAAAGAAACCGAACCATCACGGCATTCTTGTTGCCGAGAAGAAAAGACGGTGATCAACCAGAAAAACAGGAGGCTCTCCCAGGCACTGCCATGGCCCTGGGCCCCTTTTCTTGCTGGTCCTTGTTGTCCTTATCCACGATGGGATCCAAGTCGGGAGGCTTGACATTGGCTGCCGGAAGCGTGGCAATTTTCAAGAGCTCGGCCTTCGAGTAGCTAAACCTGTTGGTTCGGCGCCGGAAGGTGGCTGTTCCACTGGTTAGAGGATTGATGTCATTCGTGGCAGATCAGTAGATGTAGATGTATATGATGATGATGATGATGATGATGATGATGATGATGATGATGATGATGATGATGATGATGATGATGATGACGACGACTATATCTATGACTATCTATGACTATCTATGACTATCCATGACTATCTATGACTATCTATGACTATCTATGACTATCTATGACTATCTATGACTATCTATGACTATTTATGACTATCTATGACTACTATATATTAGTACATATGATGGGGATGATCCCAGCAGTACAGTAGCTGACTTCGTACGATGAAAAATGGAACACATGGGTGGCAAATATCAACGTGCCAGTTTTCAATCAACTGGTTCCCCTTTCGGGAAAAATCTTCACATCAAAACAGCACCCCAAAAAAATGTTGGGAACATCGGACACATCTGATATGTACTGATGATCCCAGGTGCCACACCTCTTAGTGGTCTGGGCGTTACCCTTCAACATCTTCAGCAGCGCATTGCCACCGTCCTTTTCAAAGACATGCCACGTTAAGATCTGCAGACTTTGTGGATGTTCATAGCAATGCCGATAGAAAAGCAAAATTCCAGTAAAATAAGAATAAATCACTTGTTCTATCTGTTCGGGGATGGCTATACTGCAAATAGATGCACAATGAAACTGCCTAACAAAGTATAGGCGAACACACGTGTCATAGCAGTTTACAACATAGGGGGTTGCACAGTTTCTGTAAATGGGGTTGGAACCCTGATTAAGTCCCATTTCAGCCCAGGCAGGTGGATGGTTGCAAGCCCATCAGATTTGCTGCTTAGAGTATATAACTCAAATGGGCCAGTGAATTAAATAGACCCATACAGTATAGTATACCATAGTATATCTCATTTTGAGGGATAATGTTAAGCCACACCTATCCTTTTCAAATCATTTCTCAGCAAACCCAGGCACCAAAAGAGCGTGGATTCTTAGATAAGGATAACGTTAATTCTGGAACAAAGAGGAAGAGTTGAGCACCAAAATGATATGACCACTTCGAAGACCAAACCATGTTCAGCCATAGGTCTTCGATTTCTGTCTAAGCCGCCTTAAGTCTGGTCATGGCAGTCCTCGGTTTCCTCTTCACCGGAATTACTCTCTCTTCCTTCCTCCTTCTTATGCTTGCCTCACCAGGCGGACAGATCCCATCAGCATTATCAGCGAAGAGTGTCCCCATCTTTCCGCAACTCCCCACAGCAAAAAAAACTGCACCTTTGGCTCTTCCTTTGCCTTTCGCCTGAAAGGTTTGGCTCGATTTTGCGGCACGGAGAGAGACACTCTGTTCCAATAACCTCCTTGTGGATCCTCTTGGTATATTGCGGGGATCGGTCAAAACCTATTATTACTATACATTAATATGTGACCTGGGGAATCAACATCCAGCCAGCTATAACAGCTATTTTAGGGTACCATCCGGGTGCCAGGCTTCTCCCTTTTTGAGACCCCGGCCACATCAATGAGCAACTCCCAAATTTTCTCGCACCGCATCCCATAAGAATGGTGATTTCAACCACTGCAACTTGAAAAAAAAAATGCTGTTCATAGCAAGTATCCTGGCTGCTCATATCCCATTTTAAGCCAATGATGATGTCATCACATTGGTTGCTGAAATCAAAACAACCCCCCCACTTGCCTCACGGGGATGATCACCCCAAAAATTCACCATCATTCCAGAACATCGCTCGCGACGTGAGGTCGCAACATCATTTACCCGGATGAAATCAATTACATCCCATAATATAACCGACCCATTATACCACTATATTGTTCCATGAATTCTTAGTAGATCACCAATAAATCACGATCTCCAGTTCAAAGCCACCATAGATTTCTTGCCGAATCTGCCCGACTCACCCGCCTCATGATCATCTTCCCTTCGCGAGCCACGCTCGCCCTTGGAGCGCCCGGACTTGCCTTTGCCTTCTCCTTAGGCTGAGTTTGGTGGTATTACCCAGCGATGGCCAAGATATGTCAAGATTAATAACTTAACTTAACCAAAGGGATTGTACAGTAATAATAATAGTAATAACAGTAATAATAACAATAACTAATAATAATAATATAATAGTAGTAATAGAACTTAACTTAACTTAATAACCAGCAATACCTAAGATTCGCAAACCCTCAGTTTATCAATAGGGGGCTATTAACAATGTTGTTCTGAATTTAACGCTATTTTGGGCAAACGGCCCCAGTGAATAGTGCGGGTTTAAGACTCCGGGGTTGACATTCACCAACAATTATGTGAATGACAGCAAACTTGGATGGGTTGTCCAGAAATGAGGGATCATGTTAATATGAATATGGATTTATCATTGTTTATCCTCATGATATCGCAATTCTCATAGAGAACATGATGTTTTCTTATTGGATTCTGCTGTTTCTGGGTCCATGTGGAGCACCCCAAACCCCAATGTAGCATTTTCCTTTAGGTGAACACGCGCGTTGACAAGTTGGGCCATGTTCAACCCTGATTTTTCTTGGAAATACCAATTTTATGATTAGTCGCCCTAGAAATTCTATGATGATCCCTTCCATGAGATATCATTGAGATATCATCTATAACACCTATGTGCACACATATACACATTTGGTTGGTGGTTTACGAATACCCATATCATCATGTCAGGGTGATTTTGTTTTGTTTCCTTTGTTGTTTCGGGTAGATTCAGATCTCATGGAATGTTTCTTGGTCGCCACCTGTCCTTGAATGCGGGATAGAACATTCTTCTGAATTTTTAGCACTGATGTTTCCAAGTCCAACCTCCTTGAATGTTTTACAATGTTTGACAATGCTTGACATATCTTGACATAAACCAATCACCTCATGGCTCACTATCTCCCAACCGTTGCCAAAAAGACATTGAATGGTTTCCAATTTATATAAATGATACCCCAAAATCTCTTGCCGGATTCGCCAGCTTTTTCAACAATCAAAAACAGCCGAAACCGCAGCTGCGCAACCGTGGAATTTGGTTCATATCTATACGTCCCAGAATGTCCCACATAGCTATTTAATAATTTTAATAGGGAAAATGATGATAAATTCACCTGGATTTTAAACAAAGCCATCTCTCATCCAACCATTTTCCAAGAAGCTACTTCACCAGTCACCAGCCCATAGCCCATTATTTTTTTTGGGTAAATTATAATATTTCACTATTTCACTAACCTGAATTAAGGCCCAAATACTTCGCAATCGCCATTTGGGGATGATTCCCCCTTAAAGAAACATGATTTCCAGGGTTCGGTCGCAGTGAGGTCGTGATGAAATTTACCCAGATATATCCAATATATCCAGATATATCCCAGATGATCAGCAAAGATTCTGCCCTTGAAATCGACCTCTTCATCTTTCTTCTCTCCGCCCGCAGGAGCCTTCTTCACCCACGCGCCATGACCGCCCTCACGACGACCCCCAGGCGCCATGGGAACCCAACCACGGAACCACGGGCCCCCAGGGGCTGTAGCAAGGTGAGTCCACAATAGAGCCGTAATGGCTTCGGTGGGCCGTACGAGTAACATTCTGTAACTGCAACTACAAGGGTGGTTAAATCTTTGGCAAACTAACATTGCTATGGTAAATCACCATCTTCAATAGGTAAATCAAATATAAATGGGTCATGTTCAATAGCTATGTTGAATTACCAGAGGGTAAATGATGTTACTGTAAATGGCTAAGAAAAAGAGGAACACTGACCCTTTTCCCTGCTTCTCGCTGTAATTCACTTCTAACGGCTTGGAGCAGCCCTGATTTTTGATGGGACTGTGGCTCAAAATTGGGAAATCCATGTTGGGAATCATAAATCCATTGGATGGTATTGTAAGATCGAGATGACCAAAATGGCTTTGTAACATCATCTACTGCCAAAGAAAATATATATAAATCAGCGACAAAAACATTTAAACATGGACTCCAATCCAGCGAAATATGGATCTACTGATCTACTGATCTACTGGATGGCTTCCTTTTTGACGAGCCAAGGCTTGGCACTGTCCTGCGTCACGGCTTCGTTTTACGGTAAGGAACCGGTGTTTCAACGGAGGATTTCCGGCAGCTCAATCCATGGCTCGGTTTGGTGGGGGAACTCCCTTGAGATCCATCTGTATACCATGGGACCATGTGCTGGTTGTGAAATAGCCTTGAGTTCTCTTGCCATGCCAAGCATCACAACACCAAAATCAATCAATCCTCCAATGCAACTGGGATATTGTTGTCATTTGCTCGACTGCCACAAATCATCCAGCAATTTGCTATGCACAAATCAATGGGTAACTCCGGCCAAGAGTCAGGTTCTTCCAAGATCGCACAACTTGCTTCAAAACAAGGTAAGCATTGAAGTCCCGCTCTTGTCTTGCATGATTTGGATCAAGAGTATCAAGAGGTGCTGTTACTGGACCGTTTGCTCGATTTCTCTTTGAGTCAATTCTTTCAGAACATCAAAAAAACAATCAAGAATGTGTTTTCTCTACTCAAACTTGTGCAGAAATAGCTATACAATTCTCCGAAATCCATGGATATCCTGGATGACCCTGTCTCAGGACAGAAGAATCAGCTGACTCACGTCGCTTTGGCTGGGCTGGCATGACTCGCTGGGCTGGGGGTGTAGGACTGCGCTGCACGGTGGATGGCATTCTGAGCCGACCAATTTCCCATGACCTTGGGCGGGTCACAGAGATGTGGGACCGGTTGAGCAAAAGGTACCAAAGTATCTGGGCAAATTATGATAATTCAACAACCTAAAATAAGGCTGGGATAATTCCCCCTTCTAACCATGATTCCAGTGAGGTCACAGTGAGGTCACTATAATTTAGCCAGAAAGTATGTTCTGAAAAACATGAAAGTCGATATGGCTCAGGGTCACTTCACAATGGGGTTGGGGATCATTTTTAGGATCTGAAACCCTCTGAAACCATCTTTCAACTCCCCGTCCTTCATATCATATATATATATAATTATATATATATATATATATATTATGTGTATATATATATATTATATTATGTATATATATATATCCCACGTATGACTGGGGCAAACTCCGGGCAAGCATCCCATTTATTGTGACCCATGTTGATCAACTTCCTACTTTTCTTGGGGTGCACAAACCCCACAAACCTCTGGTTTGGTATTGGATCAATGGGATCTATTCATTTTTGGGGCTTCCCAAAATTTGTGAATTCTTACTCTCGGGGGTCCTGATGCCCATGCCACCAGGAGGCATAGAATAGCAGACCCATCGTCATGAAGCTGACTCCGGTGATCTTTGCCGCACGTTCCAAGACGTCCAGCTGCTGGCGACGGAGAAACTGTGGGAGGAAGGCGCAAAACATCCCGGAGCGCAAGGACTACAAAAACGCTATATTGTCTAGTCAACCTGGCAACGCGAAATCCTCATTTTGGGGAGGGTGAAAGTTGGATCCGAATCAAAGAGAGAGAAGGAAATCTTGGCACCAGACCCAAACATCTGTCTTCAGGTCTTTCAGTTGTGAACAAATGCTTTTTTGGATCGCACCATTCAGCGCCCCCCAATGCGACCAATGCGCCTGGATAGGAGATCCACCATCCTGCTGTGGCACAGGGCAAAACCCAATCAGATCTTGCGGAGAACGTGCGTTGAGGGCAGTGCACACCGTTGCTCCGGCCAAGTCGGGTTAATTTGTCATCGAAGTGATTTGTCGTTTGCGCAATTTCAATATTCCAAGAATTGGTTTGAAGTAAAATTCCACAGCACCTGGGGCAAATGATGATTTCCACACCAAAATGCTGTTTCCAAAATTTTGAACTGCCACTCGCAGAGAACTCCTTCCCGGCCATCTGTTGCAGATTCCTGGGTTTCCAGTATCGACAAAGATTCCATCCTCCCCGAAATTCTCCTATGTGGCCCCCAAAATGAATAGATCAAAAACATTTAAAAACCAGGGTTCCAGGGAGGTATCTGATATTAAGATATATTAAGGGGAATGGAAGGGACTACAATTGTGGGTGTACAGTACCCAAATTCGACTCACACCCATGTGTTATTTGGCTATGGGTGAATACGTGGCACCAGGGCACCAGGGCACATCCAGGCATCCACGGGAGTTTCTAGCATTGGTCTCAAATGACTACAGTACTAGTACAGTAGTCTGCTCAGGACCAGCAAAGTATGAATTCAGCTTTGGCATTCCAAGTCTTTCAAGGTCATGGCGGGATGTATACTGTTTGCTGCAAAGAAAAAGAAATGCATTTCTTGTTGAGGCTCATATCTTTGGGACTGCATTGCCGGAAATCTTCACATATTGTTCCTCATATTGCCGTTGATCCCCCCCACATTCCCATGTGATTAACCCCAGACATAAGGGTCCTCCATTAAAGCTGGAGTTATGACTGGTGTGGGGGTAGAGATCCAGTTGGAATTTGCGAAATAGATAGACCAGCTGAATGACCAGCTCCAAGCGTGCCATCCCACATCTTGAACACAGCGGCGTTGATCCACCAGACTGGACACTTTTGAAAGGTCACCACAACCCACCCCCAGCCCGACATGCCAAACTACGTGCGCGTGAGTTCGCTGAATGACTGCACAATGCGCTTGGAAAGTTCTTCAGTTTCGCCGATCACCTGACTTTCTGGTGATCTTGTTTCTGGTGCTTGGTAGGGAATGGGGGAATGATACATATTAACAATCATCTCATTCCCCCATTTCCTACTACGCACCAGTAAGTCTTGCAGCTCATGGAAGCAACACATCTTATTCATACTATGGGTTTATGGTGCATATATCTATACTTAATGGGGTTTGTAAATCAACAAATACCTGGGGGCACCACTTTTTGTAGCTGTGTACTCCAAAAATAGCAATTTGAACACGATTGCGACCAACGAACAAACAAATGTGACCGACTGGGGATGATAGTGACATTTTGCAACCAAGTGACTGGTTTCACCTCCACCTTGCAGTCAAACAGGGGGTTCCACCAGCTGGTTCTGCTAGGTATTTCCCTACCAGGGTATCCAAGTTTGACAAACCTATGGACCATGTACTATATTAATCCATGTACTATTATATCCATGTGGCAACCCCTTTTTTATAGACAAGTGAAACATGCCACGGGCCAATCAGCACGACTGGCCACTGGATTCCAGTGATCCACCTGTCCGTCCCGGCCTTCTCCTCTTCAATGCCCTTGGAATCGGCCAGCAGGGCATCCAACCCCTCCGAAGCACCAAGCAGGTGAGGTGCCGCCCAGAGCACGGAACATGTGAAAATTCAATGGGAATCATCCGTTCCCTCACAAAATGGTGGGTTTAAGCGTCCAAAATGTTGGGTTTAACTCGGTTTAACTCGGTTTAACTCGGTTTAACTCGGTTTAACTCGGTTTAACTCGGTTTAACTCGGTTTAAC
>Ga0126342_10004501_pt1 | contig 23851 bp, 16 predicted proteins | sample Cyp1metagenome_FD_92528 | JGI IMG/M metagenome (GOLD analysis project Ga0126342, IMG submission 92528) | Coral microbial communities from Lord Howe Island, Old Settlement Bay, Australia - Cyphastrea 1 metagenome | ecosystem: Host-associated > Invertebrates > Cnidaria > Coral ...
AATATATATATATATATCTATATCTATATATCTATATATCTATATATCTATATATCTATATATCTATATATCTATATATCTATATCTATCTATATATATATATATATATCTATATCCACTATATTATGACATCCCCCAATGGTTGTTTTGTTCAACCACTCGCGTCGTTAAAAACACACCGAGGATGAGAAGGGCGATCGTCTGAAGGCAGCTGGATTAGTCCTGGCCAGCAGCATCGATCGTGACTCGAACGGAGACGCGGTGGCTGAGGTTTCCGAAGTCATGGGGGTACCCTCTGGTAAACTAACATAACTATGGAAAATCACCATTTTTAATAGGAAAACTCACTATAAATGGCCATTTTCAATAGCTATGTTAAATTACCAGAGGGTAGCCCGAAATCATCCATTTTAATAGGATTTTCCATGAAATGAACCATCCATAAATGGGGGTACCTCTCTGGAAACCCCCATTTATGGTGATTTCCAAAAAATCTATGTTTACAGAAAGGCTTCAGATAAGCAGAAACATATGGGATGATTTAAGCAGCAGAGAGGGAATTGAAGCTGCTCGAATTGTTGACGAAGTTGGAGAGTCAGATGGAGTTGAGGAAAGAGTTTGCCGGGAGACAATTTGCTTTTGATGTCGAGTACCCTCTGGTAAACGTTTACATAGCTATGGACAATCACCATTTTATAGCTGGGAACATCCACGATTTCGACTGGGCCATTTTCTATAGCAAACTGTTAGTCATTACCTGAGGGTAGAAGAGATTCCTGCCAAGTTGACCGAAGAAAGGTTGGTTTCCATGGGAACTTCATTTGGGATGATTTTGCCATGGACTTTCCAACCTGTCAGGGCAGATTCCCAGAGGCTGGTGGTTTCACAGGGTGATCCGAATCGGTTCCGTAGGGCCGAATCGGGACGTCTCCACCTTGCCGTAGCAGTTCTACTTGTTGGTTGACTTCACTTAGCAAGGTAGAACCCCAGTTTACGACTAGGCTAACCCTACTTACCCTACTTACCCTAAGTGGGGTTACAACTTACGATTCCTGGGGTGAGAGTGAGCCAAGTATGGGCTCCGTTTCAGACAAAACTGCGAAGCGGGCAAAAAACTGTTTCTTGCGAGTTGCGCTCTTTTACATTTGAGCAGGTGTGTGGTTTTGGAAAAGTTGTGATTCCCCAAAAAATCTTGATGGTGAGTTACTTTTCTTTCCTATTAGGATTCATTTTGGGATTTTCTATGCATACCCCAGTTCAGGAGTTCGGAATTCCATGGCATGAGGTTGTCCCTTCAATGGGGGAAGCAACAGGCCAGCCGTCTGCTGGCCATGAACCTCGAAATAAAGTCGGATAAAGTTATGACTTGTCAACCTGAAGCACATCAGCAAGCAGGTTCAGAATTCCCATGTTCATGAAGTTTATGTCATAACTTTGGGTTCCCGATTGTCAGTTGATGACGATGGAATTGAAATTGCCATGAAATACGCTTTATTGATCAGACTTGGCAATGGAAAACACCCCCATCTGTAGATGATTTTCCCATGAAAAACCTCGATTTATGAGGGATTCATAAAATTACTTGTACCACCTTTGATTACCAGAGGGTATGACTTTGTCGTTTGACTCCACTGAGACCACCCTAGGTTTGGACGCAGAAGATTTGGAAGAAATGGACGTGCAACTGTTGAGCCACGCCCGCGGCTACCTGCGCCGCTCTGCTGTGGATTTTGCTGGCAAAATGCCAGCTAAAACTGGTGGATATACCTGGATTTTGTTGGCTGGAAAATCATGGAACACACCAAGTTTCAATAGGTCACTATATATAATTATATATAATATATATATATATATACATAAATAAATAATATATATATATATATATTATAAATAAATAAATAAGTAAATACATAAGTAAAATAAAATATTAATAATAATAATAGTAATAATAATAATAGTAATAATAATAATATTAATAATAACAATAATAATAGTAACAATAATAATAGTAATAATAATAATAGTAATAATAATAATATTAATAATAACAATAATAATAGTAATAATAATAATAGTAATAATAATAATATTAATAATAACAATAATAATAGTAATAATAATAGTAATAATAATAATGATAATAATAATAATTATATATATATATATTGATAAATCCACAGAATATGACTTTTCAGTGCAACGCTTGACTACCCGAGGGTCATCGTAACAAAAAATACTCGTAGCATGGTCCCCCATGGGTCCCCCATCTCGACGCGGCATGGATTGTAGGGCCTTCTCTGACTGATTTTGTGCTGAAAGAGGATGATGCACCATTAACTATAGTTACTATAGTTGTATCTACCATAAACCATAGAATTCACCAAGTTATGTCCGTCAACTTAGCTAACGAACTGGGGCATTTCCTTGTAACTGTAAATAGAATTAATATATACCATAGAGAAGGAACACATAGTACATAAGATAGTTGTGGAATGAAAGTAATGGTACGAAAAAACTGGTAAACCATACATACCGCCTACACATACTGATACTGCCATAAATAGACACGGGGAAACAATCTGTACGCCTGCCTAGATATAGACATAAATACATGAAGGCAGAAAGACCTTTACAGAGACAGATGGACAGCCAGCCAGGCACATACATGTACTTGCACATATACTTACATCAGAATACATTAAATTGCATTTGACTACAAAGGATTCCACTAGACTACGTAAGATTCGATTACATATTAGAGTGCATTAGATTACATAAGACTACACTAGATTACATTACATCGATTACATTTGCATTGGATTGCATGGTTTGAAATTGACATGACGCTACATGATGTACATTATACATTATGTGAACAATTGTGTACATAGGTCCTTTTGTAGATTCTACGTAGACAGAAATCTGAAAAGATAGATCACTAGATACAAACACACACACACAAGTAACACACACAGACACTAATGAAGGAAACTGATGTATTGTTTGATAATTTAACCTGATCCAGACCTTATTTTTTGGGTAGGGCGGTACACTCATGTTTTACCATTCACCCATGACCTTGGAAGGCCCATGGTAAAAAGCCGTGGGTTTTTCAAACCCAGGTGATAAAGATACTGCCATTATGGATTCAGAGCACTTCTTCAGTACTGATCTGGGTCTCTTGGCAGATGATTGGAAGGTTGGTGGATGGTCACTTTGGTGCCCTGGCGTAGATCCAAGATATTATACCCGGGTGTTGTTTATTCAGGGGGATGTATATTTTAGAGACACATCCTGAAAAAGGCTTCAACAAATTCTCAATTCATGAGATAAGTTAGTACGTATGACACATTCGAAAGTCAAGGTGAGTGGTGGGAAGGAAGTTATATCAGATGGTAGTTCCTTCCAGGCATGGCAGGACGCCTCTGTTTCTGGTGAGTCCTTTGGGATGGTCTATGGCGTGGCGACAAACGGCGACACAATCCACCAAGCCAGCCGGAAAATCATAAAGGGCAGGTCATCGCAAAGATCATCACAAAGAATATCTTAGATATAAAATGATAATGACATGATATAGATACCCATTGCCACAAACTCCGAGATCAACCCATCCTAATGTTGAAACATCTCCAATCAAGCCTCTGGTTTAGTATTGGATCTAGCTATCTAGCCCAAGGTGACCATCGCTTTGAGATGGATCTGGAAAATGGGCCAAGAATATTGGAAAGGTCTCCCTGAAGCTTCAGGCCTATGTATAACGGGCGTGACGCCCTAGAACTAGATCTTTCAAGAGTATACTATTATACTATATAATTCTATGTATACATACATATATATATATATATACACAATAATATATACAATAATATATGCTCACACTTTCTGGAGTATTATATAGTACTTCATTTGACCTCACACGTATAGATCAATATGCAGAAGCTAACGGGGAACAAGAAATTAGGTTATCATTGATGATATATACCCTCTGGTAAACATACAAAAAGCTATTGAACATTGCCATTTATCCATTAATAATGGTGATTTTCTATAGTTTTCCCATTAAAAATGGTGATTTTCTATAGCTTTTTCTATGTTTACCAGAGGCCGAGCGCAGCTTCGCCTCATCTCTTGGCACCTAAAATGAGGCATGTTCACGGCCGAGCGCTGGCCGCCACAGAGCTCCGGCGTCATCCTCACGGAGCTGGCCTTTCGATTGGAGGACGAGGAAGAAAAGTTGCTGGGCCCAGTGGGGCCCCAGGGGCCCCGGTTCTCCCGTTGATTTACCCATGGAATGTGGGTAAAACCATGCCATAAAGCAGTACCATGACTGGGGATGGTTGGAATATGTTGGAATCCCAGCTATAAAAATGGTAGGGTGAATAATTTTTTATGGATCCAGCCGTATATTCTTAGGAAGTACGACTGGGGTATGGTTTTCCAGGGGTTAAGTAGCTTCTCAGACAGTGTTTGGATCCATAGGGATGGAAAAATGGGCTGCCAAATGGATGAGATTTTTGATCGATACGCCAATTGTTTTGAAATTTTTAAAGGGGAAAATGATGATGAACGGTCAAGTTTTGGGGTTCTTCTTTTCACACAAGACCCACATTTACAGCTATCGAAGGCGGACAATGATGATATTATCATGATGTACATGTGGGGATTTAGCTCACGAAAGTTGGATTCAAATACCAAGGACAAATTGGAACTTGCCATCCCCCAACTAACAGATTGACCCTGTCGTCTTCCAAAGCCCCAAAAGCCATGATGCCTACATGGCCGGGTCGTCATGTTGGAGGAATGGTAAGGAACATTCACCCAGAATTTTCACGCAAATTGAGATTTCAAGACTCCAAAATTGGGATCGAATTGTTATCGCTGGGTTTTCTTGGCCCAGGAATGGACCCAACTTCTTGACCATGCGATACACACCATGGATTTACCCTTTGGTTATGACTAACATAGCCATGGAGAATGGCCCATTTATAGATGGTTTACCTATTGAAAATGGTGATTTTCCATGGCTACGTTAAATAACCAGAGGGTAAAGCAGAAAAAATGGGATTTGCTTCACATTTACCGAGATGAACGGGAAGGAATTCAACCAACAAACATGGTGATTTAATTCAGATTTACCAAAGAGAGGGGAGCGTCCCCAGCCCGTGCAATTTCCATGCAAAACACATGTGTTCTCAGAAGTCACCTGATACTGGTTGGTGGTTTGTAACATTTGGATCATTTTTCCATATATTGGGAATTTCATCATGCCAACTGACGAAGTCATATTTTTCAGAGGGGTAGGTATACCACCAACCATCTATTTTCTACTATTGCTTATCATGTTATCCATCTACTTATAGTGATATATAATATCAGTGTCCATTAATCACTAATTTTTCATAGTATCCAGGTATTGTTGGTGAGTTATGTCCCATCATATCCCATTTCATCACCGTGTTTCAGCGCCCCCATTTCATCAAAGTCCGGAGGTTTCAGCTCTTGGTCGAGGCGCACGAGATCGATGGTGCTGTCCTTGGGCGATAAACATGGGGCATGAGGGATAGCATGAGGGGAATCCTAGGGATAAGCATGGTGAATAATGATAGTACCCTCTGGTAATCTGTGACATAGCTATTGAAAATGGCCCAGTCGAAATCGTGGATTTTCCCATTTTCATAGCATGGTGGATCTTTCCATAGTTTTCTGTAAACGTTTACCAGGCCGGGTATATTGGGATGATATACAATGATAGGCAATGATAGGGATATAATATATGAAATATCATCAAGACCCGGGGAATCACAGATTGAAGTTGACATCGTTGACTGACTGAGTTTTTTGACCGTCCAATAAACATACGCTACCCAGTTTTGACCCATACCCATGTTCACATTCTATCACTAGTTTCTTGTTCTTGTTTAGGAATTGATCATATATGGTCCATACTTATGTGTGACCAATTTCAGGGCTTATTTGTGACCTTAAAACAGGCGTGCTCTGCACTTTGAGTGGACATCTGAGTTTTTTCCATGCTTCTCAGATGTCAAGCGGCAAGAATTGCATCCCCCTAGAGAGGGTACCACGTGGACAGATTTATGGAATGCCACATCATACCCTCTGGTAATGACTAACAGTTTGCTATTGAAAATGGTCATAGAAATCGTTGATTTACCCATTAATAGCATGGTGATTTTCCATAGTTATGTAAACGTTTACCAGAGGGTAATTTAGGGAGACTGTGAACAAGAACAGGAGGGGAGTATGGGAAACATGGAAAGCCATCAGATGGTGCGATATGGGATATGTGTGTTCCAAATTTTCGCGGGTTTGGGGTGTTTTTGGTTTATACCCTCTGGTAAACAAAAAACTATGGAACATCACCATTTTTAATGGGAAAACTCACTATTTCTATGGCCATTTTCAATAGCAAACTGTTAGTTTACCAGATGGTAACCCCAAACAAGATTGAAAAAAGATGACACATGTACCACCCAATTTGTTAGGATTGGATTTTACTTTTCGGCACGTTTTTTGTGGGTTGCAAAAAGTGCAGTCTTGCAAGTAAAGAAGACTTGACCAGATTTTGGACGACCACGTTTCCAAAACATCACCGATGGTTTAGATGAGTGGTCGACCCATTACTGATGTTCATGTGCATGCATGATGACTTTCAACCGATGTGCCATGGTGAAGTTACATGGTTTATTTTTGCCCTTTAGGACGACTAGCTGGAGGATCATCCCAGGAATCGTCACTTTTTTCGTAACTGGGTTATAGCACAGCTATGGGATAAGCCCATCGGGTACTAGCCAGACTCAAGCAGTCAATATCAGCCATGGGGAATTCCTCTTCCGCCTTCTTTCCTTTTTCTGTCCTCTGTCTTTTCTCTTTCATTCTTTCTTTCTTTTGCTCATTTTCCTTTCCTCGTCCTCTGTTCCTTCTCCTCAGGATTCACAGGTGCGAGCGGCTTTAATCCAACAGCTGCATGGGAAGATCTCCCGCTTTGACAGCCGCTGGGGCTGTACCGGGCTAGGTCCAAGGAGGGTACCTGTCTGGACAACTCGTGATAGCTATTTCATATTTGGATGTTCTATATATAACTGTTTGATAACTACTTTATTTTTCCATATAGTGGGAATAATAATCCTAACTGACTTTCATATTTTTCAGAGGGGTAGGTATACCACCAACCAGTAACTGTTTGATAACTACTTTAACATTGAGTATATGATATGTATCACTATGGTTATGATTATTATCATGATCAATCCAACATTGTTCTCTATTTTATCCACTGACTGAAACTACGGGATGTTTTAGAACTAGAACACTGGGATGAACTATTAACTATTATTATCATAATTAGTTTCCACTATTTTTTGAAGATGAACTAAACATATTATCATTAAGTATCCTCTATAATGATCATTTATCAGGATAATCATATTTGGATGAAATATCATTATCACCTATTAGGATAGACTGGAGAAATGAGAACTAGAACGCTAGAACACTGGGATGAAATATGACTAATGTGGTTAAAACAATGCCATAAACCATCCCCCAATTCTCCATTTTTTGTTGGGTGGTATGTTTACCATTCCCAGGAAAATGGGTAGTTTATTGTTTTAACCACAGATTTGACCCAGATTTGCAGGTTTTTGCAGGTTTGGAAATGGCCATGGCTTTTGAAACTGACCAACACCAGGAGATGTTTATTATTGTTTTAACATGTTTTAACCACATTAAATATCTATTTATCATCCACTATTGTTCTTACCCTCTGGCCATAGAAATAGTGAGTTTTCCCATTAAAAATGGTGATTTTCCATAGTTTTTTGTTAACGTTTACCAGGCCGGGTAGCTGTGACCTTCCCTTCCACCAGGTCAGGCAGAGTCAACCCGGGAGCAACGAGGGCCTGCGGAGGGTCTGTTCCTGACCCCTGGTGGCTGAAGGAAATCACCGTGGCCGTGTGTCAAAACCTGGTGAAATCTATGGATTTATGGATGTGAATAACCCATTAAAAATGGTATCTATAGGTATTAATAAGGATAATCATGTGATATTTTTGTAGAATGAAGAATTCGAAGACCCACATTTCTGAGTTTTATTAGGTTTTATAAGGATAATCATGTGATATTTTGTAGAATGAAGAATTCGAAGACCCACATTTCTGAGTTTTATTAGGTTTTACAAGGATAATCATGTGATATTTTGTAGAATAAACAATTCGAAGACCCACATTTCTGAGTTTTATTAGGTTTTATAAGGATAATCATGTGATATTTTGTAGAATGAACACGAAGACCAACATTTCTGAGTTTTATTAGGTTTAATAAGGATAATCATGTGATATTTTGTAGAATGAACAATTCGAAGACCCACATTTCTGAGTTTTATGGTTTAATAAGGATAATCACCGTGATATTTTGTAGAATGAACAATTCGAAGACCAACATTTCTGAGTTGAACATATCAGGATTTACCAAGAAGGATAGGGGTGTTATCGTCGAAGTACCTTGGTGATGATTATATCCTTTGATACAAACTAATGATCGGTATTTACCATCAAAAACTGGGGCCACCTGGTGATTTGGGTAGCAATATATCAAGTACAGGGATGATATTTGGGATATAATGGGAATGGGGTTTGGAATCAATTGGAATTCTCCATTGATTATACCAATCATACCCCTATACCTAGATGTTTGGTTGTATCGTTTGGTTTAGTTGGATTTCCCACATCAGCCACTAAAAGTCAAACGAGCTGAGCGGAAGAAAGCAGGAATCATTTAAGAATCCACCAAGAGTTCTGGGGAAGATTGGATGTGTTTTTAGTAAGAAAAAACTGGGGATACACTGTCCCAGCCAGCCAACCAAATGATCTTTTTGCAGATCTCAGAGTTTGCCATGATTCCTACTTTCTAATGGACGATGTCAACGAATAGTGGGGATATTAAGCTAAGTAGCTAAAGGAAAGCCAGCCATCCCACCATTTTTACCACCTCCACTTGGCGGCATCGAATGATGTTTACTATCATTCACCAAATGGTCGATATTTGGGGATGGTTTACTCTTGGGGGTTGGCTCAATAACATCCCCGAAATAGCCATTTTCAGTTTCTAAACGGGAAAATCAGTGAACGATTTTCGAGCAAACCATGTTTGATTACCCAGCCAAACAATGGTTTTTATTGCAGGGACTCCAGGTTGGCCATGTTTCTGTTGCTACACGGGAAGTGAAGATCAACATTTTGGAAAATTCGTATCATGCAATAGGATAATAAATAGGCACAACCCACCACAATGACGTGGTAAACAGACTTGTCAAGGGTATCTTAGTGTGGTTTAAGTTTTGTTTTCAATGTTGCCGTCGAGTTCCCGGTGGGCTGGTCGTGTCTCAATGGGTGTCTCAATGGTGCCTTGGTGTGACTTGGTGGTAATCCCCGTGGTTTTTTGGTGCTGCCTCACAGTTTCTAATTTTCGCCTATTTCATTTCTGCATGCGAGTTTACTCTATGGTGTCTTGGCGGTGTTCCGGTGGTGTCTTGGTGGTATTGAGGGACTGTTTTTTTTGACTAAGCTGGCTCACTTGTCGGTGCCAAATTGGCGCCAAAGAAAACGCAAAACTTTGCTATTGGGCTATTGGGGTTATATGCTGGGTTAGTTGGCTTTTTTTGGTGGAATATGAACCTACCCACTACCCAGCAAAATCAGGACAGCGCATGCAACATTAGCCACAAAAATGATGGGTTTTGAAATAGAATTGTCCGATAGTGACCAATCATTGCTCTAAATTTGGGTAAACCATGGTAAACCCATGAGTTTTTGGGTTTTTTGGGGACTTACAAAACCTACAACATTAATGCAAAGAGTGGGTGAAGCGGCTTCGGGGTGGATTCCACCTTGATTCCCAGACTGGGATGGTCCATGGTCTCCATTTTTGCCAAGGAAATTGATCCTGGAGGAACGCCAGCAGATTCCCAATGATCCTTGGTGAAACCAGCCAGTTCCGTGGGCAGTTCGAAGTGATCTGGGTACCCTGCGCTACTCCGGTCATCAAACGAGGGGTTTCCAAGATCTTCGGATGATTTTTGAACGGTCTTCCAATCAAGGTTGCTTCAACCCGTCAAGAACAAGAAGGAACCTGGTTATAGAGATTCTATATATTACAAACTGTATATATATATATATACATATATATACATATGTGGATGCAGATGGTGTATGGCTGTTCATCTTACAATTTTCCCTACTGTCTACCTCTTTTCCATATTTCTTCAAAGGCTGAATTTCCGGCCGGGTCGAGTCTCAGGACATTCTGCCCAAACTGACACTGGAGAAAGGTCACGGCCTTGAAGAAATGATGGAATTGGATTGGGGGAACTTTCCCAAAATGGCTGAACTATTCAGTGAATATCTTTTTGATGCCAATCCAGATTTATGACATTTATGAATTTATGAAGGAAAAACAAACAAGAACAGACGTAGAAGCTTGAGAATCTTGCGGTGTTTCGGGCCATTTCGGAGACCCTAAGTGGTGCCACCGTTTCGTTTTCATATTTCGTGGGAGCTGTGACAGACTGCTTTTCCAATGCTTGGCCGTGACCAGAGGGAGCATGTTCCCAGCAAGTAGGTAACTGTAATGATGACATACAGATCGATATAGTTCACTGTTGTTTTCAATTGGTGATTGTAATTAAAATGATTCAGTTTCTTCCCAGGCATGCTTTGTACACTCCGACTCACATTGTTTTTATGCCACAGCAAATTTTGATTGGAATTAAACATATCCAGGGAACAATACAGTATATATAACTGCAATTTCTTGTCAGTTTTGAATCTTTTCATTTCGAGCAACTCATTGGGTGACTGTCACAAGCCAACCTCATTGCAGTTTTTCCCTACTGTAATTTGGCTGATAAAATCCGATTTTTTTGTAGCCAGATCATTATTTTGCTAGTCAAATGCCAAAAGAGTGTTGCGATATACGGTAAATCCTGCTTTGCTCAGTTCCTTTTTTTCTGTGTATTCTTTTTTCGTGCTTACATGATCATTTCTCTCCGTGAAAACCTCATTTTGTTTAATCCACATTTTTGTTGGTAAGCGCCCAATTCTTGTTTTTCACACCACCATTTTGGTTGTTGAAATCAACAACCACTGTTTGTTCGTAAACACGCATCGAACTGGATTAAATCATGACTTTTCCTGTTAGAATCCGTACGTAGGTCCCAACATTGCTAGTGAATTCCTTTTTTTTGACTGAATCCCAATCAGTGTTGGATAAATTCAACATTTGGTTAAGCACACAATGTTCTGTTGTCTAGATCCGAATTTTTGTGGGTCAAATCCCAGCCTCTATTTCTATTGGTTCACGACGTGATTTTTTTCTGTTGCTTGGAATCTGATCTCTGGTTAAACAGCCTATTTCTGTTACCCTCTGGTAATTTAACATAGCTATTGAAAATGGCTATTTATAGTGGATTTACCCATTAAAAATGGTGATCTTCCATAGTTATGTAAACGTTTACCAGAGGGTATTTCTGTTAGTTCAACATCCCTTTTTCTGCTGGTTCTCATGAAATTCCAGCGGAATTTTCCGATCCCAAAGCCAGGTGTTTTCCAGCATCTCTCGCCCGATGAGTTGCTCCTACTTGCAGATCAGTGCCTTGGAGATATAGGTCTTGTGGTAAAAATACCAAAAGCTATGGAAAAGCACCATTTTTAATGGGCAAATCCACTATTTCTATGGTCATTTTTAATAGCTATGGTAAATTACCAGAGGGCAATTAAAACTATTTAACATATGAGTGTAAGATGTTGGGCTGGCAGTTTCCTCTACTGGAAAGGGGTTGGGCTGGCACCCCAAAAACCTTCGATTCTGGAGAGCCAGCCTGCACCCCTACTTTGCTACAAAATCAAGGACCATGGGCTGGCAAAGACCCAAAAACCACCCATTTTGGACATTTTTGGAGTGTATCTTGGTAGGTCCCTGATTCTGTAAATGGAGGCCAATGGGGGCCCCAACGTTGAGCAAAAAGTGCACAAAACCTTACATTTTGGGAAGGGTGGCCATTTGGGACATTTTGGACTGACTTGTGAACCTTGTAAACAAACTCATGCTACAAAATCAAAGACACGCACTTGGAACTTTGGAGGGACTTGTAAAATCTTGTAAAACTTGTCAGCACATTCATGCTACAAATTCAAAGACAGGCACTTGGGACTTTGGATGGGACTTGTAAAATCTTGTAAAACTTGTCAGCACATTCATGCTACAAAATCAAAGACAGGCACTTGGGACTTTGGATGGGACTTGTAAAATCTTGTAAAACTTGTCAGCACATTCATGCTACAAAATCAAAGACACGCACTTGGAACTTTGGATGGGACTTGTAAAACTTGTAAGCACATTCATGCTACAAAATCAAAGACAGGCACTTTGGGACTTTGGATGGGACTTGTAAAACTTGTAAAATTTGTAAACACATTCATGCTACAAAATCAAAGACAAACAAAACATCTCTACAGAATCGACTCTAACACAAGTCTTCACAGAATCATCTTGGAGGTTTTTACTCAAAACGCGTTTTTTTTTATGCTTTCAAATGCGAGGTTATTGATTTTGTAGAAAACATGAATTTGCCTTGTCAGATATTTTTTCTGTGGAAGGTTCTTGATTTTGTAGAAGGTAACACCCTACTCTGGAGAGCAGAGATTGATTTAGTAAAGATTTTCTTGGTGCCTGACCTTGGGGCCCTCTACTGAATCGGGGGTCCCAGCAACCCCCCCAAATTGCAAGGGGGATATATAATGTAAGTGGATACATACATATATATATATTATATATAATAGAGTTTCCCACATTAGTGACTGAGAATCAAATTCCTCGTCTTCACATGTACGAATTCCAGATCCTAGATATATATATAAATGATTATGCACATAATTATGATGTATACCAAACATGTATATATATATATTATATATATATATGCTAATACGGGGATTTGTATACATGAAGAGGAATTTGAAGGTAAGTCACTGGTTTGGGAAACCTTGGCTGCCATAAATCATCCCAAATTTTACATAATTGGACTTGCCATGCATTATATTCGGTCACAAGTGCAGGATCTCTGCTATTACCACATTTTTAACCATGGCCAATCTTAGATACCCTGCACAAACATATCTTCTCAGCTGGGCAATAACAGGTAATATACATTGAAATTTATAGAAACCATTAGAATATATGAAAGATTATGAAAGTACTCAACGACGCAGCCAAGGTTTTCCCAATTGATGTCAGCTAATGTCCCCCATTTTAACCAAATGGTAGGTTCAAGTCATTGTTTACCACGTTATATCATATTTGGAGATGTGTAAACCTACAAAAATGTTAGGATGGGGATTAATATTTTTGAAGATTTGGATTTTGGCGATTTATATGAGTGTATATCTACAAATGATATGCAACATAAAACGTATGTATATATACGTATATATATATATATATCCGCAGGTTTCTCTCTCGCTCTCTCTCTATGTATGTATGTATATAATAAATAAATACATATATATATATATATATATTATGTAATTATAGTCATATATTTATACGCCACACACACATCTATTATAGCAGCACACCAAAAGATAGAAACATCATAAAATCCCAGTAAAATACTGGATGTTTACACTAAATCCCCACTAAAATCCCACTAAAATCCCAGTAGAATCCCAGTAGAATCCCAGTAGAATCCGATAAATATCATAAAATGTCATAAAAATCTTCACTGAACTCCCAGAAATGTCCACCTTTTGTTGTGGTTGTGGCTGAATGTTCAGGTTGAGCAATGAACGGCATAGGGACGGCGCACGTGTGGCGGTGAAGGCCGCCAAGGCTTATGGAGCCAAAGGAAAAGACATGGAAGCCCAATATGCGTCGCTTGGTGAGGGTTTAGGGTTAGGGTTTTATGATTGGAACATGTTTTTTCAAGATATGGTTTATATATAGCCACTTATATCCCCATGTTTTGCTGATTTAAATCCATATCATCATGAAATCCAATTAAGGGTCGCCTAACAAAGGTGGCGAGAAATGGTTGGATGGTTGGTTGGGGATTTCATGAGGGAAATATGATGGAAAAAAAACTTGATCTTAAACACAGCATGGGTTTTAACCATCATAGGGAACTGATAAATAATGGTTGATGGTAGGGGTTTCATGATGATGTGATTTTAACCAGCAAAACATTGGGATATAAGTGGCTATATATGTATAACTGAATAATTGATGGTTGGTTGATTATTACCCTTTGGTAATTTAACATGGGAAAACTTCCATTTAGTTCGATGATTTATGTATTAAACTGTGTGATTTTCAATAGCTATCTTAAATTACCGGAGGGTGTTTCGGGATTTCATTGGATATCTGGTTTGTGGTTTCACAGATTTTTTATTTTCCATTTTAGATATGGGATAATCCTTCCCATTGACGAACTTATATTTTTCAAGATGGGTATTGCACCACCAACCAGATACGGTGAGAAATGATGGTCGATGATTGTTTCGGGGATACCAACCTTAAGGACGCTGTGGGAATATCAACCGACCAGGGCTAGAAGATCATGGACATATGATGGACATATCAGTGGGTTGATAGTTGGGGGAAAAAAGACACCAAATATGAGGGGGGGGTAACCATCAAACATATTGTGAAATGAAATAGTTGAGAAATGATGGTTGGTTGATGAGTTCAGGGATCATACAAAGCAATATATTGGAGAATCTCAGAATCCATGAATGGGAATCCCGTTCTTACACCAACCAATTCTGGAATCTGCAACAATTTAGAACTATTTTGCAAAAACTTCTGTATATGACATGAAAATGGTCCAACAACACCCAATTTCCCCAGGAAACTCCACCCTTTGTTGTCCCTCCCCGGGCCAAAAACGCCGCCGCGTCTGTCGGCCCAGTTATCTCCACGCCTTCCGCTTGGACCGCTTCAATGAAGACGCCGCCGAGGGCTTGGTTCGCACCTCACTGGCCATGAAGAAACAGGCGGAGGAACTGAAGTCGAAGTGCGAAGACTTGGAGAGGAGTTGCCTGGATGACATTTTTTTAATGATATATATATATATATATTTATCGGATTCTACTGGGATTTTAGTGGGGATAAAAAGTGTAATTAAACATCCAGTATTTTACTGGGATTTCTGATATCTTCTAATGGTTTCTATAAATTTCAATGTTTATATTGCCTGTTATTGGGTGGTTTCACCCAAAAAATGGGTGAAAGTTTCAACCATCAAAAATTGCGGATTTAAGATGAAGATTCCAGGCTTTGAAGTATCCAAGACCTTGGTGATTTAAGCAACAAATCCTGATTTAATCAGGAAAAAAACCCATGTGTTCACTTTTCACCATCAAAGATGGTGATTTAATCTCAAATGGTGGTTTAAACATCAAACAAAGGGATGTGATTGGGATATTCATGGATTTTCACGGAGAATACTGGGAATATAGTCAGGAATATAGTCAGGAATTTAACCAACAAGAATGGGGGTAATAGGAATATCATGGGCTATACAACCAACAACATGATGTTTTGCATATTATTTTATCCAGCAAAAACGGTGTTTTAACCATCAAAAAGGGTGATTGACAAATCCAAAAACGGTGTTGTAGACATCAAACATGGATGGTGATTGAACCAGAAAACATGGTGATTCAAGATCAAACAGAGGCATGTTAATGGGACACTAGTGGGATACGATCAACAATAAGCTGATAACGGGAGATGCTTGGTTAATCTATGGTTAATCTATGGTTAATCTATGGTTAATCTATGGTTAATCGATGGTTAATCTATGGTTAATCGATGGTTAATAATTGGAATAACTATATATATCTGGTTGGTGGTGACTGGAACATGGCTTTTATTTTCCCCAAGAGTTGGGATGATGATCCAATCTGACTAATATTTTTCAGGGGGGTTGAAACCACCAATGAGTAAATATTTTTGAGTTCATGAGACATTAATGGGGATGCAATCAGGATACTGATGGGGATATATTGCCAACAGTTTGAGGAATATCATATATGGGTATGTCTCAAGAATCGGGTACACCACGAAAATAGTGACTTAAATGTGGAAAATGATGATAAACCATAGGATGCTTGGAGATAACTCAACAAAATAAAACATTGGGATACTTCAGCAATTTGTGGACTAAACCAAGCATTTCCTGTGGAATTGGTGGACTTGGAGAAGTTGTAATTTTTGAATATGTGTTTAACGGATGTTAGTGGAATAATGGAGCTGGTCTTTGATAAACTTGTGGGAATTTGTAGAAATTGGATATGGGATATGAGTTTTGGGATGTGACATTTTGACATGGGATATCTTTCTGGGAATTATTCTTTACATTGGATATGGGATATCTTTTGACATTGGATTCATTGGATATTCTATATATATGTGAGTGGACTATGATGGATACATGATATTTTTTACGGAGACATATTGGGAGAAAAGGGTGGATTTAACCAACATGGAAAAATCACCCGACATGGGGGTCTAAACTCACCGACGACTTTTTCGGGGGATTCCGTAGGATGAAAAAAATCATGGTAAACATGGGATTTTTCAGCGATATTAACATAGATTAACGGCATATGCGTTGGAAGACTGTGGCACAATTTGTATTCGTTGGTGGATATGTTCATGGGAGATTTTTATGGGGGATACAGAACCAAACCAACAAGAAAAAAAATGGTAAATATTGTATATTCTATAGCAAAACCATATTGATATCCCCCGTAAACCGGTCAGATATCATTTTGAATCAAATAGCAATTCTATCAATATTGATATTTCATTGGTTTAAAGCTTAAGCCTCTGAAATGGTGTGATATGATTTTCCAAATAGAAATCACTAAGGGGGAGCGGTTACCAGAAATAAGGATTTGACCAACAGAAACTCTGGGGGGTGATCCTTCAAGTAGATATCCGCTATTAACACCTGTTACACCCACTACCCTCTGGTAAACATTTACAGAAAACTATGGAAATTCACCATTTTCAATGGGTAAATCAACTATTTCTACGGCCACGTTCAATAGCTATGTTAAATTACCAGAGGGTATATTGAATGATTAAATCCCTGTCCGAAACTTTATAGAATACTAGCCCTGTCAAAATCCGGTATATTATTTCAACAAAAAACAATCCATTGAACTAGTCATTGAACTCTCCATTTCCATTATTAATTACATCCCTGCTACTGCATATTTTACATCCCCATTATCTTGGGCCCCCCAGGTTGTAAGTGAGTTCTATCCCCCTTAGCACCCCAACTGTTCATCAAGTTATGTGGCCTAGCTGCCTAGCTATCATCCATCAACTCTAAATCCATATAATTCACCACAAAATTTTGCTGGTGAAATCGCCATGTTCCGATATGTTCACATGATTTTCCCAGGATTTGTCCATCTTTTCCCATGGCTTTACCCAGGATGTCACGAACTGGATGCGCGTTTGATGGAGGGCGCCGTGACCGCAGAGCATACACCCCCACGCCACGCACACAGCGCGCAGCAGCACGCGGCCTACGGAAAGGCGCCCGTGGCGGTCCAGGAATTGCTGCTTCAACGATTGCAGGCCGTTCAGGACTGGGAGACGGGTTCGGTTCGACTGAAAAGGTGCTGCAAGGATGTTGCTTAAAAGGTTGTTTGGGAAGAAAACCTATAAACCATGGAAATCCATGGAACATGTTTTCTTTTTTTAAAGTTATGTTCAGTCATGTTTTTTGTGTTGATACCCTTTGGAAATTGAAGAGTTTGCTATGGAAAAGCAACATTCTTAATGGCTAAATCATCTTTGAATGCCATTTTCCATAGCTATCTGAAAAACAATCGGAAGGTACTTTCCTATGCTGAACATGCTAAGCATTGTTTGACACTTAAATCCAGAATTGTAGTTGATATGATAAAAATAATTCATTCATATTTCAGTCAACTCAGTCTTAGCTAATGTAAATATGGGTTTGACTGAAAATGGTGTTTTTTTTCTTCCGGATTACCAACCTGTCCGGTAGTGTTTTTTGATTTTGCATGTCAGCACAAGGATTTCCTTAACAGCTGCAGAATGGAAACAAAAGTGACTGAAAATAGGGTACAAACTTAAAACTTGAATCTGTTTTGCATTTTGTTTGACAAGACATGGGTGATTGTTGATCCCCCCTGGTCGTGGTCGATGGGCAAAATTTCCAAGCCCAGAAACACGAGATTTCAATCACTGACAATGGCGAGCCTCGGGTAAACTGACCATAGCTCTGGAAAATCACGTGTTTTGAATAGGTAAATCAGCTATAAATGCTGCAGTTTCCAGTTCGCGGTCACTGTTAGTTTACTGGAGGGTACAATTTGGATCTGCCGGGATATGTTTTTTGCTCATCTGAATTGTGACCATGGTGAATTGGGAACAGTATGGGCCATCCATTCCAGCCCCTCTATCTCCTTTTTGAATCCGGGTGTGTGTTCAATCAAAGAGAGCATATCCCTAGGATGGCATTTTTTAAATGTTGATGATAAATCGTTGGAGTTTGTGTTCACTGCACCCCATTTTTAAGAACCAAACTAGCATCTTTGAAAAAAGGAGCATCTTTAAAAAAAGGTTTCACCGTTTCACACATTATAAACAGTCGCACGATCTGTTTAAAATAGCAGTTTCAACACCGTTTCGAAACAGTTTACAAAAGCATCTTCAAAAATGCTTCACCATCTCCAAAAAAAATATATCAGAACCAGAATTTCAGCATCTTCAGCATCGTGATTTCCAGAAGTTCCAGACCACAGATCCACTGGGACGCAGGATTCTTGGCAATCTACTGGGCATAGCCAGGAAGATTGGTCTGGCTGGTGAGCCGCTTTCAAAAGTTGGATTTAAAATGAAGATATGGATTTGAAGGTCGCGAGTCGCATGGGGATAGTAGATCCCAGATTCGAAAAGTTGCATTGGCGATGATCATCAATGATCATCAATTAAGAGAAGAATCAGACTTAGTTTTCCCAGGAAACTCAGATAAGAGACATTTTTCCATTTTTTCTACGGATGGTTCATCCAGAAAAGATGATCCACCTATCATCCACCATTTTTCAGGAACTGCAACCCCAGCTCTACGCTTGATTCTGTGGAAATTTCACCCTAACAAGGCACGGAAAACCAGAAGACCACTTAAATCAGGCCATATTTTTTTGGGAGGTTCCCTTATGCCTAAGAAATAGGTCTGATACTATTTCCATATATTGGGAATTTCATAATCCAAACTGACGAACTCATATTTTTCAGAGGGGTAGCTATATACCACCAACCAGTATAAGATAGATACCTCGATCTTCCACAACGTTCGCGTTAGCTGCACGACCTCAAAGAGGTTCAGTAGAGTCGTGATTGTCCTTGTCGCTCTCCGAGATCGGCGATGGGGATGAAGCCCGTCTGTCGGATTTCATGGCGCCATTTTCCCATGAAGATGACGAGTGACAGATATGAGTCAGGATCCTTGGAAGATTCGGGGATGAACACAGATGGTCTTTTCTTTTTCTGGTTCAGCATTTTAAAGGGGCATAGCTGGACCCATAGCTGGATGGCACAACCAACAGTGTCCTACCGATCGTTTACCTCAAACTATGAGCGAAAGATCATCCTACAAGGTGGCCCCCCCGCCAGTTCTGTTTGTTGATTGAACAAATCCCCATAGAACGTAGTTCGATATAGCCCCCATTCATCAACCCAACAGATATAAAGCACTTATTTGCACCAACTTAGCTAACTATGGTTGATTAGGGTTGTTTCATGTTGTTTCATCCTCATGGCTAACTATATTTATAACCCCCATTCATTAACCCTTATATATAAACCCCACTTAGCTAACGAACTGGGGCACCACCGCACGTACCATCGGCGAGCGCGGGATGGTCCCGATGGGCCAGCGAATTTAATTCGAATCGCACCCAGTGCTTGATGCTTGTGGCCTCATCATTTGATGATATTAGTACACTTTAATATATATATACTTATATTTAATATATATATATAATATTTATATACAAAGATATATAATATATATGTATAATATGTATGTATAATATATATGTATAATATATATGTATAATATATATGTATAATATATATGTATAATATATATGTATAATATATATGTATAATATATATGTATAATATATATATATATATATATGTATTATATATAATATTATATTAGATATATACACAATATATAATGTGTATATATAAATGTATCATTATGTCCATTAACTTTAATCAGATATGATTTATATGGTATATATATATATATATATAGAATTTAGATATGATGAATCTACCATAAAGCCTAGTTATTGGAGGAAGAAATCGTGTCTGAAAATGCGATCTACCCCAGGAAAATGAATGATCCACTGGTGGAACGGGGCCCACCGATTCTGGCTGGCTTTAAATATCTGTACAAGGTTGTGCCCCATAGTTAGCTAAGTTGGTTTATAAGTTCAATATCTAGGTTTTATAGGTTATATCTATAGTTAATGGGGATTATAAACCAACTTATGACTAGGGGGATACCTTGTAGGTTGTGTCTTCAAATAGAGTACCCCAAAATCTCAAGGTTGAGACGTGTTTTTTACAATCACATCCCCGTTTAAATTGCCATAAGTTGGGTATAGACCACCATTATGAGACAAACTACCCAAATGTCATATTGTTGGGTTGCCAAAACCATTTTCGTGACTTTGCGCAGTCATTCATATCTTATTAACATTTATATAAAAGATGCTAATGGGACATTAGGTACTGTACAGTATATCAATCCCCCATATCTACCGTACATTTCTGCCTAAATATATTTAGAAAATCCAAAACATATAAATGATTCCATTAATTTACCATTAGTACCAAATTAAACACACACACACAAGCTTTTTTTGACATCCCATTCAAATCCCATCTCATACCTATGACTATCCCATCACGTTTCATTCTCCTGTCATATCTCAAATCTCCCGTCTCTCAGGGTTGGCTCCCCGAAATTCACGTCTCTGGACTGTAGCATCCTTGAATTCCATTGAATCCCAGATCCTAAGAAAAATCTGAACACTGGTTGGTAATTTGGACAATTTTTTTTATTTTTCCCATCATATTAAGAATGTCATCATCCCAACTGACGAAGTCATATTTTTCGGGGTAGGGCTCAAAACCGCCATGCCTTTTGTTCGAATCCCCGGGGAAGATCCCCCAATTCCATTGATACCAGGTGGTGCCCCAGTGAGCTGTTCACGCTAAGTTGACGCACATAACTTGGTGAATTCTATGGTTTATGGTAGATATAACGAACTAGTTAATGGGGTTTATAAACCGACTTATAACTGGGGGGCATCATCCTGTATGAACATCTATGAACTAAATCTCATGCGGAGAAGAATTTCCAATGGGGATTTAAGGCCTGAATTTGTCAAAAAGCCTCCGGTAAACTCACAGTTTGCGAACTGGAACATGGCCCATGTTTTTAGATGATTTACCTCTTTAAATCTCTTAAACATGGTGATGTTTCAAAGCTTTTGGATGCTTTTTGTATGTTGACCAGAGGCTAAACTCCCATTACTGTATATCCCCATTGTAAGCCCATTGTACTCCCATCATATTCCTGTAAATCTCCATAAAAATAGAATCCTATAAAATCCCATAGAAATCATTCCATTTTGGTGTGAAATTTCTCCGCTTGCACTTTGAGCCTGGCACATGCACTGCTCGGCGATAGGAAAGCGGTCCTCCGAGCCTGGCAAAGTGACGGCGCAGAAAAAGGGCTGAGTTAAGGGCAAAGAGATGGGGTTATCTATGGGTTTTCTACGGGTTTTTAAATGGTTTTCTATGCTTTTTGGATGGTTGTTCGATGTTTTTTTTTTTTCCGTGGCTCTTCTATGGTTCTTCTATGATTTTCCAGTTTTTTTTGTTTTCGATGGTTTTGCTATGGTTCCTATATGGTTGAATGATGTTAAATGTGGCTGTCTAATGGTACCTATGATTATCTAGGGTTATCTATTATCTATGGTTATCCATCATGATTCCATTGTTATGGGTTGGCATGATGAGTCTATATGGATATCATATGGGTTCATTAATGACAATTTGTGGGATGATCCTCTGAGATATGATGATTCTATGGTTTATTTATGTTTATTTAGGGTTACCCTTTGGTCATTTGACAGTTTGCTGTTGAAAATTGCCTTAGTTCGTTGATCTGTTATTTAAATGCTGATCTTCCATTGCTTTGTGAGTTTACTAGAGGGTATCTTGCATTAGCGATCAACAAAACTAGACGTAGGTTTTGCTGGTGACATTACCCATGTTTCCTCGTGCCCGATTTTTTCCTGGCAACCTCCCCCATGTTTGCCGGCACCCATGAAGTCTCCATCTTTGACGAAATCCTGATTTTAGCCCAGAGAAATCCGTAGAAAGGGGGGTTCTTAAATGGGAACCCCCTTGTCACCATTGGTTTCCTTTTTGAAACGATGAAGAACTTCGATTACACTGGGGTCCGGCTGAAGAAACCTCCATGGCCACCCAAATCTGATGGCTGATACCCGCGGAAAGATGACCCCTGGAGGAGTCTGGAAAGATGCATTCCCAGATCGAAGCAGTGACCCCATCAGGCGGCTTCCACTGACCTTGCCGACCTGTCGTGGGTGGGTCCTGCCGATGGTGAAATCTATGGGATCTGGGATGTTCCACGGTGGAGATGTTGAAAACTGCGGGCAATGTGCACATGAGGGGCACCCCATTTCATCTAGTGGTTTCGAAAATCATCATATGCCCCATTCAAAGTGTAAATCAGCAGCCTATCCCCCAATCATCAGACACACAGATGTCTTCAGCCTGAAGTCGGCAGGGGCGGTGTTGAAGTTGAAAGAAGAGAGCGTGGCAAAGAGCTACCATCATCTCTGGACATATGACGGTGGGGCCGCAGGGATTCACCAGGAGTTATCGAGTAACAAAAACCCTCGATAAATCGAGGAGTCAAAGATGACACTTCCAAGATTCATTGTCAACTGGTTGGTGGTTTCAAACATTTTTTCCCATTTCATATATGGGATGTCATCCTTCCCATTGACGAACTCATATTTTTCGGAGGGGTAGGTCAACCACCAACCAGTCAAGATTGGGTGGGATAAAGATGATGTGACATTGTTACATCACCGCTGGGGAGATCATGCCGAATTCATTCCATTTTCGCAGCTTGTAACCCTGCTTCTTCTGTCTCCCGAATGGAATGTATATCATATCATGTATTTGTATCAAAACAGTTGATGAACATACTATTGGATGAAACCATCAGCGATGATCTCCACATGTTGCATCCCCATCACACTTCAAGAAATTATTCTAAAATCGAACGAGTTCTTAAAAAATCTTAGGTCGAGAATCAGAAGATCCTGTTTAATTTGGACCATTTTTTCTCTGGTTTTTCTTTGATTTTTGGAAATCCAAGCGGACAATGTCCCGTTGATCAACCGTTTTCGGGACTTCACAGATCCAGCCCCAAACATCAAACATCGAGCCAAAGAAGGTGAGAAAATCTTGGAAAAATGGTCACTTAAATGTTTTTTTTTGGGACATGTGAGCGATATGATATACACAATATATGAACAGATGCTTCTTTCATGCTTTTATCACTGGCAAAGTGGACTTGGACCTTTTTGCATTTTTGGGACCTTGAACCGGTCACAGAACTCTCCCGTTGTGTCAGGGGACGACCAGCCCGGCTGTTCGGTGATTCAGA
>Ga0126342_10004502_pt1 | contig 23849 bp, 26 predicted proteins | sample Cyp1metagenome_FD_92528 | JGI IMG/M metagenome (GOLD analysis project Ga0126342, IMG submission 92528) | Coral microbial communities from Lord Howe Island, Old Settlement Bay, Australia - Cyphastrea 1 metagenome | ecosystem: Host-associated > Invertebrates > Cnidaria > Coral ...
ACCCCCCCCACCCCCCACCCCCCAACCAACACCACGCCAAAAAAAACAACAAAAAAAGACAAAAAAAGAGGTTTCACTGAGGCGAAACACAAAAAAAAGGAAAAAGTGCGCTCTCGCTGTGGCGCCAGTGCAGTGAACTAGCAAAAACACTGTTTCGTGACGCGGCCTTCTGCGCGCGCCCAGCCAACTACAACTACAAGTACAGCCACATTATACGCTACACTACGTACACATCTGAAACGACACTACAACGACACTACACCACACTACAATACACCTTCACCTACGCCTACACCAAAACAACACCACAACAACAACAGCAACAACAACAACAACAGCAACAGCAACAACAGCAACAACAACAACAAGAAGACAATAATAACACACAACACCAGCAACAACACCATACAACAACAACAACGACGCCACACCACCACCACCACCACCACCACCACAACAACCATCACAACAACAACAGCAACAACAACAACAACAACAACTACTACTACTACTACAACTACAACTACAGCAGCAGCAGCAGCAACAACAACAACAACAACAACAACAACAACAACGCAAGAACGCTACAACTACAACACTACAGAACTACAACTACACCACAACTACACTACAGTGCAGCTACGAGTGGATGAGCAGGGCGGAAGGAGGAATCGGCGCAGCCACCTGCACCAGTCGCTCAGCCACCCCCTAAACCCCACCAGCCCGCAAACCCCCACCCACCCTAAACCCTACCCACCCCTAACCCCCCCACTCCGAACCCCAAACCTACAGGTAACATCGCGCTCAGCTCCGTCACTCTACCAGAGTGGCTAGTGGCTGCAGTGCGCATTTCCGCCAGCGCGCGCTCAACTACATTACACTACACTACAACACACCAGACTACTCCACAGCTACACCTACAGCAACAGCTACAACTACAGCTACAACGACACTACAACACCAGACTACAACTACAGCACACTACACTACACCACAGTACACCACACCACGCCACACCACACTACGCTACAGCTACAACAACTACAACTACAACAGCTACAGCTACACTGCACTACAGATAGATAGATAGACAGATAAATAAATAGACAGGGGGGGCATCACATCAACTCACCTCTCAAAAGCTTCCTATCATTGAAACTTCCGCCGCCTTGTGCCGTACTTACTACTCATATGCTTTTTTCTAAATCGCCTTTTTGAAGCCTTCGTAGCATGCCTAGATAGGAAATAACCGTAGGACAAATTGAATTGATGTATGGGGACAATATTAAACGTGCTAAACTCTCTTCGTTCTTTTGCAGTCACTTTCTAGACAGCGTGCTCTGGCGCTGGAAATTTTCTGAAAAACTGTGTGGCACATCAACAGCATTTTTTGCATGGTGGCCTTTGTATGTTAATATTAGCAGAGTATCGTGTCAAACAGTTTCTGCCGAAACATCTGCGGTGACGCATAACACCAATGATTGGAATTGGAGACCAAAATTTGCACCTGTGCTTTGCTCAAGCAAACTCACAGATTGGTTTGTAATCAGCAGGAAACGCACATGTGGCTGTGTATCTCTAATTACATTGTATCATTGTATTGTTTGAACTGCAAAACACATCGGCTCCCTAAGATGTCGCCAGATAAAAAGCTAGGAGTTATGCCTGGCACAACCACTCAGAGAATATTAGGGGATTCTCGACTGCCACAAGACTCTTCCAATACGAGACCCAAAATTCAGCACAGCCTTGATGGGAGACCCAAGTTGCGTAATGCGTTCTCCAAAGCGAAGCCGAAACCAACCCCAAGCGTCTAAGCTGAGACCCAAACGTGCCGGCCACACCGAAGTTGTCCACCCCAACACTAGTCAAGACCTGAGGCCATCATTTCATGATGTTTCACCCGTCTCAGGATTTAGGCGTCTATTGACTGCAGAGACTTGCCTTTTGCCTGAGAAGCGTCGCAAATTTCACAAGACGTGAAGCAGTCTGAAGCAATCTCAATCATGTTTCGATCTAACTCGGGGGCACAATTTCACAAATCAGGTGCAAACCTCTTTCATTCTTTGTATCGTGGTGCGGGTGGCGCCTTTCGGCTTCAAAGAGTTCGCCTTTCGGCTGAAGCTGCAATAGCTGTACTGCAGTACTAAATCCGTCAAGAACAATCTGCAAAGTGGTCAGACGACCTTCAGAAGCCAGGTGACAAGCCAGGTGAGTGCGGCTCAACCTTCAGCACCGGCTTCATCACCGGGCCTCTAAATGTGGTCGGGTCATCTTCACCAGCTCATCAGGCGCCAGCTGCGCCAATTTATTGATTGTGAGGGCCGTATGGCCGTGCCTATGGTAAGCTCTGCAAAAGGGGTCACTTTTGGATGCTGCGTTTCGCGCGGCAGGCGTGGCACTTCGTCGCTGACCTTGTAACATTCTCGGGAGCCTCCCATTCTCAGCTTGCAGTGTGCATGCTACCTTGCACATTTCCAGGCAAGTCAAACCAAATTTTGCAAGCTGAGACCAGCTAAGAGTGCGCCTTTTGATCGTCATCCAGTTTCATCATAGTAATGACATGGCCTCGTCAGACCTGTGAAGGGTTGTATATCCTTGCTCGCAGGCACTGCTGTATATGGGACCGCCTCAGCAGAAGGAAAGCCTTCAAAGTCAGTTGGTAGACCCGGTTCAGCTATAGCTGGTTGGGCCTTCTGCAAGAACAGCACCAAGCTTCGGCACGCGAAGCTGGCCCTTTGCCGATGAGCTTTGGCACAGGCACGCCAAGCAGTGGCTAGCTTAGCTCCTGCGTCTGTATAATTCTTCGGTGCTGAAGTCTGAGAAGCCTGTCGCCATGAGCCGACAAACCTGGACGGCAGCTCCAGACAGCCTCTGCTTCAACCTGTGTCAGGTAGCCTTGTGGCAGCCCCCAACACCTCCAACAATCCTGACGTCCAGCTTCAGGCCCTCGAACAACGCCAGGACTGATGTCAACTCTCGGTCCTACCATCTTTTGAGTAGGTGTCACTTCAGGAGTGCCACCTTGCACACATCCTCCTTGGGAGCTGATTAAGGGACTTGATAGCCCCAGTCTAAACATCCTGCTCATTTGAACCTAACGAACGGCAACAGCTGAGAGAAGTTTGCACCTGATTTGTGAAACAGAAACCATTGCAAACAGCTCTTTACAAGATCCGGATAGTGTGCACCCCTCTACTTCACTGCAAGGCACCTTCACAAAATGCGGGCCGTTCCAATCTGACAGCTTCTGAGGCATTCCATAGACGAACTCATCGAGAGCTGGCTCCACTCTTTCCAGTAACCTGAAGTGCGAGGGCTGCCTCGTGAAAACTGTGCTGCGTTGCCAATGGGGTCTCAACATGTCCGAACTGAATTGAATCTTTGAATTCACTTGTTTGGAAGCCCCAAGGCAAAAATCACGGCAAAACCCTAAGTAAGTGCCAGCAGAGATATCACAAGAAAAGACTTTTCGACTGGTTTAAATGTGTCAAAGGGATTCAAAGGGCTTTGCCTGTTCAGCATATACTCCCCTTCCCATCAGTAGCAAAATTAGATATGTTGCTCCAGCAACTCGTGCGATCTTACACTGTGGCGATGAACAAAAAATTCTCCAAGGGTTACCCTTCAGCCATGTTTCGACTGCTCCAAGGTTCTGACCCCAACTTTCAACGTTCATGCTCGGTCCTTTTGCAGTTATCGAACTTGATTCTTTTATCCGGACATCGTTGCTTGTTCACAAAAGAAAAACAATAAGGATAATTAGGTGGAACGTGGAAAAAGGGCAATTGGCAGTCAATGTTTTTGGACAGTTGGCCTGTTCACAAAGAAATGTCAGCTAGGCTCATTGCCCGCTGGTTTAGTAGCATTCATGGAATTGTGGTTTCCACTTCCAAGAGCACAATCAACCTCACCATGCAATCCCAGTACATCGAAACGTCACGCACGCATAGTGCAGCTGAGTTGCTCTTCTGACATGTCCGGGACGGAATCTGAGAGATTTGCTAATGCTTGGGCATCGAATGAAGACATCCGCTTCTGCACTTCGGATTTCAAAGCTGCCCTGCGCTTTGGTCGAAAAATACCGATGGAACAATCAAAACCATGGCAATACATCTTTGCTTTTTGTTGGGTCATTTTGCTATGACAACGGTCACTTTCATGGACTATGAAAAATATCCACCACTCAGTCGTGGAATTCTTATTCGGACAGTCAACGAATCGTTGACGAATTCTACCAGTTGATTTTGCTTCATCGATGGAAACAATGCAATAAGGAAACAAACAATCTGCATCTAACCCCCAAAGTTTTTTGAACGCAGAAAACACATTGGAATTAATAACATCCCCATAGGAATCCTGCACTTAAACCATCTAGATTCTGTTGTTTCAATATCCGGTTGAAACAAACTGAAACCCACCATGTCCCCCAAGGGTTCTGCATCACCAACTGGCATAGTTGGTTAAAAAATCGCAACAACAAATCCCATGAGCCGATTGGCTCCGATATCTTGGTGAAGATACACTCAACCCCATCAAATGCCATGACGCATGTAAACCTTCCTGGCATTGGCTTGAATGCCTAGCTCAACATGCACTGAAAACCATCAAATTTCCAGTAAACCTTCCCGAACCGGTTGCGATAGTTTGTGAGAAGCGCGTTGAAATAAACGTGACAGTTAATCTACGAATCCCAGATTCTCTCAATTCGCACCTGAAAATGCAATTCCTAGAAAGATTTACAGTGCTCGGAGTGGGGCGAAGTATGTTTTGGAAGGGTAAGGAGCCACACTGAGGCATTGAGTACCTGTACGAAGGCAGGATCGATTCCGATCAAGTGTAACGTTGTTGCTAGCAGGATCAGAAATAAGTTTTGTGACAAATTGATTCACAAACTTGATCATCGCATATCACCCATCAGCACGTCCTTGGGAAATATGGTGAACCCCATGTCAAGGTAGTACGCCAGCGCAATGGAACGCCCAGTAAATTTCTGTCAAAGTATGCGCTGTATGTTGCATAATCTCGGACCAGCAAGCCGCCGTGCACCAGTGAAGAAAGTGCGAGCAAACCCAACTCGTGGCAAATTTTGTACCAAAGACATGATATGTACGATGCACTGTCGGGTGTGCTCAATGAATGTGCAAACTGGAGAGCAAGCGAGCCTTTTCGTTTTCGTGTCATGTTTTCAAACCCGCCTGCGCTGACACGGGCATTTGATGCCATGCTGCGGATTGGTCACACGCCCTTGATGCTGGCTCACACATCATGCGCTCTGTAAGCCACTGAAGTATTGAAAATTGCAAATCAAAAATATATATGTACATATAATTAGATAGGTATATACAATTATATATTTTTATACAATCATATATTTCTCTGAATGTACATTTGCATTTAAGGTATCTCTTTGCCAATCCAACAATCAACAAATTTACATGCACGCATTATGCCTGCAAAAAAACCCAAAGACTGTTGAGCAGAGCTCCTATGAACAAAACCCCCTGACAAAAACTCTACAAGATCTTCGAACCAGGACCTCGCAGAGAATCTCACAAGATCATTTTGCAAGAACCTCTTCAGAGCATCCCACAAGAGCTCTCATACAAGCACCTCTAATGCAGGGCATCTTCAAGAACTGCATTCAAGGGCCATTGACAGGATTTCACCTCTCCACAAGATCTTTTCGCAAGGGGCTATACAAAATCCTGGGCAAGAAACTAGCATGAGCACCGCGCAATGAGAGCGATCCGGCACGCACAAAGTGATGAGAAGGTTGCACGATATGAGGATGAGCAAGGCGCCGCAACCAAAGCCATCCGACGCGCACAAAGCGACGAGAGTGTTCCACAAGCGATACGGACATAAGCACCGCGCCACGAGAGCGATCCCACATCTGTTAGAATTTTACCATGTACTGGGCGCAGCAATTTAAAAAGGTGAAAGCAATAATTTACCTACTGGGTTTCAGGCTGCGCCAGCCACATTGATGAAAATGTGTCCGATTGCGCCGCCTGCCGAATCTCTTGCGCCCACAACGAAAAAACGTACATCAAAACACAGGTGAGAATGCTCACCTCCGCACTAGAGCTTTCCAAGACCACGTTTCGTGCAAGAGACTTGATGAACGGAGGATCGAGGGCACTCCAAGGGTCACCAAAGTAGCTGAACACAGAAGCGTGATCCCCAACTCAGCCTTGACTCCTACCGTAAGAACCCCATAGTGTGAACACATTGTTTGGGGAAGTACAACCTAGAACTTTTGACCGGTATACTGTACTTGTAAAGCTGGTTTATCAGTTTTGTTGGTGTGGATCAACAAACATTGCAACTCCGGAAGAGACGCCGCAGAAGAGAAAGCCGCAATGTAGTTCGCGTGACCAGCGCAGGGAAGACAAATGTAAAACCACATTCTGGCGCTGAATGTTGTTTTCCCCCCGTGGAAGCCATGCTAAAACACCCTGAGAATGAGCCGCTTATCAATGCAACGAACTGCCGGATGCAAACGGCCGTCTGTAAGCCGTGGACCATGTAGTTGTGATGTGTGCTGTAGTAGTATAGGTGATGAAAGTGATGCCGAGCATACCTAATTTTGGGTAGCTTCCTGCCGGGATCAACCAAATCCAATTTTTCTTGACCACAGGTGCAACATTCATGGTATGTAGTTTGATGTGGATGATACTCCAACAAAACACAAAGCAATAATGGTTGATAATGGTTGTGATGATGACGATGATGACGAGCATGATCACGAGCATGATGGCGAGCATGATGACGAGCATGATGACGAGTGTGATGACGAGTGTGATGACGACCAAGATGATGATGATGATGATGATGATGATGCTGATCCTGATGAAGATGAACATGAAGAAGAAGGTGACAACGGCAACAATAAATTGAATGACGACCAAAACAATGAGGACGAGGATGCAGCATAAGGACAAGAATCCGCTTGGCGGTGATGAGAATTGACGAAGAGGATGAAGAGGGCTGATGATAAAAAATGACGGATAAAGCCTCTGACATGGAAACCAAGCAGGACAAGGAAAACCCAGAATATTGCAGGATATTGCAGGCAATAAACCTTTCGACCCTCTACAGCAAGGTTCATAAGACCCCGGATTGAAACTGTGACCATTGAAGGCCACCTCCAAAATGATGAATCCCTTCTTAACACAAAAATCTGTCCTCGGAACTCTCCTCTGGCCCTGAAAAGGAAATGTGCTAAAGCACAGAAAAGCGAGTTGCTGACGCTTTCGCGAGTTGTGTCTATCCCCTCTCAACACCACGCTATTCCCGAATCGGCCCAATTGGCCCAACCTGAGTTGCATGTCCACCGCAGACAGCTTTGAAAATGCTCAAGCACTGTTGGATAGCTCTTGATTCCTCGGAGAAACACAGTGGCCATTCTGGCCTCACGGCTTCCATCACAAGAAAACGTCAATGACGTTATAAAATGTCACCAAAAACACGATGAAAAACCAGCAGAATCACGAGCTTCAAAAACAAGGGCAATTTCTGCACTGACTGATGCGAAATTGCGGGCAGCAAAGCCGGACTGATTTCCAGAAGGGTGGCGCAGGTCCAAACTGTGTTGGACAAGTCCTGCTTTGCTCTGGCAGAAGGCGAAAATGCTTCGATTCAATGGACCTACCACTGTGGATACTGGATGTTCTACTGGATGTTCTACTGGATGGTGTGGTTCACATGGTTCATTCCCCATGAAATACAACAGCTACGAACGAAAGTACACTCGCGCTATACCCTATACGTCCCTGCGCAGAATCAAAGGATCGCCAGTGTCACTACAGCACTGTTCATGAGCTTTTGGGACATTGTGGGACACGTGAAACCACGTGATTCGAGACGAATTCAAGCACCACATCAACCAGTTATAACAATATTTAATAATTATATTAAGGCTCAACTGAATGGGGCAAAAGCCGATGTTCTACATTTGGCACAAGCATCATAGATAACCCATAACCCTCGGTTCATCTCCGCGTGAAGTTCTGAAGTTCTCACTGGTGAGTTTTGGACTTCCAAAATACATACTGTACTGAGACACACTGAGACATACTGAGACATACTGAGAGCCTGAAAGCCTTCAAAGCAGAACCGGATTGGCAATTTATACGCTTCACTACTTCGAAGTGGGACTAGAAGATGACATCTGAAACAAATCGAAACAACCTGAAGCTTGTGAGGGATACAGGACAAACCAAATAGTCAGCGGACAGAAGACCTGCAACACCAAGGATAGAGGGATAGAGCCATTCTGAAATTCCTCGAAAACGATTTCAATCGTGTTCAGACTGTGAACACCACAGCTACAGGACTTTTTGACGCTTCCCGAAGAAGGGCTTTTATGATATTATATATATATATATACATATTTTATGATTGTGATGGGACATCTTCCAACAGTGCAAACGTCCTGTGTGACAAACTCATGGATGATGCTGATGGATTGCCTTGCAATAGCCTCCAAAAATACCACATCCACAAAGCCAATCTTGCCACAGCACCAAGCTAAATTAGCCACTTCTTGTGGGATCAGCTCTGTGACGATCTTTGATACTTCAGCAACGACTTTCTCCATCAGCTGCTTATTGCGGAAACCCAGCACAGCGAGACTCCAGGCAGTGTTTGTCAAATTCCTGGGTGAACATCAACTGCGGGCGTCAACGACCCATGGATGTAAGTACGAGCATACTGCTCGTTGAGAACACTGTGTTGATTGGTACTTTGGCAATTTTTCATTTGCTATTGTCGTTCAGGGTCCAATGTTGTGATGGTGGCCTGGATCGAAGTGATTGTATGCTTGAAGCACTAGCGTGCACATGCACATTGCCGCAATTTGCTGCAACCCCCCAAAGTTTGAACGAATCACGCATTATATAAGGCGTCTGGTCAATAGTACTAAACACATCGGACATGCCATATGCCTACCTCAAGAGTATAGATATAGATACTCAATGCGCATCAACATTTCTTTACAAGGACTGCATCTTGTCATGTGTCTTCGTTAATCAAAATGCTGAGACTCTGGGACGCAAAACTTTCCATCTTGTTGATCGAAATTTGTGCAACGGCATCACACAGGGGACGATCGATGAACATCAGCCGAGCAAATGCCCAAATACAGTTGGCCAGCCTGGCGGTGTGCGCAGGATGGCATGTTTCAGCAAAACATAGAAACATATACATAAATATACATAAATATACATAGATAAATACATAAATATATCTAACTTTGTCGAACTGACGCCAAGCAACTCTTGAGGTGCGAAAGTGTTCAGGGATCGAAAGGATGCTTGTGCAATCAATGGGATCAGAGGTCCAGGCTGAATGAGAACAGTCGCGAAAGTCCAGACCAAATTGGACAGAGACTGCGAATCGCACTGACCGATTTTGGACCTCAGCACGAGGAACCGGAAGGAACCCGACGGAACCGCACCAAGGAACACGACAAACCAAGGACAAAACGATGACAGAAAAAACATGAAAAAACCCAACTGAATGTAAAATGATGTAAAATGATGTAAAATGTGCAAACTGTCGAGGCACTCTGCAATATCTGCAACAGCGTGAAAAAACACGACGTCTGTGCACGCTAGCTTGGCAAAGGCTCAGAGCGTACTAGACAATTCTTTTGGGATAGCTTCTTTCATGGTAGCCTCAGCAGTGGTTCCACGATGTTTCTCTACAGTTGGTAGCACCAAGCAGAGTGTTTGCCCCAAACATCATGCAGTATTAGAATCAAAGAAAGAAGTTGCATGATGTTGCATGCATTGTTTGATCTGTTGGGAATGTTGGTCAACATCATCACCAGCGATGACAGGTAAGATAGGTAAGATAGGTAAGATAGGTAAGATAGATATATTAGATATGAAAAGCGTCAAGCGGCAACTCTTGAAGCGATTGCGCTCATCAAGAAGTCATCCTTCACTTGCAGCTTTGCAAAACTTCATGCGGCATTGGCAAAATTCTGTGGAGCAAAGGACGCCACCTTCAGCACCTGAAACCGGACCGTGGCGATGATTGGAGGCTTAGACCTGCTTAGATCTGCTTAGATCTGCTTAGGGCCCCGATGTGAAATGATGTGACCTTACGCATGCTAAGCAGCTCTATTGGGTCAAGGACTGTCATTACCCAACTGTCTCGGGCACAGGCATGTGCAAAAGGTACTTCCGGAGATCTGTGGAAGTTTATCGTGCGCACTCAATTGCAATCTTTCATTAAAGGTCTGTAAATCATCCTTTGATGAAGCTGAAGGAGAACTTACTGTACAAATCCATATCATACGCTGAAACCCTGGAGATCCACTTGTGCAAAAACCAGTACCGCCCTGTCTACTTTGCACTCTGATCATACACAAGAGTTTATTATTTGCATAGTATCTTTGGCAAAGGAACGGCGACACTACGGATAACGCATCATAACAGCAAAGCAAGGCACACATTGAGCAGAGATCGCTTCCAGAAGTTCTTCCTTCCGCAAAATCAGCTTCGCTAGCGACCAGGCAGTCGCGGACAAGCTTTGAGAACCAAACGCTGAGATCTTTGTCAAAGCCACTTCTGCCAAAGCCTCCAGAAAGGTCCATGTTGAATGCGTTGAAGACATTGCCACAGCAGCGAAAGCCCATAAAGTGTTGGAGACATGCAACACCAGAAAACTGGGCAGTGCCTCCTTGGCCGATGAAGCCAAAGAATTGAATAGACTTGTATCTGCGATCACCATCATCGCAAACGCCCAGGAGCTGTTTGCAATCTCCTGGGCACCAAACTGTGGCAATCGCTGCTGGGCAGCTTTGGAGATCGAGGCCAAAAAAGCACTGGAAGTTGTATCTCGCATTGCAAGCCTTGCAAATGACCAAGCCATGCTCGACAAGGTTTGCGCTTGCGCCTGTTCGATTTCCACATGGATCTTCCCAGCAAATGCGGTCAACAGAGACGTGTTGCGTACGAGCAACTTTGCGAACGCCCAGCTGATGTTCGATATATGCTGCTGGGTGTATTCACTAATGCACCGGAAGGATTCCACGGCAAGTGCATCCATAAAGGGCTGATTCAGCAAATCTTGCTTTGCAAAGGCCCACACAGTATTTGCTTTGTCTTGTGGACTGAAACTCGGGAGCTTCGAAATACTGTGTGAAGCCACAGTTTTGAAAAGTACATGGTCCAACACCTCGCAGGGTTTTAAAACAATTACGTGTACGACTCTGTGGCCTACAGATCCTGAGCCGCTTACTCTTTTGGAAACTGTTTTTGTTATCCCATTGTTTATTCTCATGTTTCCTATTTCTTGCATACCAGCTATACCTATTTTTGTGGGTTCCTCGGTTCCTCTTCTTGTTTCCCCGTGTTTCTCGTTTTTGCAGATTCTTGCTTTTGTTGATTCTCATTTTCACCCGTCCATGTTTCACGATTTTGCTTGTTCCTGTGTTTGTAGACAAGTTCGGCGTCGCAAAACCAACGCTGATGTTTGTATCTATATGTTTTGACATGCTTTGACAGTCAACACACTGTAACACACTCCCCATACCTGACGGCTTTTCCGACTTGCCAGGTCTACGTAGATGCGGTCCAGGTTGAAAGTTGGGCATTCGGCTCACTACATGAGATTCGAAGATATCTCATGATATCTCATAGGATTGCAAAGGTTTCATATGAACAATTCATGTCATTTCATGTTGCAATTCGCAAAGCCCGCTTGAGGGGTTCTGGCAAGAATCTGTGGAAACACTGTAGGTGAAAAACGTGCAAATCGTAAAGAATGTTGAAAATGCAGTCATCTGCCTTACAGTTGAGAACAAAATACCCGTGTCTGATGCTCAAAGGGGAAGGTAATATATGAAGGTATGGGATACGCATAGAGACAGAAAGTGCTCTCGAGTTTCCCCAAAGTCATCCCCGAGCGTAGGTGCGTCAAGGGGTAATTCATCTTCCGTCATCTGCCTTTCTGTTCATTTTGACTCAGACGCCTTGTTGCTCTCACTTTTTACATACTTTTCCTCCCGAGATTCTCTCTGAAGAAAGCAAATGTCATGACAATGAAAATAGAGATCCCGTGATGAACCTTTGGCAAAGAGTAAGACAGGTTCCAGAACAAAAGCAGGCTGACTCCTCAAGAATAGGCACTGTTAAACCCCTGAATGCAAAGCGTCAACATTTTCTTTTCTTTTTGTTTTCGCCTCAAAGAAAGGAATGTGACATATTTTTAAATTAAGAACAAATCAGGAATGCGTTCGTTCACACATTCTGTAGGACTGTTTTGCTGAGTCTCTCTTTGCAATACCTGAAATGAAAGCAACCCAGACTGACTGACCGATTCGTTCGGTCTCTCAAGTTTTTTTCCAAGAAACACAGACTGTGGAAAGTATGTGGAAAGTCATAATTTAATAAGGTGATACAAAATATCATCAGGGGAAGCATGCATGTCGAAATATGTATTCCAGACTTCCAGACCAGGCCATAATGATCCATCATGTAGTCCATCAGAAAGTGCTTGCAGCTGCTCGCATTTTTGTCATGCTTTACTACCCGAACCTCAATGGTTGAAAAACCTCATGCAGTGTTGGAGATCTTCTGCGGTGCAAAGTGAGGCATGGCTTCCTGTGCTGCTGCAGACAGCGCAGTCCACAATCTGCTGTCACGGATCAGCAGTCTGGCGCTGGCTCAAGCACTGTTGGAGATATCCTGCGATTTTCCGAAATCAATTGACTTCGACAACTTATCTCTCAAACGATCCTCTGTTGGGGCAACCCAAGTACAAAAATACAATACTCAAACTGATCAAACTGCTAATATTGAAACCAATCAGAAATTTGAACAATTGACAGACTCCTGCGACCCAAATCGATGAATTTGTGCCAGAACCTGCTCCACTAAATGCAGCAGAAATGGCGAGTTGACGTAAGCCAAGTGCGCCATCGCCCACACCGTGACGGAGCAGTCCTGGAAACGGTCCCGACTCGTGACTCATGACATCGACGCTGTGTACATGCAATGTACACGCAAGTTGTCATGACAGTATCATGCAATTGTTACAAGTTACATCAAGTTACACATTGTCATACAATCTGATCCACTCAAATTGCTAGCAGTATCTGGCAATCTCCAATTGGAATAAAACATATTACGATATTGGCTATGGCGAACTTTGCCAGGCTACACCTCTCAGAAACAGAATTCAAGTGGACAACTTGGGACAACTTGGCAGGTTTGTGTGTTCCACGGCAGAGAAGGTCCAAGGCGACCGGTGCCAAGGATGAGGCAATATTAGGCAAATTGGCGCATTTGAAGCACAAAAAATACCCAAACCGGGATATAAGGGCAAAATGTCCCAAATGTCTTTCACTCTTGAAGGATGTCCCTTAGAAAGGCATGAACCTAGCCGGATGCAGTCCCCTTGTTCCGCGCTTGTGCGACGTGCTGTTCGAAATAAGCAACGAGCACATAAGCATTTCATCTCTGATTGAAGAGTCTCATAAATTTCCCTTTTGTACAGCCGTTGCACATTTTGCACATGTATTTTCTTGTGAGCAACGAACATCCTTGTGATCCTCAACTTTGCGTCCTGCGGCTTGAATTCGCGAATCATCAACGAATTCAGCGCTTGGCAGCTGATCAAATCCATCAGGGGTCGGTTGCCACTTTCAAGCCTCAGCTGGCAATGTGAGGCATTTTTAAGCACCATGTTTAAGCTGTTTAAGCAACATGTGAAGCAACCAGTTTCAGTTTGGCCTTCCCTTGACGAACTGACATCTGCCGCAGGAACTGGGTTGACGGGAGGAACTGGGTTGACGGGTGGAGTCGTGGGCCCAACGCTTAAAGAAATGTAACTGGGATCTGAACAAAATCTGATAGTAAGTAAGACTTGTAAGACCCTCAGGGTTCTTGAACGCTTTGTGCATATGTGACTTGAACCATCAAGTGGGTCTGATGAAGCAGTTTACAGCTTTTACCATCACTTTTACTGAATCTAGCTGTGCCGGATCCTTTCGGTGTCGCGGTGGAAACGTTGGCATTGGAGCCATTGGAGTCTGGGCACTTGGCCATGGCCCAAAAGGTACCTGCAATGTCGCGGACAGCCTCGGTGTTCCGCAAGGCATTGTCACAGATATCACAGATGTCACAGAAAGCAACAAAAATATAAAACAATCAAATTACCACCGAAATTGGTTGAACCGAATTGGAAGTAATTTCAAGTATTCAAAGAAGAAAATCACTTGGAATCAACTTGAAATATTCGAAGCTGAAACCCACCGGCTCCCGGCTCAATGTGAACAAGAACGGTATCAATCCGGAGTGAGGTGAGGTGGCACATACGTCGCATACGGAAACTCACCATGAAACAAACCATGCCTTTTCAATGTCGGAAGAAAGGGCTGTTCCATTCAACTGGTCAAACACATCATGTTCATTCATGTTCCCCATTCTAGTGGCAATAAATTGATATAAAAGCACTGCAGGGTGTCCCCATATATTCATGGGAGCTGACCAGGTGGAGGAAAATGGTCGGCATGTGCACAAATCTATGGACAAACGAAGACAAGCAACTACGCATTCCACGTGTGATTCCACGTGTGATTCCACGTGTGATTCCACGTGTGATTCCACGTGTGATTCCATCAGTGTTCATGAAATGGCATATCGTAATATGATGTAATATGTAATATGAGATCACATACATCAAGACATATCAAGACATATCCTCCCTCTTCATAGATCTTCATATAGATGAAATATATATATATATATATATTAATGATATATATACATAACTTGTATTATCATGGGATATATTCATATATATCATTAATATATATCATTACAATGGGATATATGATATATTATCATTATTAATCTCATTGTATAAGCCCAACTGCTGCCGCGGAGCGAACTGCGTGAGGCGCTGCGCTGCGCCGAGGCCAAGCGTTTCGACCAGCGGCGCGCCCACCGCGGAGCTCTGCAGGGCGCAGGTGGCGAAGCCCCACGCAGTGCCCGTCACGTCCTGAACGCCTCAGGACCGAAACGAAACGAACAGATTCTGTCGAAGTTCTGTCAGATTCTGTCAGACTTCAGACTCTCAAAGCTCATTCCTTTGACAAATCTCATCAAATCTTCATCAAAGCTCCTACCTCACCTGAAACTTCTGACTTCATCCGACTTCATCGGACTTCCGACCAATGTCCAAAACATTCCAAGAACATTCCAGAACCATTGAGACAAAAAAACAACATTCGCCAACAACCCTTCCATAATCTTTGCAATCTTTGCATCGTTCCAACACACTGAGCTCTTTTAAGTTCTTCCATTCAAATCAAAATCTCACTGTTGCAGCACAGCCACTGAACTCGGAGATTCGGTTGATGCAAGCAACGGACAAGACCTGTACATGAACTGCTCGTGAATGCTTCTCTTTTTTTTGGCAACTGCAACGGCAAAACCCAAAAGCGAAATTCAAAGAACCACATCATGATTTCTGCCATCTCCGTCATTTCCTGCGCAAAGCAATCCTTTGTGATTTGCTGGGCCTTGTAGAGTGGCATATCCCTATGTCCAAGCTTTGCGAAAGACCAGACTACCTTGGCACTGATCGAAGCCGGAACACCACACTAAATGGACCAGGAAACCATAGCTGCCATAGTTTTGCTTGTGTTTCCTGATTTGCCCATGTTTCCTTGTCAGATACGTTTAGCAATCTTCAGCAGATGTCTCCAAATATCTCCAAATGTTTGACAATTCCGAGGTCCTCAGACTTGAGACTTGGGATTCTTGGGATGCTCCGCTTTGACTCTCCGAATCTTTGCTTCTGACATTACATGGATTTACATGGCTGATAGCTATACACACACACCACACTGGTGATATTGGACTCAAAGAAAATGTGATCCAACAATAAGGAACAAAAGTCTGGCAAAGTCGGGCATGGGACGTTTTGAATGTTCTGTGGATCAAACTGCTCAATCTTGTCCTGCGACTGTGATGCCAGCATTTCCTGAGGCATAGGACGATAGGACCATGCAGTCACGACAAACGAGATGAGATTGTCAATGAATGCACCATGAATCTCGGTGATTGCATTGTCAATGTGCACAAGATGATCTGTGGATCACGCTGCGCACAATTTGGTTTTCGTCCTTAAAAAAATACGCCGTGGACATCTTACTCAATTTCGAAATGGCTACTCAATTTCTTAGCGTGAAATGCGTTTTGTTTAGAAGAGGAACATTCAATGAACAACATTTTCATCTGTTTTTGACGTTTAATTAGAGAGCTCTGCATGGGCAGCAAGGGATTGGACCCTTTTGAGCCTGAAAGTGAAAGTGAAAGTGGGCCTGCTGCTAAGGCTCCACCAGTGGCGCCCAGCGGAACTGCAAAATGGCCACTGCCCACGCCGTGTTGGAGATGTGCTACGGCGTGTGGCTTTAGGATCTGTCCAGCAACTGTGAAACTATCTCCTGGAAAACTCGTTCCCCAACTGCAGTCTTCCCATCTGGTACTTTGGCCATCCGGTGAAACGCTGTAACGAAATTCACGGTATCGAACTCCATCTGGTGCATATTGCACAAATTCAGCAAATCACCTGCGGAGGTACTGGTGCTCAAACGCCGATTCAGTTTGGCATTCTCGGAATCTTCCACTCGTCGTCATTGAGGTTTGGAGAAAATTGCATAGGCACCGCTATAGAAGGACTGCTTCGCAACCTTATCAAATCGCGTATCTGCCAGTTTTCAGAGGCTTTTTGGCTGCTTCAGCATTTTATCTCTTGTCTACAGTCGAGAAACAACTGTGCAAAGTTCTTTGAAAGTGAAGGCACATCCAAATTTGTCACAAAAAACTTTGATGCAACGGGTCTCACAAGACCAGGCGGCTGCGTCGTCATTTCCTTCCTTTTCAGATTCACTGCGTGGATCCTCGCAACCAGATCAGCTTGCACAGGCCCTTTTGAGTGACAAAGAGGAATGACATGCGACTTGAAGAGTGATGAAGAGTGATGAAGAGTGATGAAGAGTGATGAAGAGTTAAAACGATATTTGTATATATTTGTGACTTCCATCCCATCTGGCTACAGGCCATTGGCTAAGGGAAAAAAACAAACCAAGTCATGCACACGCGTCGCCGCGTGGCACACAAACATGCAGCGCTTTCATCAAACAAGATTGAGACTCGTACCATGCAGGGAAGCTGATGCAGCGGATGCAGCAAGTGCAACAAGCGCACTCCGCACAATGCTCATGTAGGAACACTCTTAGCAAAAAATGTTTGACAACTTTTCCGTTTCCAAGAAATATATATATATATATTATAAGTCAATAAATGTGTCAACATGTTTAGAAGGCGCTGCTGGCAAGCTCAATCAACAACATTTTTTTTGGTATCTCTGACTATAGGTGTTGACAAATGACAGGTTGCATCGCCGACTAAAAGATGGCCCCAGGGATCTCGGCTCAAAGATCAGGATCAAACTACGATAAGCTCCGTGAGCTTCAAATTGTGTGAACAAGTTTGTCTAATACATTCTACATTCTACTACATCATAGATAATCATACTTTAAGGTTTGGGTCTGATATCACTGTTCTATACCAAACAATGAGATGTTGCGATAGATTTGTTGTCACCTTCGGCTGGTCTCAATCATATCATCTGTGCCCTACCCCAAAAAACAAACAAAGAGCCAAAAGTGGCCAAAAGCAAAGGTGGAACAGGTGGTGCTGTGGAGTATTGGAAGAGATGCCATGGCATCTGCAAAAATTGTAAGCCACATTGAAGATGGTTGAAATTCATCTACACCACCAACCACATTACCACCATGACAAAACAACGATGACGACGACGACAACAACAACAGACAGAGCAAGCGGGTGACATTCTAGGCAAAGGAAGGCGTGCTTGCTAGGACTTAGGACTTTCCATCTTAGGAGAATGCAGAAGCACAGGAAGCAAGACCTGAAAAGACCTGAATATGTTGGCAAAAGAAATGCAGGGTTCAGCTGGTCGGTCTTTCTCCCAGCGCAACTCCATCCGAAGCTTTTAGCTGTAACAGCATCTTTGTGCTGCGACGATCAGATTCCATGAATTCTCGTCCCTTCAAAGCTCTTCGTTGTCAACCTGTAAAGATCTGCAAACACAACAAAAAGAGAAAAGATGGTCAAATGGTTGAAATCTTTTGAGCTGTGCAAGATGTCTTCCTCTCATGTTCCCCCATGCTATTGCGACGACATCGTCAACAAGTGCTAACAAGGCCTCCACCCGAGGCCCAGAGAAGTAGCTCAATGCCTCAAGGTTAGGCAAATTGGAGAAAGGTCCGCCAATTTCAGCTCGCTCATGCATCTTCACAAAGGACTTCCTGGAATGGCTCCCTGGAAACGGTACCTCCTTATTCCTTGAAGATCCTTGAAGTAAGTGGTCAGAAAGTGGTCAGGTTGATGACTTGACATCTGACTCATCTGACCCAATTCAGGCGGAGGCCTCTTGGAGCTGTCGGCTCGTCTTGAGCACAGTTGGCAGAGCCTGACACACTAGTTGATCATAGTTGATCATAGTTGACCATAGTTGATCATATTTGATCTAGTCCGCGACTCAAGTCATGCCTTGACTAAAGACTCTTGCCACGCTCAAAAAATGCCTCGATGCTCCCCTCGCCTTTTTGACTCCCTTGTCTTCGAGGAGCTCCAACAAATCCGACAGCATCTCATGCAAAGAGCCACCTCGCAGCGTCGCAGCTGGCGCAGCAATGCAGCAATGCAGCAATGCTGTGTTGGGTGATACGATGTGATACGCACGGAAGTATGATGATTATGATGTGCAAGACCAAAACTCGACCAAAAAATGTGCAGGACCTGTTTGGAAGATGCGTTTTCCCTCAAAGCAAACCTCAGTGTGAAGCAGTGAAATCATTTGGCTTTGTGAAATTTGTGAAATAATCCTTCTTTCCCTTGCCGGCTTCCCCGTCATGGCAACCACACTCCTTCCACTGAAATAGCTGAGTGTCTTTTTTCAACGTCTGTTGAAAATCTTTGGCATTCGAAGTCCCCAATGTGGAAGATGCCTCCAATTGCTTCAAACTTCAGTCAATTTCTTCAACAATGAAATGCGCGGGGTGGTGTCATCCATTGCCTCCTTAATGGCATCCACCAAAGGGCCATTGATGCTATGATAGCCTGCCACGCGAAACCAACTCTTCTGCTCTTCAAGCGCACTACTTTTGACGAGCAGTGGGATACCGACAAAGAAGTTACGGCAGTTACGATGCCATTTGCACCACCATGCCCCACCATGCCCCACCTTCTCGGCCGAGATAGTTCATAGTGAAATCCTCAAGCAGTCGACTTGCATCACCCGGGGAACAAGCTGGAAGAATTAAAAACACGTATAGTGCTATATTTCAAACGGACCATTTCGTACAATCCCCAAGAGATCCCAAGAGTAAGTCTTCACTATCTTCACTTCTTTCATCTCTATTCCAAAACCTGATTCTCAGCCTTTCTCAGCGATTATCCGCTCTCAGCGATTATCAACCTGTCCTTTGCCAAACCAGTGAGGCCCTTCTGCACTCCCAGCAAACTCAGCCAGTCGTCATTGAACTTTTTGGCCTTTTCTGACGCTGAGTCCTACACAGTCGCACAGTCGCTTCAACATTTCTCAACATCCCAAAAAACACGTTCAAAATCGAAGGAGTTGTTTTTTTCTCATGATGTACTGACAAACTCAGCAGTTGCTCAATGAAGTCGTTTACTGTTGACCTTGCTTTTTCGCACCCTGCTTTCCATCGTTCTTCTGCTCGCAATCAGCAGTACATTCAAGCCCTATAGCGATGCTTTGGGTTCAAAGCAAGTTTGTCCTTTCTTTGTTTTCTGGTCTGGGACTGTTTTCCCTGCTATTTGCAGCATTGTGGAGTTAACACTTGCAATTTTCACAGTATTTGTAGCATATTGAATCTGAACTCCATAATGTGCACATTTCTTCTAGCAGCTTCTTGTTGTGGCAAACATTTTTGCAACATCGTGCAGCTGGAACTTGTCACGTGGTTGGTATATGATTCCGGTTCTTTCTCTTGTTGGTTCATGTTGAATTCTGTCTTTCCTGACATTCTTTTTGATCTTCTTTTTTGTATTTCTGTTTCCCTTGTTGTTTGCAACATGCTTGCAGCATATTGAAGGTAGAATCTTTGGCTTAAAAGGTATTTGCAGCTTGCCAAAGCCAAGAATCCTAAAAATAAAATCCAAGCCACCATCAAGCTCAGGAAACCACGGGAAGTCCGAACCTGTCAGTTCCATTAATTTTGACCTTGCATGTCTATTATTTTTACGCTATTTGGGCTATTTGCACGAATTTTGTTTTCTTTTTTCAGCTCAGGAGTTTTGCTTGGAAACATGATTTCACAGCAAGTGAATGCTTTGGGATATGCAATGCAAATTTTGTGGTGCAGAAGGGGGGTTGGGGGAGGGCACAGCGCCTCTTCTATTGTTCTTCTTCACGTTGTCGTTGGAGTTTTTCATAATTGCTCTTGGTGTTCCTGTTGTTCCAGTTGTTCCTGTTGTTGTTGCTGTTGGTGTCGTTGTCGTTGTGGCTGTGGCTGTGGCTGTTGCTGTTGTTGTTGTTGTTGTTGTTCTGCCTCAAACAATACCAAAGGTCAAAACGCCAAAAAACAAAAAACACCGAAAAAAACAAGAAAGCACACTGCCCTCCCAAATATTGCATTGCTGACAAATTCATTTTGCCCTGCGAGTTTTTACTTGTTGATTTGGTTTACCCAGTCGTTTTCCATGTTTTTCCATGTCTTTCCATGTCTCTTTGCATGTTTTTTCATGGCCTTTCTGAACCGCTCCTGGCCATTGCTCTTCAGCTCAGCCGTAAGGCCATCAAAAAGCGCCAGTCCCGCATCCCGGAAGCTCTTCACCTCGAAATTTTGCACACAACGTGTCTAATCCGTGTCTAATCCGTGTAGACAATATATGATAAGTTATGATAAATTATGATATGATAATATATATGATAAATTATGATAATATGTTGAGGATTAGACACGAACACACATCACATGATGACATTCCCAACATCCCACCTTGGTCAAAACATCTACCACGGATGCCTCACTCACCTCAAAAGCTGCGCAGGTTCTGCTCAGAGCAGGCTTGCAAACGATGCGAACGACGCAGTCGAGGCAGATTTCCAATCTTCTGATCTCAATTTCATGAATTTGCCCTTTCGCGTTGCCTGCGACAGAAAAAATCAGCCTCAAATTTCTTCACGGTTTCAATTTGTCTGCTGTTGTTTGCTGTGTCTCAGGCTCCCACCACCAGGATGACCAGAAACAGGACATTTCTCAAGCGCGCCATGCCGCCTTGCCGGCCTTGCCGGCCCTGCCCCTGCCACGCTTGAGCCGATGCATCGAGTCAATGCATTGCTCGTTCCTTTGTGATCTTTTACTGTGCTGCTGTGCTTACCATTCTCCATGAAACAAAATACAGAAACGAAGACATCGGAAAATCAACGACTTTTCTGAGCCGTTCATTGTGGTTGTGGTACTTGTCTCTATTCTAGAGACAAATCAACAGATTCGCGGTCATGCTTTGGTCTAAAGCCATAGCACCTTAAGTGCAGAATTCGTTGCTCAGCCCACATTCCGCACCCGCGGGAGTGACTAGTTGGGTTGCGCTGTCAAAGCATCTTGTGATATCGTATATAATATATGTGAATATATCGAATCTCAAATAAACATCCATGATCAAATGTACGTTTTTAACGTGCTCTACAATGTGAATTCATGTGAATTTCGACGAATTTCATGGTCATTGTGCCCATCAGTGAGCGCGCCCCCTCTAACAATGGTCTCACAGGACAATTCCGTTGCATGTTTGTGATCAAGTCCTTCACCTGCAAAGTTTGGTGCAATCAGGAGATAGAGCTACTGAATAGCTATTTTTCAATAGCTACTGAATCCAAATTTTCTGGATCTAAATGGCCTACCATGGATCATGTTGGCCCAATGTTGGCATGTTGGAAATTGGTCATGACGGCATCAAGTCCTTGCAGACAATGCAGACAAAGCCAGGCGCTGTCGCCATGGATTCACACCTTGAGAAGCAGCTCAACACCACCGTAAAAAGAAACGGCACCTCGAAGTTTGAAGACTTCTCTGAAGCAATTCATGGCTGTAGGGCACTGACCAGACTGGTGATCTCTTGTGATCAGGAAACTTAACTGAAACATAAAGACATAATAAGACATAAAGCAATAAAACAAACAAAACAATGATAAACCAATGATAAAACTGATAAAACATGATAAAACGAACATCACGAAGGGTGCGAAATGGTGTGAAGGCCATCCCAAAGCGATGCAAAGAGATCCGAAACGAAACCCCATTCTCCTCCCAAGCGAAGAGCTGGGAACCTCGAACTGTCAACTTCGTCGGCACAGCCACAAAGAAACGAAAGAAAAGGCATGTCCAAAGGCATGTCCAAAGGCACCTTGAGACGAAAAACATGGACTCATTTGAACTTATTTAAGAACTTATTTGAAACGATTTAAAGGGATTTGAAGCGATTTGTGATGAGGCGGGTGGACAAATTACAGCGATGACTTCCCAACATAAACGGGGGCATAAACACTTCACAAACGTGCCGGTCTTTCAGTGACTCACAGTGCTGTCACAGTGAAAACCTCCCTGCTGAGTTCTGACCTGCGCTGTTCCCACGGCCGAGCCTTGGAGAGATGTGACGTCACCAGCACAGGGAGACAGGTTGTTTAGACGAGATCTGAAAAAAAAACAAAAAAAAGAGACATCAGAACACTTATGAAGGTATGAAATCTCAGAGTTTCTTCCTTTCTTGAAATTCAAGTCAACTTTCAAGCCAAGGACAAAGAAACTGAAAAACGAATGCAGAGATTCAAGCTACGAGAACGCTGACTCCGTTACTTCGTTTCTCACTGCTCCAAATGTCTAGGGCACTGACGGCGCTTTTGGCATCCTTTTTGTCGTCTTCGATCTTCTTCTTCCAGTTGCTGTCTGTAGCTGCTAGCTTTGCCGCCCAACCAGTAGACACCTGTTGATGAGCTCACAGAGCAGAAAGCATTGGATATCGGAAGATATCGGAAGCATCCGAAACGTCGAAAGTTTCAACAACTCGGAAACGTACAGTGACTGAATGTGACTCACAGCATTGAAAATCACATGAATAAATGGAATAGACAATATAGATGAACAAATTAAACAAATGGTATCACCCACGTATCGCCCGCCCATCGCCCATGGTGCCTCTGGCAATGTCTGCATGGTGGCTGCCATTCTGGGGCAGGCATCTGCCTGACGAAGACGTCATGGTAAGGACACAGTATGTGCCAAAAACAATGTATATCAATCAATACGATATCTATATATTGTCTATGCTATTCTCATCCCAATGTGATCCAATCCGTGACCAGCAGACACATGCAGACACATAAAAGTCATCAAGAGGGAAACCATCGGAATTCAATTCAACAAATGGCGCAAAGCGTTCAGGGGCATACGCAATCTAAAGAAGTCACTAGCGGCAACGCTTTTCTGGTGTCGCACTGTGTCCACTGCAGTCGAGGGCACGACTTCAACTTACTACCAATCTGTGGTCATGCAGCACTGGTTGTTGCCAAGGTAGGTCCAGGGGCTAGAGCAAAAGTTGGAGCTGCTTTTGGTGCAGGAGGCCTTTTTGGTCGTGACACATTTGTTATTGCCGAGGTACGTCCAGTCACCATTACAAAAGTTGGAACTGCCCTCCACTTCAGTGATCCATACTTGTTGATCAGAGGTCAAACAGCACTGGTTGTTGCCAAGGTAGGTCCAGGGGCTAGAG
>Ga0126342_10004503_pt1 | contig 23845 bp, 10 predicted proteins | sample Cyp1metagenome_FD_92528 | JGI IMG/M metagenome (GOLD analysis project Ga0126342, IMG submission 92528) | Coral microbial communities from Lord Howe Island, Old Settlement Bay, Australia - Cyphastrea 1 metagenome | ecosystem: Host-associated > Invertebrates > Cnidaria > Coral ...
ATTAATTAACTATAAATTATTGATTATGTACATACTTTGAATTTAAGTAAAATATGTTGTAAACAGTGATTTCCCAGACTTCCAAACCACCAACCCAAACCACCACGTAAGCGTAAGCTGATAATATTATATAATATATATATATATATATAATATATATAATATATATATAATATATATATAATATATAATATATATAATATATATAATATATAATATATATAATATATATAATATAATATATATATATATTATATATATATATATATATATCTACCCTCCAAGTTGGTGCTTTCCCAGTCCCTCCTGTGATGTTTGTTGGTTTATAACCATAGTAAGTATAGATACATCTACCATAAAGATCCATAAAGCATAGTGATTGGCAATGTAAGCAAACTTAGCGAACAAACTGGGGCCCTGGGGCCCCCACCTTGTATTTTTTTATGGGTGATTCTTGGAGGTTTTGGCATCAATATGTGGTTGGATCGTGCTACCTGCTTGATTCATGTTGATTCCAGATAGGTATGAAAACCCTATCAAGCAACGAGTAGAAACAGATCACAGGAGGTTTCCAACACATGGGAGATGCTTTTCCCGTGGTGGCCCAACACAATTAAGGTGCATGAAGATTTGCCTCAGGCCTTCCCCATGGATTGTGGTTTCCGTACGTTTGCATGGCTCGTAGGTCAGTGCACTCACACCTCTGTTAAGTCTCTCTCACTTAGTGAAGCATGGGGTTGGCGTAATCTGTTCTGGCAAACATTGGTTACCATTCCTCGTCTTTCTCACCGATTTGTGTTGGGAGGTCAAAGTGAAATCGAGGTGGCAATCCAAGCAATTTTGCGAGAACATGGAGTCTTCCCCAGTAGATTGCCCGAACGTACTGCGCAACTGATAAAGGCATGTTCAGCTCAGTCACTAGCTGCAGTGTTCCATGCAAGCCGCCCATGGCAAGCCCTTAAGCAATTAGCCTCCAGTGCCAAACCTCCCATCAGGCTGGTCCTAGAGGATGAACTCCAGACCACGATCAAGGCCAGGACAGTGGACAAAAAATCTGTGCAAGCCAAGGCCAAGGCATCCCAGGTTAATCAGCTTCAGCATCACGTTGGCCCTGAAGACATCATGATACCACATGGAATATTTTGCCTTCAAACTGGTGAACCAATTGCACAGATCAGCCCCCAGCAGCTTGGCCAAATCACACATGGAATTGTGGCCTTCACAGAGAGAGAAGTTCAGCCATATTTGCAACATGCTCCCAATGCCGCTGCAGGAGTCGCCTTTTTGGTTCTATCCCCATATTCAGAAGCCATTGCGCAGCAAGGCCAGGTAGTTCGGTTTCCGGTTCAGAGCAGGCTCACCTCGGAACCCATGCTAGTCTCTGCCGTCCTGCTGCAGCGGGGTACCATCCCGGTCATCAGAAATATGCCTGCACAACCACCAGCAGTCGAACAGGTGGCCACCCAAACCATTAAATGCCTCCTGTATAGAGACCAGCTCCAAGACCAATGGCAGACAGTGCTGCAAGCTCCTGTCAAATATATCATTGGTATGGCAGATTTCTTACAGGTGTGCAAGGTCACCGAATGCTCCTGTGCGAAGTGGCACCCGACTCACCAGAAGTCGGATACTCCGATTCTAGATGTGTGGCAGAGAGATTTTCTCTCCGTGCACTTCCAAAAAATCAGGCCAATGGACGCCCAAATATACACAGTGGCCATGCGAGTGACCGCTGACATATACGGTGAGCTGTTCAAGTTCTCTGGCACGGGAGGTTTGTACATAGAGCCTAGGACTGACGATGGTCGCAGCCAAGACCCCAGGTACCAGACCATCTGGGTACCACGTCAACCGATCACTGAGGTCAAGGCTCTCCAGGCAGTGCAAACCAACCCAGTCTCCCTGATTCGGGTCGGATTCAGGTATGGACTCAAGGTTCACAACGAATTTGCTGAGAGTGTACATGCACAAATCAACCCCAATGAGCCGTACATCGCTGGATCGAGTAGAACATCTTACAGAGTTGGACCATTTCCCTGGGGCACCACCAAGAAAGCCATCCAACAATTGTTTCACCAGTGGAACTGGCAGGCTAGACCCATTCACACCATTGCCAAGGCCAAGGACTCCAGCGGACTGATGTGGCTAGTTCATGCAGCGTGCCCGCCTGCGAGCCTAGTTTTTCAGTTGCAGCATGGCGATGTGGTCATTCATCAAGAGTCTCAAACTGCAAAAGAACCATGGCGACCACCCCAGGCGCAGGCATCCACTGGGGAGTTCAAGGATAAGAAGGAGGCCGAGTTTGACCCGTGGGCAGAGGCGGCCAGGAGTCTCCCACGCAATGAAGGAGTTTCTCAGGCTCAACTAGCCACGCTCGAGGCAAACTTAGAGCAAAAACTGTCCAAGAAGCTCCACAGTGCAGAGGAAAGTGACGTTGCTATGGCCGCTCCCTTAGAGCCCCGCGTTGCACAGTTAGAACAACAGTTGGCAGCTCTGCAGACCAGATCTGGAGTGATCGAGTCGAAGGTGGACTACGTTCATCAACAGGTCGAACAACAATCGGCCAAATTCGAAGCTGCATTAGATTCAAAATTATCTGATCAAATGCAAAGAATCGAGGCACTCATCACCAAGCGGGCACGTTCTCATGAATGACGGGGTGGGCGGTGGGCATACTTACGTAAGCCCATTACGCCCTTGCTACGCTTGTTAGTCATGGCCATTACCATCTCCGCCGCCGATGCATTTTCCTATGCAGCCCCACTTGCAGTGCAACAAGCAAGCAGCCACAGTTTTGATTGCAGATCTACAGGTCCGGCCACCACTCTCTCAGGGGAGGCAGTTTTGTCAAGAGACGAAGTTCTCTTGAGCCAAGCATATACGTCCACCATGCTCAATCCAGAAGTCTGCCCCAGCATGCAGGCCACGCATGAAAGGTCCAGGACTTGCAGCCCTTGTCCGTTTTGGAGTAGACCATGGACAACTACATATAAGTGTCCTTTTGCACCGTGCCAGGAGATTGATGTAGGTGGTCCTCAGAGTCCAGCTAGCTTTGCACCGGCCGAGCTATTTGTGTCCAAACAATGCATAGGCAACCAGCGCCTGTATAAAGCAGAATGTTTGCCGACCTTAGACACAGTTTTGTTACCTCAGCTCAGTAAGTCCGGAATCCAGGCAACTCCGGCTCACCATAATGCCTGGGAGACATGGTGCTCTTATCCAGAGTCTCATAGTGCCCTCACCAGTTTACATGAGGCGTCACACAGAGTGTTGCCCCCAGTGGCTTTCGGACCATACGGACCTCATGCCTTTTGCCTGTTTGTGCCTACTATTGAGATTGAGGTAGTAGCAGGAGGTCCCCTGAACCTCGCCGCCTTAGATAGCGTCCAGGGCACCCCAGCCCAGCCATTTTTGTCCAGCCATCACATAGGTCTTCACTCGAAATCCTATGCAGAGTGCATGCTGATCGCTGGCGCAGTTTTGTCTCATCAGCCCAGTCTGTCCGGAATCCAGGCCACTCCGGATAACCATAATGCCTGGGGATCAAGGTGTTTCAATCTATTGCCCAATGGTGTCCTCCTAACATCACCTGATGTTTCACACAGAAGGCCACAGATATCATTGTTCCCTTGCCAAGGGGCACATGAAGCGATTTTGCTCTGGCTATGTCGGCCATCCGGAATCCAGGCAACTCCGGAGCACCATAATGCCTGGCCAATATGCAAGGTCACAACCCAACCTTTCAGCCAAAGGTTCCAGCTGATGCGCAGAGCACAGACCTATTCGCAAGAATGCCAGGCATGATTTTCCAGTGGACGCAAGCCTGGGGGTCGGCCAGTCGTACAGAGTAGGCATGACCCCTACCATTCTAGGTTGTTCAGTAAGTAGCCACACCTGCCCCTTTTTCACCAGACCCGGTGGGAGGTGGCCACAATGTGTTTCACTAGGGCAAGTCAGCCAAACAGTTAGGAGAGAGAACTTTCACACGTACAGCAGCCAATTCTCCTACAGGTTTGCGTTGCCACTAAAGCTTCAGGTCATTGCGTCTCCGCCTGCATTTGGTGCTCACGTTACAGCTAGATCAGTTTTGCATGGGCTAGTCGAAGCATTCGTCAGATCTTTGCTGATGGAGGCACCACGAAAGCCTTGCAGTAGTGAGGTCCCTTGGTTTTCGCCAATTCCGATAAGTTCCAATGCACCGGAGGGTAACACACACACCAATAGTCCAATATTTGAGCATTTCTCACTCATGCAACTACCGCATAACCCACCTGAGGAGATCAGTCCACGAAACTCCGAGGACAGTATCATTCCGGAGGACTGGATTATTGAGCTCCAACGGTTAGTGCAACGACTCACACTAGCCTGCCCAACTGACCATCCAGAAGAAGTCCTGTTTACAGTCTACACGTGGTACTTGGATCACTCGGCAGAACCCATATGTAGCTCCCCGAAACTAACCACTTTAGGGGGAAACCCTGATGAATGGGAAGAAGACCTCCGATTCCCTTGGAGGCATAGAATCCATCGCGGGGAACATGTATTCATTGATGTGGTTTTTCCAGCTTATACCCAGTTAAGTTTTGACCAACATATAGCCCACGTGCTCTTGTCTCAGCGACAAATAGACCGGGTAGCCACATTGCTGGAAATGGACTTCTCAGGCATCTACGCCCAACGGGTTGTAACCAGGAGGGCCATTGCAGTCCCAAAAAGGTTCACCATCCAGGACCTTAAGCCGTTAGCACCAATGGTTGAGCAGCATGAAGACTTCTTGCAATGGGAATATCCATCGATGACACCACAAGGTTTTGTAGAGGCCAGAAATGGGATGAAGCTCAGACTGAGAGTCCTTGACACGGACATTGCCCAGGGAGAAGAGCTCCATGAAGTTTTCACCGCCTTACAGATTCCAGCCTACGATGTTCTTCACATGCAGATCAATCGTCAAGGGAAAGCTCACCAGACACTGCACCCAGCTCACGGCCCAGGCCATGCAATCTCTGTAGAACTAGACGGTGCAAACCTGATGCAGCGCACACTGAGCCAGTCATCTCCAAGCAGGGACGGGTCCTCTGACTCCAGCATTCCTGAAGATTGGTACATAGACCTGCAGAGAAGAGTGAGTCAGTTAGAACATTTATGCTCCGTTGACAGGACAGGCGAGCTTTTCTTCATGGTCCAAACATGGTGCATTGATCATGCAGTTGAAACAGTTGCTCATGAGATGAAGATAGCCCATTTGGGAGGTTACCCACCTGATTGGCGAGGAGATCTTCAATTCCCATGGAGACAAAAAATACAGCATGATGAAGTAGTCCACATTGATCTTGTTTTCCCAGCAGTTCCTGACTTAGTTGCCCAAGAACCGATCAGCCAGATCATCCTTACCCAGCGAAGAAGCTTGCTAGTCTCGATCTTACTAGTTATCGAACTACGCTACACCAGACCTATGGTCTTTAGAAGTGTCCTTGCCGTCCCATCCAGATGTTCACGCCAAGACATCTTTGATAGATCTCCCTTGGCCACTGAATATAAAGATAGCCTCAGTTGGATCCTTCCCAGACTCACGTCGGACCATGACACTTTTAATGCCAGAGATGGCATGACAGTGCAACTTGTGGCCAACTTTCCGGAACAGAGTACGGAGCTCCAAGAGCATGATGAAGTCATCCTCATGCAAGCACAGGTCAACATCCAACAGGTCCTTCACTGTCCTGATCAATGTTTTGCCCCAGCGGAGTCACAGGAGACCTTAGGCCAGACAGGCAGCAATTGTTTGCATGCCAGTGGTGTTCCCGTCGCGCATGGAGTGAACCTACCTTCGGGAGATAATGAACCGAACACATATGAGTTCAACATTCATGCTGCAGAGTACATTCCAGGGGTTCCTCCGCTCCAAGCTCAAAGTGAGGAAATCCAAGACCTATATGCTGCATGGAGCCAATTATCCTTTTCATGGCAGTCAGGAACCATTGCCACTATTGAGGTCGTCACTTGGTTCGTTGATCACAGACAGCTGTATCCCACCTGCCTTCAGAGCCGTCCAGTTGTCCTCGATGCCCAGTACCATCAATGGGAGCAGATACTCAAAGCCAGGTGGCAAGATCAACTCGATCAAACTCAACCGATTGAAATAGTGTTGGTACGTCCACACCCACCTCGTCTTGAACCCAATGTAGCTGCCCACGTAATCATTATCCAGGCACCTAGAGAAGAGTGGGTCACCAGCCTAATCTCAGTTGATGATCCGGTTTTCAATCAAATTAATGACAGACGCCTGATGCGCCTAGCAGCCACCACGGATGAGCATTTCACCATTGAGCAAATAGTCCAAATTTGTGGGTACCCGACCACATGTACATGGATGCATCAACCGTTGCGTTGCTTTGCTTGGATCCAAGAAGTGCAACTTCGTCCAGGACAGTGGTGGCCAGGTACCTCAGGCACAAGTATCTTCCTCAGCATCATCCGTACCACGCCATTAATTGGCCCCCAGGGCCCTAATGTGCAGCCCCACCTTGGCTTGTACCAAACCTCAGTACAAGTCAAACAGGGACAAAGACGTCCTTTGGCCGATTACGGTAACAACAGGGCCTATGCTCAGGAAGAAGATGATACTCAGTCCCTCATGGCCCAAGGTACCAAGGCACGCCCTCAGGACCCAGATCCTTTCCTTGTCGACAACCCGGCCATTGCACAACAGGAGGACGATATTGAAGATGACATTGAATCGGATGACTCTATTGAAAGCTCTGACCCTGACTGGCAAGAGGCTACACTCTTCTCCCCCAGGTCAGTGCCGGTCACCCGTGAAATTAACCTTCAGAGTCACCCCTTAAGAAGATATCAGATTGCGCATGCACTTCGGTGGGCCACAGAGGAGGTCATGGAAGACTATAGTTTGGCAGTCAGTCTACAAGAAATGGCCATCCACCCATGCAATGCCTGGTTAGTCAGACATCAGGGAGATTTGCCAAGTAATAGCAACCTGGTATTGGTACTTATAGACACCATAATGCACCCCACTCCGCCAAGCTGGCAACTCCAGACCGTCCGGAAGCCAATGTATGTTTTTCCGCAGCTGACGGCCAAGCAACTGCTACAGGCAATGTTCCTTCGGAACTACTGTACATACGCCCAACTACCATGCATTGTCCATCATAATGCGGTCATTTGGCATCAGGACGCAGATCCAAGCCATGCTATATACAATGGAGATTATATGACCATTCATATCCCACCTCCGAATGCTCCACAAGCTGCACTCTCTACCAGATGTGTAGCGGTTGCACTGCATCATGGGTACTCATTTGAAATACTTGAACTCCTGGGTCCATTCCCAGATTACCATGTTCAATCAGTTCCAAATCCTAACCAGGTGATGGTAGAGCAGGACATCCAGGACGGTGATGAGTCGTCTTTTCTCCAGAGTAGGGCCCAGCTTCTCACCCAATGTAACCATCTCCCGGAGCATCTTCCATATACGCGACGCCATCGTCTTGGTGAAGCAGATGTCCCGGGACCTGAGTCACAAGAAGTGCACGAGCATCGATGGGCACTAGGTGCTATAAATCCGACTGGATTAGCAGGTAAGGCTGTCCTTTTCCATGACATGCCCAAGGGAATATTTGCCATCTCTGAGACGCACCTTACGTCGCGAGGCAAAACCAGATTTAAGCAAGAGCTATGGCATGCCAAGTCTCCTTTTGCACTCTCTACTGGATATGATGCTCCTTACAAAAAAGCGAACATGCGAGCAGTTGGTGGTAAACACACTGGAGTTGCTTTCCTCACGTCATTCCCCAGCAGATCTATTCATGCAGGATGGGACAAGGAACTTTACCAGACTAGTCGTATCCATGCAGCCACGTTCCAGATCAGTGATAAGTGCATTGCGGGAGGAGTATGCTATGGGTATGCGCAAGCTGCCGACTCCAGAGCAACCCAAGAGATGACAGATCAGCTCTTGAGCCAACTCACTTCCCTGATTGTGGAAGGATTTCCAGGTCCTGCCTTTGTCGCTGGAGACTTCAATCAAATCCCAGGCACCCTTGCTGAACCACAGAAGTGGGAAGCAAGAGGATGGAAGGAAATTCAAACCAGGGCCCAGGAGCTGTGGGGGATCTCCCCGGGCCCCACCTGCTGTCAGGTATCCCGCAAAGATTTCGTCTACTTATCACCAGCATTGCAGACATTGCTAGTTAGCTGCAGCAACACGTTTGACAAATTCCCGGACCACTCAACGCTGGTAGGCATCCTGAATGGACCATCCAAACCTACACCGATTGCTCGCTGGCCTAAGCCTGCCGCTCTTGATTACTCGGAGCTTACGCCACACAAGTTTGCAGCTCATCCATGCCAACCGGCACGGACTAAATCCTCCCCAACGGAGCAATACACGGCAATCTGCCACGCGTTTGAGAACCACGTGAGTACAGTTCGAGTAGGCCATAAACTTCCAGCACTTCAGCAGTCACAAAGAGGCCGAGGCCAAACGCTCGAGCGCCTATTCATCAAGCCACAGGTTGTGTCCATTAAGCATGCACGCCAAGGAGAGTATCAACCTCAGGTCAACTCGTGGTCTCTCACTCACTGCAGGTGGGTCACTCAATGTAGGAGGTTACAGCATTATGTTAAACACGTCCGCAAGGCCTCAACTAGCCCGGCCGCAATTGAGCATAGAGCATCAGTATGGAGATCCATTGTCCTTGCCTCCGGTTTTCCAAGTGGCTTTGCTACATGGTGGCAGGAACATGCTGTCCAAGATCCGAGTGTATTTCCATGGTTTCCAGGATTGCCCCCGGACCTCGAAGTAGCCACCCATATCCTGAAGGTTTTTCAAAGTCATTTAGAGGATTTTGAGGCCAGGCTCATTGCCAAACGAGTCGGCACGGCCAAAGCCAACCGAATCCAGGATGTCAATCGAGTTTTCAAGGATGTTAGGAAGCCTTCCCCAGTGCCAGTCTCAATGCTTATCGCCAAATCCGTTGCACATGTGGTAGACATAGTTGATGAGGGTTCGGTCATAGTTGATAGCTCCGATGCTATCCAACATGCATCGGTACTTGAATCTAGGCTTGGCCCACTCCATGTGATTCACATAGAAGAAGGCCAGGTGTGGTTCACCAGTCCTCACTCGTTAGACATTGGTGACACACTGGCAGAGATCAACCTCAAGGGCCAGGTTCACGATATTCATGATGAATTTATATCTGAATGGATGCGACGTTGGGACCGGCACAGGCATTTAGATCCCAGCCACTGGGATGAAGTGCTTGCTATAACGGAAACATTGTTGGATTGCCCGGTTATGGAATTGCAACCCATTACCCTTTCCCGCTGGAAAGCTGCCATTCAATCCAAAAAGCCCACCTCAGCGACAGGTTTGGACGCCATGTCCAGAAAAGATTTGTTGGCCATGCCTGATGAATTACAGGAACAAATGATCCAACTTTTCCGAAATGCTGAATCCACAGGCCAGTGGCCGCGACAGTTGCTCCAAGGAGCAGTCCACTCGTTAGAGAAAACTCCCGGAGCTGAGACTGTCAATGAGTATAGACCGATAACAATAATGCCACTAGCATACCGAGCATACTCATCACTGAGATCAAGAGAGATACTCAATCACCTCAAAAAGCATGTGCCGCCCACACTGTTAAGAAACATCCCTGGCAGACAGGCGTCGTCGTTATGGTGGAATATGCAGCATAGGATCGAGTTAGCCCTCCAATCTGCAGAGCCACTGACGGGAGCCACTTCGGATGTAGTTAAAGCATTCAACCACCTGCCGCGTGAGGTCACTTTCCAAGTTGCCATTAGAATGGGAGTTCACCCCCAGATCATTCGGGCATGGGCAGCCTCAACGACTCAACTTAGAAGGCACTTTGTAGTGAAGAACTCACCTTCTGCACAGGTCAGCTCTACGACCGGTTTTGTTGAAGGCTGTGGCCTTTCAGTAGTAGCAATGGTCCTTATCAATACACTGCTCCATGCCTACATCCAGCAGAAGCATCCAGATGTCACATTCACCACTTACGTAGATAACTTTGAACTTCAGTCGAATCAAGTGACTGACACGTCTCAAGCATTAAAATCCTTGGACGGCTTCTGCAAGCTCCTAGACATTCAACTTGACCAAAAGAAGACCTATCGATGGGCAGTCACGGCGGCAGGAAGACAAGAAATCAGGGACGCAGAAGAGCTTGTTGTCAAGGCCGTCCGAGATCTAGGAGCACATTTGCAATTTGAGTCCAGACAAACCAATGCCACTGTCACGAGCAAATTCAAAGCTCTCCCAGCATTGTGGCATTTACTGTCCCGCAGCCAGGCGACATATGACCAGAAGCTCAAGGTCTTACGCACAGTAGCGTGGCCCAGGGCAATGTATGCAGTCTCTACAGTGCATATAGGCAGTGCTCATTTTGTTGATGCCCGTGCTGGAGCCTTTCAAGCCATTGGAGGTACCAAAGCAGGGGCTAATCCCCAAATACATTTGTCACTGACGACCCACCCGTCAGCCGACCCTGAGTTTTACGCCCTTTGGAACACAGTCCAACAGTTCCGTAGGAACATACCTCCAGAATTGTTGGATGCAACTTTGGCCCCCACAGCGGTAGTTCCTAATCGCAAGCGGAAACCAGGTCCAGGTGGAGTGCTGATCACCCGTTTGGAGGCCATATGTTGGGCATATAAGGCTGATGGAATCTTCACCGATGGGGAAGGAGGCTCTCTCCACATCCTTGACACACCAGTGCAAGAACTCCGATGCCGACTCATCCGAGCATGGCAGCAAATGGTAGGATGTCAGTGGGAGCACCGTAAGGGCTTCCGGGGACTTCGCTTGGTAAGCACGGAGCTCTCAAAGCCAGCATCCACATTTGCCTCCGATGAACTGGGATTCAAAAGGGTCGCACAGAATGGAACATTTTACACGCATGATACCCTGCAACATGCAGGGATAGTTGAAGAAGCTAGTTGCAAATTTTGTCAGCTTCAGGATTCAGTGTTCCACCGTCATTGGGAATGTCCATACACTGCAAGTAGCCGTAATCTCATCCCTGCAAATATCCTTGAGTATATTGCGCATGCCCCGCAGTGTTTACAAGAGCATGGGTGGGCTACCGAACCAGCTGAGCTTCGGGCCTATCGATCCAGCCTCACCCAGATCCCGGATACCCTCAATCATTTTGTATTCCATGGTCCCCCAAGAAGGCACTATGACCTGTTCTGCGATGGCACAGGGATTGATCCCAAACAACCTTCCACTCGACTAGTGGCATGGGCAGTAGTTGTCGCAGGAAGTGATCCACAACAACTCCACACTCCCATAGCATGGGGAGGGGTCCCTGGCCAGCATCAGACGGTGATCAGAGCTGAATTATTCGCCTTGTATCCTCCCTCCTCTTTGGACTTCACCAGAGGAAATGCCACGGAGCCACCTTTGCAATTTGGAGTGATTGTGAGCACATCATACGCAGGGCTAGGGCAATCCAGCGCGGTTGGTTAACAGTTACCACAGCGATGACAGATCATGATATGTGGCAGGTCGTCCAGACATTGTTGCCGCCTGAGTCCATTTGCCACCTACATCATATTAAGTCCCATCAAGCCTACCAAGATGAACTGGCCTGGCTTCAGTGGGCCTGTAGTGCCAATGATGCGGCGGATAAGATGGCTGAGCTGGCCCTCCAAATGCTGCCGGGCCAAGTAGTACGCCTCCAGAAGGACGCAAGCCATGCGTACCAGCTGATGAAGCAAGCAGTCAAACATGTCCACCTTCATATGGTAAGGGTTGCTAGAGCATCAATTGCAATCGCAGAAGGCCCGAAAGCGGCCATGCCAAAGCCCATGGATCATCAACCTCTCATTTCATGGCATCAGATTGCCTTGGTTGCAGCCGACCGAGCCCCTGCGAACTTGCGGTTCCCTGGCTTTAGTAAGTTGCTTACGTGGCTTCAACAGATCCACGATCCCAAGGCCACCCCTAAGTGGTATTCATGGTATGAGCTGCTCTTCGCCTTCCAGATCATGACCGGTGAATGGGGAATCCAGTCCACATCGAAGCACAACACCTGGCAACTTTTCGGCAAGAGCCAAGAATACGATCTCAAGCAAACATGCCGATCCTGGGCGAGTTTCTTGATACAAATGATCCGCTTGGTGTTGCCGGAATTTAAGGCGGTCGATAACCGTCCAAGCAACGGGCGATTCAGATGCTGGACTATGGGTGTGATGTCGACCCTCGCCCAGGACATTGACGATAAGATCCATGCTTGGCTGCAGCTCCAGCTAGGAGATCGACCAGTCGCCAAAATAGCGACGCTCATGGCCCTGCCAGTAGCATCCCTAGCTACCCCGCAGGAAGAAGCCGTTGCCATACACGGCTTACATAGGTTCTGGTAGGATGGCAACACGCCAATCTAGCACAGCGATAGGCCCGCACTAGCTGACCTGTCGTGACAGATGACAAAAAGGTGCGACAAAAAGGTTTTGAACACGGTTCACTTGAATTTGGTCGAAAACCGTATGGCGAAGAAAACTATGTTGATAAATGTTGTCTCAAGTATTCTCAAGTTAATATTTGGATCAGATCATCAGCACCTCGTATTGCATTTTTTGAACGGGTCAAGCATGACGTTTCATCCGGGACCCGGATACCTCTGAGTCAGGTTGAAAATGGACTTTAATTCGTGGATTTTTTTCTTGAAGCAAAAAAATATACGAACAGGAACAGGTTTCAATTCAAGTCAATAATTGTATCGCCCCCTCCTGCAATCAAGCATGGCAAGAGACAAGCCCTTGTTAAGGAGGGATTAAGGAGGGAAATAATGTGAACATGTTGTTATGAAATTGCAATGTGTCATTGCTTGTCAGGGTGAATAAACCCAGGGATCATCGCACTTTTTTCGTCGATTGCCTGGGGTTCCTTCACTTGAAAACAAAGCAAGACCTGACCTCCCCCAATCAAAACATGGTCAATTCAATATGCTTATTGGTTGAATCCCTGTTTTTGTTCTTTTAATGATGCCCTTTTATGTTTCGGTTTACCTCCATTTTTTGTTGGTTCAAATCGCCATTTTGCTGGATTTGTTCCCTGCTTTTGAAAATTGTTTCCTCATGTGATTTGGTTTTATTCCGGATAATGTCAGCCTTTGATCAGCAAACTCAGGTCTATTGAATACGGGGCGAGCGGTTACCCCAAGAAAAGGGTGATGTCCTGCCAAAACCCTCACACACACAATTAAACAACCAGTTCAAAAAAAAAACGGATTTGACACTTTATTATTATCCTATACACTTTCAATCAGTTTGTTATATCATATATCAATGATTTCATGTTAAGTTGAGGGTATCACAAATTATGTCCCATGAATGTCCATCAACTGTATTATGTTCATTAATTCTTAACTGTTTCTCAAGTTTCTTCAGCATTCGATACCTATATGAATTATGATTCATAATTATTAATTACGTGTACCATTTATTTTGTATATTTATATCCCACTATAACTTGTAAATTGGTATATCATAATTGTGTATCCCACTATAACTGATTTATATTGATTTTGCACTATTTATCACCTATGTGAATTAACTATATAGATTATATATCATTATTATTAATTATGTATCATTATGTTGTATATTTATAACTGATTGGTGGTTTGCAACATGTTTTTTTTATTTTCCATATGTTGGGAATTCATCATCCCAACTGACGAACTTTTTTTTTGAAGGGGTGGTATACCACCAACCAGATTATCATTGAACAGTCTTCAACTAGCAACAGTGGTAATTTAGCACTTCAGACGTTATTTGAAGACTGTTCAGTATCTCTACTTGTTCAACTTTGCATTTGGGATTCACGTCATTTGTTCATCATTATTGGGTAAATCAACAAACTAAATATACTAAATGGTCCATCTATACCATAGCTATCATAAATTACCAGTTATACGTTATATTTATCAACATGATTAAAACCACAAGCCAGTTGTAGAATATAAAGATGTTACCGTATATGTTCATTAATTATATAGATTATATATCACAATTTTATAGATTGAAATAATCAAATATATCACAAATGATACATAATCTATATATCATTATTATGTATCAGTTGTGATATATTTAATTGTATAACCCACTATAGATCACCCCACTATGTCATAATTATATATCTATTATCTATATATCATTCCAGTGATTAATCCACTATATTTGCAATGTGAGGCCCCCAAGATAGCGTTCAGTTGGTTTATAACCCAAATTTCACTACGGTTTATGGTACGCAAATAACTGTGGTTACTGGGGCGAATCTAAACCAACAAACATCACTGGGGGGCCTCACATTGTATGTACCAGTGATCATCCCACTACTTGCCTTCTCCAAGGTCACGCATCTGCCGTGCCGCTCCGCGCGCTACACGCCACAGGGAAATGGCGGCTGTGAACCCGACACTGGGCGCGGCCACGGCCGATGGGGCCATGGGGATTTCAGTTGATGCCCATCACCACCTAGAAATGGTGATTTCATGGTGATTTTACCAGTTATCAATGGTTTTAAATGGGCTTATATCATGTTATAACTCACTTATAAGACTTATAGCTGGTAAAGGCCGATACTTGTGGGGATGTGTCTATTTATCCCTCCATTAATGGGGAATATCATGGGAATATTCATGAGATTATGTATATATATATATATACTTACATACATACATAATCATACATACATATAAGCATTCTTATATATATATAGAGATAGATTAAATTTAACCGGATAATACTTGGGATGCACCGTTTGTTGTCATCAAACATGGGCTGGGAAATCCTCTATAAATAGATGTTTATAGCTGACAAACTCATCCATAAATGCCGATGTTTTTCCCATTGCCACATTTGATTACCAGAGGGACAGAGGGTTTGTCCAAGAATAGGGTACCTCTAGATCCAATGGAATGGTTTATTCAATGGTCATTTCAGGAACCTAAATTGGAGGTACCTACCTTAAATAAGGCCTATGTAAGGCCTATGTAGTAAGGGGATAGACTTCCAAATATGGCCTTATATGGTACAGTACCTCCATTTTAGGATCCTGGAAGTACCATTAATTTATCATCATTTTCCCCATTCTTAGACAAACCCTGCATTTTTCCATGCAAAAATAGGGAGGTTTCCAGTGAAGAATGAATAATCATGGGGATGTTTATAACCAGCCAACCACAATTAATCCCAACACAGATAGCTAGGGAACTTCATGGGTTTCCCTTGGAAAACGATCAGCTCCAAGCTATTCTTTTGATGTGGAAATGGTATTGAATGGCTTGTGTTTCCTATTTTGTCCAGAAAAAAGGGAGGTTTCCGAGTGAATAACGGGGAGATATGAATAATGATGCTGTAATGGTTTATAGCTACTTGATTATAATATATTATAATTAATCCCGACATACATAGCGCGGGAAAATCATGGCTTTCCCGTTGAAAATGATTAACTCTTATCTTCTGCTCTTTTCATGTGCCAAACCCAATGCCATCCCATTTCCAATAGCATAGTCACCATCCCATTAACCAATCATGACTGGGGTCTACTATAAATCATCCTATGGCTAGGGGTATCCCCGATTTCATAAAGCTCCATTGGGGATGGTTTATTGGCTTACCACATCAGGGAGGTTCCCCATGAATAATTTTTGCCGAAGCAGCCCTGGTGATTGGGGTGGTCCGGTCCTCCAAATGGGGGGGGCCCCATCCCAAAGCAGCAAGCAGCGAAGCTGGGATTGTTTGCAACATGAAAAGGCAACAATTTGAAAGAACGTGATTAGTTCATATTGGTTCTAGCTTAGTTCATGGGTGTTCAAATGGCAATGAGATGGCAATGGGTAGATTGGTTTCTTAGATGTGCATCCAATAGCTGTTGAACGGATGTTTATCCCCAAGACATGATCTCGAAAGGCATTGTTGTCATTGACATTGGATATTCAGAATCAAATTGATGTACAATCGTATTTAATTTTACTGTAATTCTGCCTTTGTCTTGATGACCTATACTTATTATGACCTCACTGTTCGGCGTGACCACACGCGATGGATGGGAATGCACCCAAAAATGACATTGTTTCGAGTTGGTAAGGTATATGAATAATTCAGACTTTATCCCCTGAAATAATCATCAAAATGTTGGTTTACCCCAGCAATCCTGGGGTAAATTAACATTAAGTAACATAGATATGGAGAAGCATGTCCCGTTCGGAAAATTATCTACATTCTTGGCGGGGTTGTCATATCTGTGTTAATTGACTGGAGGGTATACCAACACATAGCTAAGTTGACTTATAATTGACTTGGTTAACTAACTAGGCGAACCAACGAACATAACTCGGGGTTCAAATCCTATTTAATTACATTAAATCCCCATGTCATCCTCATTCTAATGGTTAAATCCCTACAACTGGGGGGCCTCACCGAGTTATTTCGTCCCTATCCTGGATATCTTCAGATTCGAGGACACCGAGTTGGAGATCCAGTTCCCTGTGGCGCCTGGTGCAGTGATGCCTCCGCAGAAGGGATGTAAGAAGGCCTGGCCCTGGCACCTCTATGGGAGCCAGGAACTGGAAATCCTGCCCTTAGAGTAAGCTAACATAGATACAAATGGTTGATTTGCCACATCTATGTCAGTTTTTACCCTCGGGTACCCTTGGGTAATTGGATATAGCTATTGTAAACAATCAATTTTAATGGGTGCATCAACTATAATGTCAAGCTAGGATTAATAAACCCTGCGGTATTAATCAACCCCCTCTGCCCCCCAAAAAAATGTAATTTAAAAACAGGTGGTCCCCCCGGATTAATAAACACTTTGGCCTACCCCCGATTAATAAACCACCAGTGCTGAAATTCCATTTTTGTTTAACCAAAATTCTTTATTTCCAATTCTTTTTGTTTCTCATCATGTCTCATCAATCTCAGAACCATGAGATTTTAGCAATCAAATCTCATCAAATCCAATGGAATTCTATGAAGATCTAATTGACGTAAGCCATATCCAAAATTTTATGGTTCAGAGGCCGTTTATTTAGGGGGAAAACTAGGAAAGACCTTACAAGGTCCATCTGACCTTGTGGGGGGGGTTGATTCATCCGATGTTGGCATCTGATGTGGGTCATTTTCAATACCCACATTAAAGAACCATAGGGTCAAAGTTTCAGACTCTAGGGTAGACGTTGGTAATGTTTAGTATTACTGTAATCATCCAGTTTGGGGGAGTAGCTCCTGGGGGGCTGAACAGAACTACCGCAACTTCTTTTCTGAACTTTGGGGGAAACATGTGAAAATACACTCCCAGTGGATTTTCACAAACCGTTGGGTTGACAGTTGAGTTCACCTTTCCTGTGCAGAAGACTTTGGTATTCCGAGATGATCCCCGACTGTTGGATAGTAATCCCAAGGATGGACCCGCCAACTCGATTGGGTCCAAGTTTGCGGTTAAGAACAGTAAGTTTCTTTGTCTGAAAATAGAATCCCCCCCAAAAAATGTTAATCATCATTGTTGTGCCCCCTTTGGGAAGCTCCCCAAATCACATTGTTGGTGATAGGTTCCATGATATTCCCCTTGTTTCCCGAGTACAATCCCACTAGATCCCATTAAATCCATTTGTTCATTTTTTGGTTAATGGCTCCACCATTCTAATCCCGTGATATCCACATTCTTCCCATTCAAATCCGAGATTTCTCATGGTTAGATCCCAATAAATCACGATGTTTCTCGGTGAAATTTCAAGTTTCTCTCATTTTTCCCAGTGAAATCCCCATGTTGGAAGATGAACGTCCCATTAAAATGCCATGTTTGCTGATAAATCCGATAAAATTCACCGTGTTTTAATGGTTCTGTACCAGTGAAAGTCCCATGCGTCCCAGCGTAGGTGGACTATGCCGTGCTTTTCATCCTGGCTGTGGCCGCGTAGAAAACCAAGCGGAGAGCACGCCTTAGAATCCTTAGAAGAAAGACATGTTGACGATAGATATTGATGCTAGTGCTGCTAGTGACATTATGTATATATATATATATACACATTATATATATATATAGAATAGAGGTATTATATATATATATATGTGATTATACATATATATATATATATTGATAAGATACCTGTCATATCTGGAGGTTTCCAAAGTCATGGGGGTATCCCGAATCTTCCGAATCATTATATAGACCGTTTTTAGTATTGAAACCCATGGTGACTTGGGCATACCCTATTTTAAGAAACGCCCATATTATATCTGGTTGATCGTTTCAAACATGTTTTATTTTCCATAATATATGGAATAATCCTTCCCATTGACTAATATTTTTCAGAGGGGTTGAAACCACCAACCAGATATACATAATATGTATATATATATATATATATTTACATACATGCATATATGTATACATGCATATGCATGGGAATGGGTCAAGTCGTTCAAGTCCCAGGGGGCCACACATTCTGTGGTTTCATTTTCAGTGTTACACAACAGCCAGTGATTTGCATAGATGTCCTTTTCCCATTGGTTGGTTGATTAATAGAGGGGTTTGTTTACCCCTTTAACAACAGGGAAATGATGATAGATGGTATACCAAACCGGCCCCTCTACTTTATTTTTACCAAAAGGACATGATTGGCGATTTTCACGCTATCTAATTTTGACCCATAGCCATATATGCATTATATAGATTATACATGATTTTACGTGTAAGATTAATAATGATATTATATGTCCTACATATATACATATGGGACTTGTGAAGCTATTTTGATATATGTACAAACCAGATGTAATGAGTGTCCAAACAGATGTTGATACGCTTAAACAAAAACACTATAATTGTAATTTTATCCCTGTACATTTAGTATATATCCACACATATCCATAATCTTTTTTGTTTAAAAACCCACACTGAGTCCTCAACCGCTACACAGCACATGTCAATTCCAGTCTACCCACCTGTTTGGGGCGAACTCATGGATTATGCAGAGACCTTCCAATCCCTTGCTTCTAGGTATAGTGTTTTTTTTGAGTATCTTCTACGTATTTGTTCAGAGTATTTTTTGAGTTTTAGATTCATACACATACACAGCACATTTATATAAACATTATATCGTGAATACCATACATACATAAATGTATATATAACTGTATATATATATATATATAGTACTGTTACATATATATATATATATATATATCGTACAGTACAGTACATCAGTACAGTACATATACATATATATATATATATATATATACATATATATATATATGTGATCCCTCACAAACAATATAGACTTCAGAAGCAGCAACTTCGACAAATTGGGGGCAATTGACCCCAAGTCTCGCCAATTTTCGCAGCACACGAATGCCGTCGTGTGCAATTTTCGCAGCTGCCTCTGCCTATCCGAAAAAAAGCAGCGGCCAATGATGATCCCAATGGATACCATTTGGTAAACGTTTATATGGAAAATCACATTTGTTGATTGGGTAATTCAACTATTTCTATGGCCATGTTCAATAGCTATATTAAATTACCAGAGGGTATTTGGGATGTGGTTATGGATGGGCACTGAGAGGCCGTGATGAATATTTGGCTTAGTGATCTTAGTGGGCCCCAGTTACTAAGATATACTCAGCCTGTAGCACCAACTTTAGGGACGGACGGAAGCGAACAGCCAAAATATGACTGTTTTGCGCAACTTGATGAAAAATCAAACTCAAGAAACCTACACTTCCAACCTACACTTCCAGCCCTTTTTACTAGTTATACATAGTTCAAAATGGTTATAGATGATATGGTCATCAATATTGGGTTATCGCTACATAAATTGGATTAGAACTGACTTGTAACTGGTAAAGGTTTAGTCTAAATGTAGCAGGTATACGCATATAGTAAAAATCAATCCGAACTGATACTCCTTTGTTTGGTTGGTTAAAAATTCCTTTCTGCCAGGACAACAATTTTACAGTGTGTTCTATGTCATTATCCAGTTGGATCAGTTGTATCATCCAATTGTATTTCAGAAAAAAACAACCCAGTCAAAATTACTCGTTGGTGGTTTGGAACATTTTTTCCATACATTGGGAATAAGGTGAGAACAACTATTTTTCAGAGGGGTTGAAACCACCAACCAGATTATATTTGGTGGTTGAATCCTCATGTTTGCCTATTGAAATGCCGATTTTTGGATGATTGAATCCACGCATGTTTGAAGATAGGGTACGCCATTCCATCTCATGGTTGGGTATCCGAGTATACCACCAGTTGTAGCACGGCAAATCCAGAACTTATACCCCTTTAGATCCCCATTGTTGATGGTTAAATCCTAATGTATTGGTTGGTTGGATTTACATCTCCCAACTCAAAACCAATGTTTTTACCAGATTCTGATTTCCTCATGATATTCACCGCGGGTGAAAACAACAAAACAACATGTTTCGTTTTTTTCTCAGGGCTTCAGTCCTCATTTGTTGTTGGATAGCTTCCAGACATGATATTCAGAACCACAGTCATACACCACGCACTGCTTGAGAAGGTGCTTTGATCAATGGGACCTATATTGATACAATATTGTATTTTGTAGTTTATACTTTCATATGGTTGCAGTTTCAACCAATCCCAGTGCCAGTTGTACAGAAATTGTCATAATCCATGACCTGGATTAATAAAATGTCGTGAAATAACCACCATACCCCAATGGATGTTAGTGACATGTCCCCTGGTCTTTTAAAAATACATTTAGATGTAAATGCTCCCCAAAGTCATAAATCATATAGAAAAGCAAGCCCCAAGAAGTCAAGAAGATAGAAGGTGGTAAAATCATGTAAAATCCAACCAGCATACCCAGATTAGCTCACCATGGTGCTGGAATATGCACACCTACATGACTGGGCCAAAAATATTTGAGGGTTTCCATGTAGGTATACATATTCCGGCACCATGGTTCGCATCAAAGGCCCGCGCCTTCGAAGATCGAGACTTCGATGCCGAGCCGTGCGGGCACCCGGTGAACGGTATTTGATCATAGTTATTAAAAACAGTTGAGATAGTTGTAACATGTTGTAAGGTTATAATAGTTTAATTAAGTTGTTCGTCATTGTTCGGTGTAAGGTTTTTGTAGCTGGTCAAAAAGGTGTCAATAGTATAGCTAGTAATCGTTAAAATATAGCTATATATGTGAGGAAATTTCCCGGAATGTGATAGAATCCCAGTTTTACGGAAATAAATACTGATAATCCGTTGCAATTGACGGTACTCCATCTTCAGACAAACCCGATATGCTTCAATGATCTTCAATGGGTTTGGTACTTCAATTGTACTTAATACTTATATAACCATTGCTAGTACTTATAGAGTATATATATATATATATATTTATACATACACACTCCTGTCAACAGTGCCATAAGCTGGAGGATATACCCATAAGGTGGTGTCCAACTTGTATCCATAGGGCGCAACCTTATAGCAACACCCAACGAGATAACACAGGTAACATACGCTTAAACAAATGGATAAACTTGTTTTCTATCTATTTTTGGGTGGTTACCATCACCAGCAAAAAATGAAGGTGCCAGTTACGAACGCGAAAGCAAGTTGTCCAGATACACGTTGGTTGATTTCGACTAAGTGGTTGGTGGTTTCACACATCCAGAGTCGGATGGTGTGAAACACCAAAACATACCATAATACCAAAACAAACAGAAGATGAGGATATCATGAATAACTGGTTGGTGGTTTGGAACATTTTTTATTTTTCCATATATTTGGAATAATCATCCCAACTGGTCCGAACTCCATGATTTTTCAGAGGGGTAGGTCAACCACCAACCAGCTAAAACTGGTGAAAAAATCGCTGGTTTCATGGCTTGGGTGATCCCGAGCGACCTTTTGGGGTGGGTGGGTGCCATTTACCCTGTGGTAAACATACAAAAAATTGTGGAAAATCACCATGTTTATTGGGTAAATCAACCATACATGGCAATTTTCAATAGCTTTTTGTATGTTTACCAGAGGGTATTCCTGGAGAATTTCTTTGAGACATGGCATAGCGTTTTGACCTCACCGATCTCCGAAAGGGCAGAGCAAATTTAATACAATGTAGCGCCATGGATTGAAATTCGAAAACCCTGGTAGTGCTGGTAATGAATAGGGTATAATTATTATAAATATTCTGGATAAATTATAACGACCTCACTGCGACCTCACTGGAAATCATGGTTAATAAGGAAAATCATATCATCCCCAAATGGCCTTAATTCAGGTTGGTGGAACATTGTAATTTACAGTAGCCAGAAATATGATTGGCACCTACATTCATTGGCACCATTTTATTTTTGGTATGGTGGATACCCTTATTTGGCACCAGATTTTGGATGACTGGTCGGTGGTTTCAAACGTTTTATATTTTCCATTTCATATATGGGTTGTCATCCTTCCCATTGACGAACTCATATTTTTCAGAGGGGTAGGTCAACCACCAACCAGATGATAAAAAAAGGGGCTTCCCAAAGTCCAAACATTGATCATGAATCCCATCCTCCCAAATCAACAGCCTCAGCGTGCGCTGAAGGCGATCTGGACATAATCCGGGATCCGTGAAAATAATTAACAAACCTTCAGCACGCTAGACAATATTAGCGATATTTGGATATTATATATATATAATATATATATATATATTATCTGGATATGTGATATTGGGATGTTCAATGTCTATTGGAGTGTGTCCCTTTTTTTTAAGGCAAACCCATAGAATGGGAAGATTGGAAATTATTTCGGAACATTCCGAACTATACGAACGTGTATCGGATATTTATATACGGGTATGAGTTTCCCTTAGGATTTCAGGGGGGTTAACCCCCCTATAGAGGATGGATTTTCTACAGTTCGAAAAGCACGAATTTGCTTAAATGATGCTTTCGAAGTTCCTCCATTTTTCTACAGAACAACTTTTGGAGACCTCTGAGTCGTAAGATGCTGATTCTCTGGATAGTTTAGGTGCCCAAATTCCAGAAGCATAATGTGAGCATATGTGGCTCTAGAAAAAGGGTAGTAATTTGAAGTGGTTTACAACATATTTCATATCGTATTTGCAAGAATATGCAATTCACGTACGGCGGTGTTTTTCTAAGGAAACATGCTAAACATAGCTTCTAAAATGCACTTCTTATACGTGGTCATTTTTCTAGGATACCAAAATTGGTTTGATGTCTGTTGATAGATTTTCTTGGGTCCCTAATTTATACATTTTCTACTAGAAAAACACATGTGCCAACCGAACCAGGCGAACTGGTACAGGTATATAGTTATTATCACAATGGGATTTCATTGGACATACATATTATATATGCGGATCCTTGAATTATAAGGACGTCACCCTGACGTAAGTCTCGACGTAAGTGATTTGTAGAAGAGGGAATTCCCCCATATGTCAGGTCGTAAATTATACTGATTCAGCCATATAGCCGCCTTTTCAATTATTTGTGATGCAGAGTGAATTTTCAGTCAAAGGATGTTTCAAACGAATACTGTTGGCAAATTGTCTCTTAAGGTGTCCTTTCGGGCTCAAGAATGATCATCCACTGGAAGATCTGGAATTCCTCAATTTGATCCAATTGGTTGCTTAAATTCAGCGGATTTATTTGGCAACCAAGTTTGGTTTGATATGGTATGATTATATATATATACCAGTAGTACCGCACAAGGCGGTGGCGGAAGTTTCAAAAATAGGAAACCTATAGGAGAGGTTGGTTGTTGTGAATCAGGGATGGCAGAGCGAAGCCACTGACGGACCGAAAGGTG
>Ga0126342_10004504_pt1 | contig 23841 bp, 25 predicted proteins | sample Cyp1metagenome_FD_92528 | JGI IMG/M metagenome (GOLD analysis project Ga0126342, IMG submission 92528) | Coral microbial communities from Lord Howe Island, Old Settlement Bay, Australia - Cyphastrea 1 metagenome | ecosystem: Host-associated > Invertebrates > Cnidaria > Coral ...
ATGACATGATGAGCTTCATGGTGGCTTATCAAAGGGTATGTCCTGATACAGTTGTTGAAAACGAAGGGGCATTTTGTAACAAGGGAAAACCTCCCCCTACTGTATGTCAAGGTTGTTGAAACGGAGGGGCATTTTGTAGCTAAGGCTATGTTGGGGAAAAATGGAGCTCAGCAACCTCATTCTATAGCCCCAAGCTTGTGAATCTTTTTTTTATAACATACAGACTAGAAGTCACAACGTCTCACCTGAAATTCGATGGGGGATTTATATATATATATATATATTATGTGAATGTGTGGGCTGCACATGCACAATTCACTGCAAGATGGTGATTACCCTGAAATGTCGCAGCTTTATTCAAAGCACCAGTCCTGAGACTGGAAGAATGATGGATTGGTGCCAGACATACTTTCTTGTATGTTCTTATATGTTCTCATGTTGAAATGTTGCTAAGCTGTAGATTGCACTGTAGATGCCATGCGCATGATTTTGCCCTGCAGGATGTGCGCAAACTGCAGCTTGGCATCATAGTGTTGCCCGTGTCGCAGTGTGATTTGGGATCATGGGCACCTAGTCCTCCTGTGGTACTTCCTAGGACACCCGACAAACCTTCAGAAGAAAGGACCTGGTCAGTTGGAGACTGGATTGAAGTGTCCAACACCCAGCTGATTTCAGCTTCATCAAAGTCGAACTTTACAGAGCTTCTATCATGTTCCATCTGTAGAGGGTCTACATAGCTTTGTATTTAGTTGTTGTCCTGGAAGTCCTGAGGTTCAGCAAATCTAAAGGTTCCTGGTGTTCGGGCCGCATCACCCAAGTCTTCCCTGACAAGGTCCGTCGTTCAAAGTAGGATTTGCGAGCCATTTTAAAGCTGTGCATCACTTTGAGCGAACTCATTTGTCTTCGATGCCAGGTCCGCGTGGTTTATCAAATGCCAGGGTCATCAGGAGACGATTGGATGGAAAAGGAGTTCCTTGGATCCGGGTGAGGCAGCCTTTTGGACGTGGTGTGACAAGTTCGAAATTGAAAGAAAACAGGCATGCAGAAGCAAAGTGCTCCAGGAGGGCACCCCAGAATAGGTTTGCAGTTGGGAAGTTGGGGATCATTTTGAAACAATGGATTTAAGAATGGATGTCTCCATATTTATCCATATTTATCCTGCCAAGCGCAAGCACCCTGTGGCGACCTGAGGTTGCCCCTGGGTTCAGCAGATCTTCGCCGAGCAGAAGTGCATGCTGCCTCCAAAGCTGCAAAACCCACTTGGAGCAAGGCGGAGGAGACAACCTACAGAGAGGAGTTCACCAAGTTGCTACCCTTCTCCACAGGGAAGTCGGCCCTTGATTCAGACCCATTGGCAGAATATTTGAAGACTTCCGGCTTGCCACGAAAAGTTCTAAAGCAGATCTGGATTGCATCCGTGAAGTCAGCAACACAAGCAGACTTCGAAGATTTCGCTTGCTGCTGCAGACTGATCGCACATTGCCAGATCGCATTAGTGACAAACGATGCAGCCACGATTGAAGTGATGGAACAAGCTGGCGAGCAACTGAGACAGCTTCTGCGAGAGAAGTTCTTGGATGAGCCACCTTCAAAGATGCCAGAATTTGGCAAAACATCACCAGCCAAGCAACCAGATGGACATTGATTGGGAATATGTCAGTACCATAACATTGCAGATTGTACATAGATAGGGCTGTGGGCTACAAGATGCCATTTGGAGCCTCGCTTTAGCTATTCCAACGTGTCGAGTTTCACCAAATTATTGCATTGAAATGCCTGTTTCAATTTGTTTCAGGACACTTCAGTGCTTGCATCCTCGTTATTCGTTTCAAACATTGAATTTCATTGAATGTTATGTTTGTGAGTCTTGGTGAGCGCGCGTCTCTGTAATGGTGCTTTCACAACCTTGGAAGGGCATGGAACGTTATGACTGATTTGGAAGTGCGGATGCTGATGGCTTTTGGCATTGCAGACCTGGATCGGCTTAGTCCCTGCACGAACTGCAACGCAAAATCCATATTTGACGGTGTTTGACGGTTTGACGTGTCCAAAATCTACATGTACATGTAAAGTTGGCACTGAGGCACATATTGCAACCCATGGACATACAAGAACATGTGTAATAAGTCCCAAAGCAGGGCAGCGTAGTCAATTGGAGCCACTTGCAGATTAGGGCAGCAGCCATGGGCTACGCAGAGTGGGGTCCCGCTGAAGAGCTAGCAGAACTGAAGGACATTTTCATCGCTGACATGGAACTTATAAGAAGCATCCATGAGATTCCATGAGTGCATGACATCAAGTCTAATCAAGCCCATTAGCTGCCCAACAGGCCCAGCAGGAAAGATGATCCATGTAAATTCATGTGTTATTCAGCAGTTCATGTTGTATTCATAATGTAAACCCTGGATTAACAAACCCCAAACGGCTGTTTTTCATTGGGGGAAGTGACATTTAAGTATCAGAGTATCACTAATAGTTGTATCACCGTTTGGGAGGTTTATTTAGATTTGATTAATCCAGGGTTGACATTCATATGATGTCCACATATGTCCACATGATATTCATATTATTATGGAAAGATCCACCATTTTCAATGGGAAAATCCACTATTTTTATGGTCATTTTCAATAGCTATGTTAAATTACCAGAGGGTATTCATATTCGTCAAGCCGTGTCCTGGAATGGAAATGACTGGCCGAGGAGCTGATCGCCAAACAGACTGCGGCACGGCGGGAGCTGCATCAGGCCGTGGCCCGCAGAGACTATGCGGCTCTCAAGGCAACGCTGGAGGCAGAGGCTGTGAAACAACTGCTGCTTGATGTGGAAGCCGGGGGCCACAGTAGAATACCATGGATGTGTGATGATGTGTGTCTAGAGATGTCTAGAGTCTAGATTGATCTGGCTAATTTTTTGGCCAGTTCGAATCGACTTTCGCTTGTTATCTCCGTTTGTTTGTTAAAAGCTTGAGCTGGTTAGTGCTGGCCCATTCTACACTCAGGTGATGTGGGGCAAGCGCGAGCTAGATGCTCTTGCGTTTGCCCAAGATGAAGTGGCAGAGGTGGGCCGGAGATTTGTCTACATACTCCATACTACATGTTTGACCTTGACTCCCCATGATGATAACACACATTTCAATCCTGTGCCCAACAGTTCGAGTTGGCAACTGAAATGCACAGGCTGAGCCAATCAGATCAATGGAAGAGATTCTTGCCGAGGCCCGGGATGCGTGGAATTTCTGGTGAAAACGTGATGGTCATCTTTCCTTGGTCCCAGGAAGAACTGCAAAGGTGCGAGGAGGAGAAAAGACGAGAAGCCGAAATTGACGCAGCTTGGCAAAAGGCCCGCACTGAAACTGTGGTGTTCATGATTTGCAAGTGTTTTGGTGTTGATGCTGGGGGGCAGGTTCAAGCGGCCATTGATGCTGATGATGAAAAGCAGCTAGTGAAGCTGCTTCAAGACTTTAAAGGCACACATGCTTCATTGTCCTTTGACTTTGCCTTGTTTTCCGTGACAAATTGCGAGCGTTGGTTCCTTTGCACTGCCGCCAGGGAACATTCTCCCTTCAACAAAAGGATCCTGGGGACCTGACGTGCCAGGCATATTGCCAGCTGAGAAAGTCGAAAAGGCGCAACGGAGGCTCTGCTGATCTCCTTTGGATCTCCTTTGGATCTGCTTTGCTATCTTTGGTGCAGTAAGATGATATAAGATGATGATGCATTTGGATGCATTTGGTCCAATCATCAGATCCTGGGAGGCAGCCTGCCATGTTTGCACGTGCGGAGATGAGACGAGAGCTTGCTTTGGCCATGAAAACTCCAGAGGCTTGACAAGATGAGCCCGGGGGGCCCGAAGGATTCTGCATGTTTTGAATATGTTTCAATGGCTTTAGATGGCTTTAGTCTTGGATTTATTCCATCACCCTCTTAACTAGTTGATTGATGTTGATTGCACCGACCGCACCTTCAGCCACAAATGTCATTATGGAATTTCTTTGGCCACGAATGGTGTCTTTTGTCAACCTAGGAAAACACAGAGAAGCTCATGTTTGTGATTGCTGCTGCCAAGCGCTCCTGCTTACCTCAGGCAGTTTGCAGAATGCACTGAGAAGGTCTAAAACGGAACACCCTCCTTGGTCACCCATACGAAGAGAGAAGCAAGAAGGGTTTATGCAACGAATATAATAAACGGATAAGGCCTTCAACACAAGCCGAACCTGAGCCTTACAACTCCGTAATGTTTAAGGCCATAGGGAAGAATGAGAAGACAGATGGGTCGGTACGAAGAGGTAGAAAGCCCGAGTTGACATGCAGACGTAAGAATGTCAGGGATATTATAGAAATGCATTGATGTGGTTCAGACACGAGCCTCTCTGTATCAGACCCACTTGGGCAGCCTCAATTCAGAGGCTTGAAGCTGCTTTGCAGGCTGAGGTTTTGCAAGCGGAGCAGGTTTTAAAGGAAGCAGTGGATGCCCGCAAGGCCTGCAAGAAGCAGGCTGGGCGATGCTGGGCGTGCACTCATGACAGCCCGATGCAACACTTGATCCTGCAACAGTTTTCAATTGTGACCAGGACCGTTTGGGACAGTCCAGAGGTTTTCCAAGTCGTGTTTCCAATAAGCGATGGTCTCCAACAAGACACACTTGTGCATGATGGAGCGCTTGTTTGTCTCTCTTAGCGACCAACGGCCCTATGCCAGACAGAACCGAAGCAGGCGTCAGAGGCTTCGAGAATGGCAAGTCAGCCTAGCCAGGCTAGCCAGGCTGAAGCCAAAAGCCAAGTGGACCAATACCCGGCCCAAACCCATTGCCATTTGTTTAATGAGATATTTTTTGGGACTGACAGGCAAGAGTTTCATGTGAGATTTATGAGTCTCATCATTTCCCGAACTACGGCTCTGAGGCCAGGAATGCAAATGGGAAAAAGGCTGGCTGTGTGGCTGTGTGCCGCGGCAGATTCTGTCGCTGCGGAATTAGAAGTTTTGCAGCCGTCGACTGGACGTGCTTGACTCTGTAGGGACTGCCTTGCAAGTCTGGGGCAGGAACCACAAACACAACTAGAACGTGCAGTCTCTGCCAATGTCCGAATCTGAGAGAGCAACATGGGCCAGATGTAGGTTTCGAACAGCACTTAATAAAACAGTGCTTCCTGCCATTTCCTGCCCAGTTTCATCATGTGCCCAGCCGCAGGACAAGCAGTTGATTAAGGAGGCACTCAATGAGCGACGAACTAAGTACTGCTTGGTCTGGTGCGACGTCGTGCAGATGCATATTGACACAATCGCCTCCGTCATCATGTCACAGTCGCTTGAGGTTGAAGGCTTCTGGAAAGTCTACCATGGAAACTAGCCTGCTCTATGCAGCAGCTCGTAAAGACTTCGGATGATACGAAGTTTAATATTCCTGGCATATCTCAGAGCAGTTGCAGTTGCCAGGAAGCGCAACAGAGAGGAAAAAGAGACAGACTTGCCACGCAAACGCTGAGACGCCTTGTGCACATCTAGTTTTTCTGATTGCGTTCTTCGTCCCAAGGCGGGTGTGACTCTCTGGGTGCAGTGCAGCGTGTCTCCTGCAGTCATCAAGTCATCGATCCATTCGTTTTTCTTGAATTGGTGATCTCGCGGAAGTATTTGAACAGATCGGAATCGGACTCTGCTGTTGAAGGTGAAGGATCAAACACATTGGAAATCAACATGCAGGGAACATGCAGCATGGGAATCACCTGCCACATCCGATCCAACCATGTCCAACCTGCGAAGTGCATTGGCTCCAGCTTTCTCTCAGTTCTCTCGCCCCTTCCGCATCTCGAGCATGGCAGCTGAGGGAGAGACCGAGACCACCCCGGGCCTTGTGGACATGAAGGCGGCTGTGAAACAATGCCGCACCGTAGGACATGTACTGGAGGACAAATGTAGGACACCTTACCCGCAGCTGCATACAGAATATACAGATGCATACAGATGCCACAAATGCTGCACAGAATCTACTATGCAAAACCATGTCATGAATGACTTATAGCATCTTATCGTTTTTAACGGCACCAAGCCGGCAACAGCAGCCAGGTGACTGCCAAGAAGAGCATCAACTTCTATATGAACTCCGCGAAGGCTTTCTTCACAGGAGTTGTGGACAAGGAAGGCAAGACACGTGAGCCAGTGATGTCCTCAGCTATCAGCTGGGGATCATAATGGATCATCATGGATCATCATGGATCACTTGGGGGCTTCCCCATGTAACCCTCATCTTCCGAAGCAGACCGTCCTTGACTGAAGGTATGTGTCCTCAACATCTCCGGCCTTGGTGATGCTATCAACATCGCCGTTCAGAACTTGGAATGAAAGGGTTTGTCGGAACCCAATCGCGCAGCTCATGCCAGAGAGGATGTTCGAATATGCTAAGCTAGAATAAGCTAGATATCATCTGAGAAAGCATCCTCTAAGATGGTGGATTATTTATATAGCTAGACTATAGACTATCTGAGATATTTCTTATATATATATAATCTTGAATGAATTTGAATGATGGAAAATGATGTAGCATGATATAGCCATTGACCAAGAAGCTGAGGCACAGGCGGCCGGAGCTGTTGTGAAGGAGGGGCTGGCCATGGCCTCGGAGTTGACCCAGTTGGCCGCGAGTCCTGCTGAGTGTGCTGACTGCAGGCTACAATTCACAAGATTGAGACGTCCTATCCGGCGAGCAGCCCAGCCAGATGAGGAAACAACAAATGGACATCATTTTATCATATTTTATCATGACTTCTCCTACCCAGCACGTGAATGCGAGCCGGGATTCAGTGCTGAGGAAATGAAGCTGAGCAACGGCTCAGAGAGGGGCTGTGCCACTCTCTCAGCTTGGTTTCATTGGTCAGGGAGGCTGAGTCTCCCAAGATGGCAGACATGATCAGACATGATGCTGAGGCAAGGATTATGATCACCTTGCACAAGAAGGTGTGAGTTGCGGCCAGCGCCTAGCCTCTGACAGATGCCTCAGCAACTCCAGCTGTTTGTTCTGTTGAGAGACAACCAGGAGGAAGAACAGTGAGAGGAAAACTTGAGTTCCTCGAAAAATCTGGCAACGCATCTTGTTATCCAAACAGCCAGCCATCGGCACTACCCTGGAATGGTTGAGGCACAACTACAGAGAGCATTGTAAGTATTAAATCAACTGTTCGGGACTTTTTGCCGGCAGCCTGGCCAGCGACAGTGGATTTGTATGGATTTGTGGTAGGGACCCCTTTCGACAGCTCCCACATCTCAAGATTCTCAAGACATGTCGTCAAGGTTTGGCCTGAGCCATGGCTGGTTCCATGTCGGCAGGAGAGTGGTTGCTTTGCTCGCTCCGGCGAGGTATTCATCCGACACAGGGAAATCCGGCAGTTCGAATACATGCAGGAAGTCCATTCTGGTGCCATGACGTGCACTTTGGCGGAAAAAGGTCCCGGCACAAATTCGCTGCCCATGTCGTCTAAGTCGAATTTTTATGACCTTTGCATACCTTAGCAGCGCTTGAGGACTCCAATTGCTTCGTGTTCACAACCGGGTCCAAGGGGCATGAACCAGCAGCATAGTTCAATTCAGGGTCATCTAAGTTTTGAGACGGCCCGTCCAGACAATCAAACAGCAGAGACGTGTATATACAATATATTGCAATAAATGGATTGATTAACGATATATATATATATATATATATTATATAATTATATATATATAATTATATAGAGAGAGAGAGTTGTTCGATCTTACTCGGTGTTGTTCTACTTTTTCTTTCATTCACATTGTTCCATGTTTTTGCTTTCTAACACACGCAACTTTACCGGGTACTACCTGCAGCCTGTGGGGTGTAGCTCGGCCCCAGCTATGAGCTCCACAAGTTCCAATTCCCAGGACGCACGAGGTTGATACACCAGTTGCACGAAAATGATGAAGTTGACGATCCAAATGTATCCATTAATTATACAATGGATCCACACGTGCAGAAGTTGCAGAAGAAATTTGATGAATTTTGGATGATCCGTGTCGACTTGTCCGCTTCAGCGGATTCACTGGTGGCGTGCAGGACTGGCCATTGAGCAAGGAGGAGCAGAAAAAACGCATTATACGGCTCTATGACAAGGATGGGCCATGATTCTGGTCTATCAGCACATGTCCAGTGCGCAAAACACATCATGGGATTGAGATGGATTGAGATGATGAAGATGTTGATGAAGATAGTGATAGGAAATAGAATCATTATAAAAATGAATGGGATCATAAATCAACTATGGGGATGACGATTTGTAACAATGTATGAATGCAGTTGCAGTCAGCCAATTCAAGTCTATGTAGTCTCTCTATCTCACCCCCTGCGTATCCCCTGCGTCAGCCGCATCGGATCGGATTTGTTTGGCAAAGGATGTCAAAGCTGCCAATGAATTGGTCCATTCTCGGGAAGCTGCGCTGAAACAAGCCATCAAGGTCGGGATGCAAAATGCCGTTCCCATCTCCCGCCTTTGCATGTTCGTTTCAACAATCATTGTATTAGACTGCATTATATATATATATATACTGCATATATTATGTGATCTTGTATGCGCTGAATGAGTTACAGTTAAAATGACTTTTCTGGTGTGTTGATGTTTTGTCTTTCGCCTATAAGATATTCTGAGATCGTGGCAAACTATTCCATTTGTTTCCCCACCCTTTGGACCTTTGTGGATCTGGCAGCAGGAGCTGAAAGCAGCTCGTGCTGAAGCCAAAAAGCTAAAAGCACAAGAACCAGAGATTGGACATGAAAGGCGGAGCACCCCCCGGCTAATGAAGGCCTGGTGCTGTTATTGTTATAGTCTGGTTATAGCTGGTATCAGCCTTTTTTTTGGCGGGGGCTGGTGGGGGGAGGGTCATTTTGGGTCGTTCATGACTTTATATGACTTTATTGCCACTGCAGGCTGCATTGGAAAATGGAAAGCTCAGCGAACGCGCAAGCCTTGGGCGGCCCTGGGTCAGCTCGGTACAAAGTTGCTGCAATCCAAGCTTTGTTTATCTCCAGGCCGATCACGGTGGGAGCACCATGATGAACCTGAAGAGTGTCGCTCTCAGCCCTCTTGTCTTCCAAGCCTTAGGGACATAGGAAGAAAGATAGGCACCAGCTGAGAGAAAGTCTCTGTGAGATGGGCACAGATTTGGGAACCAACGCCAGCAGTCCAGGCCAATTTCTCCTCTTTGTACGGATGATGTGACGACCTGAGCGCATACGGCAAATGGCAATGGAGCCCACCATGCTCATGGCATGTGGTATGACTGAAAGCTACAGTCACATGGTCACAGCATGTTGTGGCGCTTGTTTGAGGTGAATGGTGTCATCCTTTTTAACATGTTTTTCTCGTGCATATTCAATCATTTTCAGCTCTTCATATGTCCCCTCATATTTGGGATGATTGAATACAAAGAATGTGAATTCATTGGGAATTTCTCTTCATATATGGCTCATATTTCCCTAAAATTAGATTTTTTTACAGGGCCAAAAAAAATAAACAGTCGACCATGGTTGACCCTGGTCGATCCTGAGGCCAGTGAAACGTGTGCAACGGCCGAAGCGGACGATGGAGCCGACGGAGCGGTCGAAGCCGCTGAGTCACGCGGACCTGGATTGATATACCCTCTGGAAGTTTAAGATAGCTATCAAAAATGGATAAAAAATGGCAATTTATAGTTGATTTATACTTCATTTACCTATTAGCACTGGTGATTTTGGATGATTTTGGACAACATAGCCATGGAAAATCACCAATTTGATTGGTAAATCATGTATAAATGGGCAATTGTCCGTAGCTATGTGAGTTTACAACAAGGTACGGTAGGATCAGTTGATATGAGTATCAAAAATATGGATTGCTATTTTTTGGGGATTTCCGTTTCCCTGCTTCTTTGCTTTCTGTTCTTCTGCGTTTCTTCCTTTCCCTGCTTCTCAGCTGTTCTGCTTTTCTGCCTTTTGCTTTTTTGCTTTTCTTTGCTTTTCTGCTTCTTCACTGTTCTACTTCTCTGCTGTTTTCTGTTGTTTTTGGGGGGCTTGTGCTTCTCAAGCCGAAATAAACCCCAAGATGCACAATATAAATACACCCTAAACCAACCCTAAATAAACACCAAACCAACCCCCAAGTAAACCCTTAAACAAACCCCAAATCTAAAACTTACCCCAAACAAACCCTAAGCCAACCCTAAATAAGTTCAAACTAACACCAAAAAAAAACAAAAGCAACCCCACGTAACCCCTAAACAAACCTCTGAAACTTACGCTAAAATAAACCCTAAACCAGCCCTAAATAGATCATAAACCCACTCCAAATGAATCTTAAACTCGACCTAAACAAACCCTGAACCAACTCTAACTAAAACCTAAGCCAACCTTAAATAGATCCTACATAAATCTTAAAAACCACGCCCCCCAAAAAAACCTAAACCAGCCTACATAGATCCTAAACCAACCCAAAATAAGCCCCAAACCAACCCTAAAACCAACCCCAAGAAAACAAAACCAGCCATTAAAAACTAAACCAACCCTAAACAAATCCCAAATAAGCCTTAAAACAAACATAAACAAACCTAAATGGCCCCTAGTCGCAAAATACCATCCAACATGAAAAGTTTGAGCACCAAACTGTTGCAAACATCATGGAAAATGAATGAAAATGAGAGGTTCGAGCTCCAAAATGTTGCAATACCGTTGAAATGGCAGCTTCCACTCCAAAATTCTACAAAATGCCAGGGAAATGGACAGAACAACATATCCAAACAAAAAACGGGAAAAAAGCAATTCCCAAAACAATTCCGGACCCTTTTCCCAAAACAATGTCCAAAACAATGTCCAAAGAATGCCCAAAATGATTTGATTTGGATATAAGGATGCCCATGAAAATGTGATGGTTAATGACCATATTTCCCTATTATAAAAAGGCCATAAATGGGATATACACCATTTTCAAACACACCCATATGTTGTTTTTTTGGGGAAAAAGGGTGTCTGTTGCCGCGTGCGGCAATGTCACACAATATTTGGACATATTTGGCCTTCATTACATTGTGACAATTATATATATATACACAATCTATTTGAAAGCGGGTTACACGATGTGAAGATATTCCGAGCGAGACGGTCCTTTGCCAGGCGCCTGCAGACCGTGATAGTGGATGCGGCTGCCACGTAGATTCCCAAGTCAAAGTGCACATGACATGCGCATCAAATATGATCAAATCTCAAATCACCAAGGCTTGCATCTTTGTGAGACACTTAGCTTGTCAGTGGCTATTTGTTGTGCAACAGCTTTCAACAACTTGACACTTTTAAGGGCTCTTGGAAAGGCAGGGACACTTGCAGGGTCACTGCCCAGGTTTGGCACCTCGTCACTCTCATCCGTTTTGGTTTGGAGCCGAGATGGGCCCCGAAGCATTGCTTGTGTGCTCACTGACACTCACAACACATGGCATCACAATACGCAGCACGTAGCGCACAATAATCTCCTTAGGTTGGGATTGCGGAAGGGGCTGAACAGGCAAGAACGTAGCAGTATGACTCTGACTGCAAACCACGGATGTCTGCCGCCGTCAATGTTTGGGTACGGCGAGTTGACAAAGCAATGCAGGATGAAGCTGGAGTTGATGGGACAGAGAAGCACGAGGTTTACTTATGCCGCTGTCGCCAGTAGATGCCAGTAGATTGAATCAGACAGAACACCACTTTGAAGCGTTGAAAATCACGGGAATGTGAGAGCTTGACTTGACGTAGTTGCACAGAATATAAAAGACTGTAAAATATGCAAAAGGAAGTCCAATGAGGTGTTTTGATATGTGTTGATCATGTTTGATATGTTTTTATAATTTTGGATCAACATTTGCCAAAACCGCTGTCAACTGGACCCAGTTTGGAGTTCATTACCTCCTCCTTTGCCACAGGGACGACAACGTGCAAAGTCAGAAGGCAGGATTGTGTCGCGGTCGCGGCTTCCGCAAGTCTGAGTGCGCTTCGAGTATCGCCTCAAGTCTAGCAGCCTAGCAAACGCGAAGCCATCAGTCAACATTGTATTTGGCGTTGTTTTCTGTCATGGAGATACATGAGATACTCAGTACTCCAACTATCTCCAACTACTATAGGCATGGAGTTAGACATCTGCAGATTATAGCCACAAGGGATGGAAATGGATGAGTTCGCATCTTTATTCAATCTTCATTTACGGTACCAAATCTACCGTGTTTGGAGCAACCCTGCAATCCACAGTTTGCCAAGTTTGATGCACCGCCCTCCTTTGAGCAACAGGATGCAGAGTCATCGCACCTGAGCCCAGAGAGGAACTGAATGGCGCACGGGGATTGAAAGGGATACGAGGGGGACCATGTGAATTTTGAAAATGTCCATTCAAAGTGGAACTCCAAATTCCATAAAGCCATATAAAGCCATCAAGATCCAAATCCAATGCCTCAAAATACTCTTGTTTGATTTTATGTGCACTTAAAGTGTCCTATTCCCATAGTTTTCAGTTTTCAGACACATCTCTTCCCACCGTTGATCGCATGAGAGGAGCTCGTGGATCGTCGGCGTAGAAAGTCTCGCGGCGGTACCCCGTTGCGAGTGCCGCATCCCTAGGGCTTCGGGGGAATAGGTTCCTAAGCCTGGCATCGCATCTTTACGCCTGGCATTTGGCAACACAGGAATCAGATGAGCCAATACCAACTGTGATAATGTGGGTAAAACATGGTAAAACAGTAACTAACCATCCCCCAAATCACCATTTTTATAGGTGGTATGGTTACCATTCCCAGTCATGGGTGGTTTATTGTGTTACCATTTGTTACCCACAGTGAGATTTGGAATGCTCAGGTCTTGGGCAGATGAGGCCTGGAGACTTGGCCAAACTTGGAGACTGTCGGTGTCCGTGGAGTGGGTCAGGTGGAAGAGCCCCGACGACGACCTTCCATTGGAGAACCTGAGCCCTCACCATCCAATTCGCCCAGAGAGGCGTGGCTGGAGTTTGGGAGAAAATAAGACGTCTTCCAACTCCAAGATCTTTTTGAATGTGGGATTGAATGGATTGAACTGGATTATATAACGGTAGATGATATGTAATATGGGAGTGGGTTAAAAACATATAAAACATGTTAAATCCTTGAATATTTCCATTAACATCCATTAACCCATGATTTCGGGTGGGAGAAGCATACGGTTACCACCCACCTTGGATGTTCGCCATGACTTCCAGGTAGCCGCAAGGCCTGTGGCCGCTCCAGCCTTGCCAAACCCAGGTGCTGTCGGTAGATGGATAGGTGGACAATGTACAAACAGCTGTATATGACAGCCAGCTCTAGTGGGCTTTTCTGTAGTTGTTCCACGAAGTCCCAATTTTCTTCAACTCTATATAAATATCTATACACATAACATGCATATCTATGCCTGGATTGTTCATATTTCAAGAAAGTGAGGATAGGCTAAAGGTCGATGCTTGGTGAGGTCAGCGCAACTGCATTACGCGGCGTCCACGCAGAGGTGCCATGGCCACGTGGCGGGCCTTGGGATGGGAGGTCTCATGGTTTGCCTTCTTCCACCGAAGGAAATCGGAAACCCGACAAAATGAGAGGTGACTATTGAATACTATTGAATGATATAAACATATATAATCATATATATATATGTGTGTATATATATATATGTATACACACATACGTGTGTGTGTGTGTGTGCGTGCATGTATGTGTGTGTGTGTGATATTGAATGCATATTGAATGATTTCCCCACATTTTGTGAACATGTTGGACATGCTGTATCAGCAACTCACATCAATGGAAATGACGACCATGACGAATGACAGGCCGCGCTCCTGCTCCATCCTCTGCCCCCAGTGGGATGCTGGATTTTATTTGATGCCTTGGATTTCTTGTGGTTTCACCAAGTTGTGTGAGGGATCTCCCAAAATTGGATTCAAGATACCCTCTGGTAATTTAACATAGCTATTGAAAATGGCCATTTATAGTGGATTTTCCCATGAAAAATTGTGATTTTCCATAGTTATGTTAGTTTACCAGAGGGTAAGCATGGTCAAGAGCTACCATGCGAGTTTGTCAGCTTCATGCTGGAGCCAATGTTCAGACCTTGTTCCAATGTCGAAGAAATGCCCAGGGGTTCCATCTCGGGGCCTTTGTCCAAGAGTCAAAGGAGAAAAGCTGTCCAAAGCACGCTGCAATTGTTCTGTGCCCAGAGAATGACGACTAGAATTGCGTTGATTCTCAGTGAGCCTACTGTAACTGGGATAATAATGGATAATAGTTCAATTTCAATAGCAAATGAACCTCGAAAAAAAAACACCCCTATCACGGCATAAGCTGACGAGTTACAGTCGAAGATGTGCTTTGATGCTTGTCGGCCGCAAATTCTGAAACTTGTTTGAGCTCTTGCGGGGAGATCCCACAAGATCCCACGAGATCCCTCATCACTCGTGACATCCAATCCATCTCCAAATGTTGGACAGACATCGACAGTCTACGAATAGTCCACAATAGTCTACGTATGCCTGCGATTGGAGTTTTGGAGATTTTGGAGCCTTGGACTCCGCAAATTGTTGATCACAAATGATACAAATGACAATCGCATGTCGGGGAAGTAGGCAGCAACATGATGATGTTTGCTTGACTTTAGAATTCCTGGGTGCAATTGGACTGCCATGATGCCGGGGAAGACTCGAGCCATTCGCAATTGGTTTTCCCTTGCATGTGTTTGGGCCTTTGCTTCGAGAGATTGTGTATATTTGTGCATGCAGGCAACTCACACAGGAATATGTCCCAGATGCGCAGTCCCTCCAACCGTATGGTCTTCAGGTGCTACTCCTTGCCAGTCACGTCAATGTTGCCTCTTGGATCTATATTAATATATATATATATACATACATGTGTACAGTTAATTGAAGATACTTTCTTACATGTACCTATACTGTACCTAATTACTACCTATTCAAAATCACAATTTTGTACGTTCTACGCATCTTGTGCTGACAGCCTCGCCGAGAGCTGCCAAGGCATGGGTTGCCAGCCCCAACAACGTTGGCCGCAGCCGAAGGGAGTCTGTGCTCCAGGTGCCGGGAGTTGGATGGTACATTGGTTTTCGATGAACTGATGGTTGGCTAAGGATTACCGGTTACTTAGGTTACTTAGGTCGCCTAGCTTACTTTCACAGATTTTCCACCCTTATTTGCGATGATTCTGGTGGTTCTAGTGATAATTTGAGGTAAAGAATTGATGCATTCCCAGACGAACTTGCGAGTATGACCCCACTTGACCACCTTTTTTGGGGGTCGAAGCTTGAAACGTTGAAACCACCCACCAGTCGGCATGACGAGCTTCACCAAGTTGGCACTAGCGGCCACTTGAACCGTTCGATTTGGCACAGCTGACTGAGAGGTGCTTTCGACATTGTCTATAGCCTTGCCCGCAGAGGCTGAGGCGCAGACAGCAAAACCAATGGCGATCTTGCCACATTTCCAATGGTCAAATGATCTTCAGATGGAAGGTGTATATATATATATCTCTCTCTCTCTGTCTCTCTCTCTCTCTCTCTCTCTGTGTTCACATATATGTTCTGTAACTCCCCGAAAATTCTGCTTTGGGCCGTTGCCCAAAGAGATCCAAAGAGGACACGAGAAGATTGGCTGTGGTTGAGATGTACCCCCCGACACTTGGGCTGCAAATTTCTTTGTGAAAGGTTTGCGAAAGGGGATTCAACCGCCCCCCCGCCAAAGGCTTAAAGGTAAATCTCTGACTGTAGGAATTTATGAGGGGCTAACCACTGACAATCACTGAGGTTGGTTGAATCCCCATGATTGCAAGCCAGTGTACGGTTTACACATGTTTACACGTACTTCACAGAAGGATCGGTCATCAGAGTCATCGGTTGATGTGTTTCAGCCCCTGGCAAATCTTTCAGGTTCACATCTCTTGTCCCGCTATTTGGCGTGTTTTCATTGGCGCAATCCGCTGCGCAAGCTTCTGCTGCCACCTTAGATGGCTGTCATAGATTTTGAGCAATTGCTTGACATATCATATCTGTGATGAACAGCATCAAATAGAACCTAACAAGTCCCATTCTATATATATCTATATATAATTCTAATGCGGAGGGAATTTTTGAGATGGTGCAACCTTTCAGTGTGCGCGCAGCTAAGTCATCGGATGACTTGGCCAAGATGCGGCAGCGGTTTGGGAAGCTTTCAGACACCGACCTGGATGCATACCGTTTTGTATGCACCCAGTGGCTTGGTTGAAGCTATGACAATTACATGAAACAGGTATAAACAGGTAAGGCAGCAACATGCAGCAGCGCGACATTGTCGCAAGTGCGTGCTCAACTCAGGTACATTGGGCTCATAAGATATGCCGATCCAGATGAAAAGGCCATGTTGCGAAGCAGTGGTTTAACGGATCCCATCCGTGAAAAGCAACGGCCCCTAGGGGAACTGACAGGTCATCTCATTCGACAAAGCTGCGCGCTTCAAAGCCTGCGACGATGCAATGGCTGCTGTCCGTCGTGCCCGCGAAGTATTGGCCAAAGAGGCACGAGACTCAGGACGCAGTGGCTGCGATGCATGATCCACCCCTGTTGGTTGATGATGCGGGGGTTTATACACTATGTTGTACTATGCTCAATACTTTGGGGATATTGGGAATTAACTTGAGAATATGAGAATCCATCATGGGAATTCCTATGAACCAACCAGCAAAAATAGTATGACATGGTATGACTTTGCGGGTTTTGAACACTTCTGATCTAGGCTGAGAAGGTTGCGTTCCAGAAAGAGGCCACCGAAACTGCAACCGCTGAGAAGGGCATCCCAAAGTCTGGTGTCCGGATGTGTCCGGCAGGTTTCGTCCATTGGCGTGAACCTAGCGAGCTTCTTCGCCCTGATCCCAAAGGTGGGGTCGCAAACATTCCATGTTTCAATGTGCGGTCGCAATGGCAGTGCATGGTAGAAAGACGATGAAAGACGTACGTTGGCAAATCTGGCAGGAGGATTTCAAAAAGGCTCAGGATTTATCACAGAAGTTGCAGGCATTGGACACCGAACCTTGTTCTGAATTTAGAAAAGCATGCTGCATCTTCTTTTCAACTTCAGTCGAGCACAACAGTTCTCGATTCATGTCAGACAGCTTTGGGGACCTCCATGGGTCTCCAATTTTGGTTGACAAAATGAATATGTCGTGAGTGTGTGAAAAGCTGTGGGCTAAGGACAAGGATTATCGCCTATCTGATGAAGAGGCCAAGACCGTGAGATCCGGTGGGCAGCCACTGTCACAAGAGGACAGCATCGCAAGTGAAGCGCCAGTGCTGGAAGGGCTGGTTGATTCGGTTGATTCCTTGGGAAGCTGCATCGGTTCAAGTTTTGTGGTTGAAATGCAGCGATCAAGCCGAGCATTGGAGTTGTGAGCTTGGTTTGGTGCTGTTTGGTGATGAGGACTCGGATGTGGTTGATGCTCTGAGAAAGGTTGGCTTTGGCGACTTGCTTATTCCCTGAGAGCTTCTGAGGTGAAGGACACCAGCAGAGATGGATTTTCTGTTTTGCAGTTCTTAAAGACGTCCTTGCTCCTCTGATCTTTGCTGAGCAAGTTGTGATTTGCGACCGATTGATTTTTGGAAGTGTTTAACGTTTGAATCTTGTTGAATATCACGACAAGACAGGGCTGGAGCTGAGACAAAGAAGCGCTAGTGCAATGGTAAGTGTAATGTTTTTTTGCTCCATCAGTAGACCAAGTGCCTCAAAGTCAAAGGGGCCGAGAGGCGAATAGGGAAAGAAACGAACAAATTGGATATACTGACGAGGACCGAGTGCTTGGAAATATCCGTTCCTTTTTGTGCCCAAGAGATCCACAGTGGCAGCCTTGAATTCTGAGTTGTTGGAACATACTTTTAGTCTGGAAAAGAAATTAATTCCATGGCGGATGCGAGCGAGCCGTTGCTTCCTGCCGCGAAGGGGGCCAAAGATGTCTCTGGTGGCCTGCTCCATTCGCGGTTGCCTTTGGATGTTCGAAAGCAGTGGTATGCCATAGCCCTCAGCGATGATCTTCCCAAAGCCAAAGCTGGACAAGTTGGCGCGGCTGCAGCAGGTCCCATGTCGACATCTCTTCTGGGAGATCCTTTGGTCCTTTGGAGAGATTTGTCCGGCAAGGCATACTGTGTGGCGGATAAGTGCCCACATCGGTCAGCCCCACTGTCGTTGGGCAAAGTGAACGGGGACACAGGACACGTGGAATGCATCTATCATGGCTGGCAGATTGATGGAGTTTCAGGAAAAGTTGTAGACATCCCAGCCATGTTGGAAGACAAGTCTATCCCTTCCAATGCCAAGGTGCAAGTCTATCCTCTCCATGAACAGGATGGAGTTGTTTATGTTTGGCCAGGAGCTGCAGAGGATGCTGTAGCAGCAAAACCACCAAGGGACAGCACCGATTCTGGAACACCATTGGCAGATCCAAGCAGCGGATTTGTGATGTCACAGATGTGTGTAGACTTGCCAATCGACCATGCCTTGATGATAGAGAACCTGCTAGATCCAGCACATGTTCCCTTCACCCACGAAGGCACGATCGGAAACCGCAAGAAGATTGAGCGTCTCCAGATGACAGTGACAAAAACTGCGAATGGATTTCGTGGCTCCGTTAAAGAAGGACAGGGGTTACCCTTGGATGTTTCACCATGTTTCACCTTCGCCTTAACAGTTCAGATAAGAGGATTAGGAGGGTGTATGGCACCACAAACTAGCATGGCTCAGGTGCAACAGGCCAGCATATCCTGTAATTGCCTGACAACATTGGAGGATACTACAACGGCTTCGAAGCTCCTTGCAACATTGTCCTTCATACTCCACCCGTGCCTGGAAAAATGGATTTGTATCAATATATTGGATGCACTCCAACTGCACCGGGTCAAATGCGAATGATCTATCGCGCCTACCGCAACTTCGCCACCTGGGCAGAAAAGATTCCACCTTTGCGACGACTATTCGATGACATGAGCAAGAAAATAATTTTTCAGGACTACCAGCTGCTCCTAGGACAACAGATGCGCCTTCGAGAGGGAGCACTCCCATGGAACAGTACCATTCAAGTTGATTGCTTGCCAGTTGCATACCGGCGATATTGGCAGCGAACCTTTGGAAGCAAGGATGGGCCATGGTGGCGCGGATGGGATGGCAAGTTGGATGTGGAAGACCTTGACAGAGTTGGCTCCTGGGACCGAGAGTTTGATTGCAATGGCTGCGCGGTGCCCAGGAAGCCTCATCACCCACAGAAACTTGACTTCAAGAATTGAAAGTGCAGTTGTTTCAGCTCATTACATTGTGCAACATTGTTTCATTATTATCTATGTTCACCTTTGTCTACCCATGTTCATCCATGTTCTATCATTGTCTCATGATTTCTCTTTTTTTTTGATTGGCATTAAACTTGAGGAATGTTCTTGAAATCCCTGGGGCGGCTGGACAGCCACTTCGTCCAGCTGCCCCTTCAGCATGGTGGAAGTTATGGGCACCTCCACTTGCTGCAGCTGTCCTTGCGGCCATTGTGACGCGCAAAGTGTCTTCTTTCAACTGAATCCGTGGGCAACCAAAGTGTTAAACCATGTTAAACCAACGTACTGGGTCGCCCAGTAGTCTGAACAGCTTGACCTTTGATGAATGAGTTCAAAAGTTTCAAAATAGAAGCTACTCGGTAGATAAATATATATATATGATTTTATATATATAGAGAGAGAGATCTATATATAATTATAATTATTCGATATTCTTATTATTTCTTATTTATAATATCATAATTATCATATATATATATTTGACATATATATATATATGTCAAATATATATATATATATATTATAAATTTATAATTATTATGGATTGGAATTAGACCCATGGAAATCTTGTAGGTAGAAAGAGCCCCAGATGCCAACGGGTGATTTTTGGACATAATCTTATTTTATTCTGTAAATAATCTAAATATTCCAGAAAATCGGGCGAGATACTAAATATGTTGCTCTAAAAATTCTATATAAAGGGAGAGAAATGAAATACAGCCAAAAGACAAAGTCGTGCCTTTTTTGCGGCGAAGCTTTCCCTGGACGTCGTGCCTTTTTGCAAAACGCAGGGGAACTCTGGTGATCTCAGCGCGAGCATGGTGTTTAGTGTTTCAGTGTTTTTCCTTGCGTTCAGGTTGGCTTTAGGTATCTACTTATGCTTAGGTCGTTTATAACGTTTGTTGCGTTCAGGTGGGGGAAACTGAGTTTGGTGCAGCTGATTTATTATCAGTGACTTTTTGTTATTCAGAATTTCATTTAGCAACTATTGTTAAACTGCTGCTCAATTGCTGGCTGCTGCTCAGCTGCTGCCGCTGGCTACTGCCAAATTTCTGAACTACTTCTCCTAACAGAGTGTAGGAGTAGGAGTAGTAGGAGTAGGAGTAGGAGTAGGAGTAGTAGCAGTAGATAGCAGTAGGTAGCGGTAGTAGCGGTAGTAGTGGCAGTAGCGGTAGTAGCGGTAGTAGCGGTAGTAGCGGTAGTAGCGGTAGTAGTGGTAGTGGTAGTAGATGGTAGTAGATGGTAGTAGATGGTAGTAGATGGTAGTAGATGGTGGTAGTAGATGGTGGTAGTAGATGGTGGTAGTAGATAGTGGTAGTAGATAGTGGTAGTAGATAGTGGTAGTAGATAGTGGTAGTAGATGGTGGTAGTAGATGGTGGTAGTAGATGGTGGTAGTAGATGGTGGTAGTAGATAGTGGTAGTAGATAGTGGTAGTAGATAGTGGTAGTAGATAGTGGTAGTAGATAGTGGTAGTAGATAGTGGTAGTAGGTAGTGGTAGTAGTAGTAGTAGTAGTAGCGTTAGCCGAAGGAAGTTTAGAAATTAAACTTCGGACAATATGGATAGATGAAAAAGCAGAGGTGGGAAGAGTTAGAGAAGAGAAGAAAAACGAAGATTAGAGAAGAGAAAGATGCAGAAGAAAGAAGATATAGGTATGCGAAGAGGTAGCAAAATCGCGAAATATTAGGATTTTATAGCATTTCTGAAAACGATAGTAGATATGGAAAATTTGAAAAGGAATTGCAAAGATACATTTCGCGCGGCAGGTGCAATATAAGCGGTATGTTGATCAGAGATGTTGTGCGGTCAGGCGAAGATTTCCGATCCCTACCCTCTTAAAAATGAAATTTGAGGGGGGGGAAGTCGTATTGAAATTTCATTTTAAAATTCCATTTTTGCAATTATGCTTCTCCAATGTTGCGCTTAGTTCCGGAGGAGCCAAGCACATAACATCACTATCCCAGGGTTTCCAAGCAAAAAAATGGAATTCGACAGTTTCGACAGCTTGGTTTTGCCCCGCCCCCCCCTGCCTTCCCCCTCTAGAGGGGTAGGGATGATTTCCGGGAGTTTGCTTCTGCTAGGGCTCGGATTTTATTTTGATTTTGTTTTTGATCTTATTTTTTCTAAATTTAGATTATCTATTTATATTTATATATTTATTAGGCATATTATGGAAAAAATATAAAATTATACGGAGAAATAAGGGAGTAAATGGGAAATAAATTGGAAATAAATGAGAAATAAATAAAAAATAAAGGAAAAAAAATAAATATAAAAATATAGAATATTTAAAACATAATAGGAAAATAAATTCGAAAATAAAATAAAATTATACGATAAAATAAATATAATATTTTTATAAATATAAAAAAATTATAAAATTAAAATGTATTTAGGGAAAAAAAAAACAAAAAAAAAATATATTTTCGTTTTTTATTTATTTTTAGGAATTGGATTTTATACATTAATATATTTATAAATATATATTTTAATATATATTTAAAAAAAATATTAGATAAAATATTAAAAAATTTACCAAATAATATATTAAAATATATATTGGAAAATATATTAAATAAAATACTAAAAAATATATTAAATAAAATATTAAATTGAATATTAAAAAATATATTAAATAAAATATTAAATAAAATATTAAAAAATATATTAAATAAAATATTTACTAAATAAATTATTAAAAGATTTACCAAATAATATACTAAAAAATATACTAAATAAAATACTAAATAAAATATTAGAAGATATGCTAGAACATATGCCAGAAAATATATTTAACAAAATATCAGATAAAATGACAGATAAAATATTAAAAAATATTTCAAATAAAATATCGGAAGATTTGTCAATACTAAAATATATAATTATTATAATAAGAATAATTTAAAAAATAATAATTTATATTTTAAAATTAAATTAATTAATATTTATAATTTAAATTATTGTTATATTAATATATAATGAGTATTAAATTAAAAATTATATATTATGTTATAATAAAAAAATAAATTTATTTTAATTATTAATAATTAAAATATATATATATTTATTATTTTTAATAAATAATAATATATATATATTATAAATTATTGTGTTTTTTATAAATAATATATTTTTTTAATATATATATATATAAATTTATATAATATAATATTTTATTTAACATTATATTTGACATATTTTTTTTATATTCGATCTGAGATTCTATCTGATATATTTTCTGACATTTTACCTAATATAATTTCTGACATATAATTTGGCATTTTATCTGACATTTTATCTGGTATATTTTCTGATATATCTTCTACTATGTTATTTGATATTTTATATAATAATGTTTTTGTATTTTTATCTAATAAAATAATTGATATTTTATCTGATATATTATGTGGTATTTTATCTGATATATTTTTTGATATAATTTTTAATATTTTATTTAATATTTTTTCTGCCATTTTATTTGGTATATTTTCCGATATTCTATTTGGTATATTTTTTAATGTATATTTTGGTATATTTTTTAATATTTTATTTGGTATATTTTTTGGTATATTTTCTGACATCCTATTTGGTATTTTATTTGATAAATTTTTTGATATATTTTTTGGTATATTATTTAATATATATTTTGATAGTTTATTTGGTAAAAAAATTGGAATTTTATCTGATATATAGTTTGTTATTTTATTTAATATTTTATTTGATTTACCCATACCTTCTGATATTTTATTTAATATATTTTCTGATATTTTATCTGATATATTTTCGAATATTTTATATAATAGATTTTCTGATATTTTATCTGGTATTTTATCTGACATAATTTCTGGCATTTTACCTGATATATTTTCTGACAGATATTTTGGTATATCTTTGTATTCCATCTGGTATTTTATTTGATATATTTTTTGATATATTATTTGGGATAATTTTTGGCATTTTATTTGGAAAACATTCTGGTATTTTATTTGATATATTTTTTGGTATTTTATCTGATATTTTATTTAACATATTTTTTGATATTCTATCTGACATATCTTCTGATATTTTATTTGGTATATTTTTTGATATTTTATATAACATATTTTCTGGTATTTTATCTGGAATTCTATTTGGTATAATTTTTAATATTTTATTTGATATATTTTCTGGTATTTTTTCTGACATGTTTTCTGGTATATATATTGGTATATATTCTAATTAAAGGAAATTTAGAAGTCAAACTTCCGACAATATGGAGAGATGAAAAGCAGAGCAGGGCAGAGGCAGAGAGAAGAGGAAGATTAGAAGAGAGAAAATCAGAAGAGAAAGAATAAGAAGATAGAAGATACAGATGCGTGAAAAGGAAGGAAAGTCGCGAAACACTGTATTTTTCCAATGATTTGTGGCTCCGGAGGGTCGAAAAGTAGGCTCGCTAAAGCGGCGGGTGCGGAGCCAGCTGGCCACAGGAGCGATGAAAAATTGCACGCC
>Ga0126342_10004505_pt1 | contig 23841 bp, 26 predicted proteins | sample Cyp1metagenome_FD_92528 | JGI IMG/M metagenome (GOLD analysis project Ga0126342, IMG submission 92528) | Coral microbial communities from Lord Howe Island, Old Settlement Bay, Australia - Cyphastrea 1 metagenome | ecosystem: Host-associated > Invertebrates > Cnidaria > Coral ...
CAATGGCTCAAACCAAAAATGTTCAAGGAGAATCTTGCGTTCCAGGCTCTTTGGGCTGAGCAGTGTATCCGCACAGGATGCATCAAGCTCAACCAATGCCCATGCCAAGACTCGGCCAGGAAAGACTGAATCAGAGTGAACATCTGCCAGACATGTTTGCAAAGGAGTTTGCAGCAAACAAGAATTCAAATGTCCCTTGGTTTCACTGGACATGTGTACCTTAGGTATCTTCGCCCTCTTCCGTTTCCTACCATCATCCCTGTTTTCACAAACCAGCCAAGCACCGAAACGAATCCGAACCATGCGCACTACGACACATTGCTGGCTTATCCTGTGCTGTTTCTTTTGGAAAAATTGCGTTTGAAAATGTTTCAGGTAATGGTGTTTCTTGAGTCAATGACTGTCCAGGGCTTGAAAAAATATCTGCTACTGTCTGGTTTTGACATGTTTCCAGTTTCTGTTTAAAAAATGGTGTTTGAACATGTTTCAGGTAATGGCGTTTCTTGAGTCAATGACTGCCCAGTGATTGAAAAAACATCTGCTACTGTCTGGTTTTGACATGTTTCCAGCTTCTGTTGAAAAAATGTTTCTGAACATGTTTCAGGTAATGGTGTTTCTTGAGTCAAGTCAATGACTGTCCAGCGATTGAAAAAACATCTGCTACTGTCTGGTTTTGACATGTTTCCAGTCCCACCAAAATACCAGCTGAATTGCAATGGCGGCACGCTCTGTCTTGAAAATTAGCAAACCATTCTGTTTAAACGCGAAATCAAAAATGTTCCTCGTTATCTTATAAGTTCTGTTTTTCTGTCTGCTGCAGCTGCATCATCACAAATTCCAAACAAAAATTCCAAGAGGTCCCTCGGCCCCTCAGTTTCACACAATTCACTGTTTGCAACAAAAACAAACACATAAACCACTACAAGACATCCGCCGCCCCCTTGGACAAGGGAAAAGGCGTATCCTCCATCCCCTTTCTCCAAAAGGGGAAAGCTGCGCAAGAAAAAGTGTTGAGTCGAGCGTCAGTGTTTTTTCATTTTTTCTTACTTAGTGGGCGTCAATGCCCAGGAAAGCTTAAACCTTTTTCCAGCTGGGTTCGCCTGCGCCTGCGAGACGCTCATTGTAATTTTCCTGTTGGCTTGGGATCCCCAAAAACCCAAAAATATCAAAAGCCAAAAATATCAAAAAAAGGACCACCCCCAACCCCCGGAAAAAATGGGCATACATCCTGGAAAAAAAAATGCATATATGGGAGCTTTCCTTTTTTGAGAACAATGTATGGCCGTTTTTTTTGGGGGGCGTTCCTTTTTCAAATTTTGTTTTGATGTGAAACCAACGGGAAAACTGCTAGGCGAGAGGTAAGTTAAGGGGTGGAAAAAAGACCTGAGTTATCCAGGCCCTACTGCCCTCCTCATGGCTCCTTTTAAAGGGCCAAGCCCCTGATAATTTTGACGTCAGCTTTCCTTGCTTTTGGGCCCCTAGACGCCCCCACGAAACCTCATAGTGAATTGGGTGGGGCCTCTTGGCGCGAGAACCTAATCCCAAAAAAACAACTGAAAAGTTTAGACGCTCGCTCAAAAAGTTTTTTCACGCAGTCTGCAACAAGTGTCCTGGAAACATTTTTTCGGGATCAAAAACGGGTTGCCCAGGTCACTTGCTGGAATTCTGTTCGCAAATCATATCATTATGATTATTGGCCTGTTCCAAGCACAAAGTCACTGAACAAAAACTAAAACCACATTGCATGGGTAGGTGGGCTGATGAAATACTCCTGCATGGAGAATCTTGGGACAACTGAAAAACACCAAAAAAACGGTACCTTGATAAACTTTACCACATGCGAGTGCCAAGTTTCATTCTCTTTGATAAATGCAAAAAAGAGCGCCAAGTGCAATGTCGCCAAGCGTTGCCAAAGCGTGTGTTGCTTGAGCCATACGAGGGCGGTCGGGTTTTGGATTAGGATATTGATGCATGCAAGCAGCAACCGTTCGGGTTGAATATGACGAGTTTATGGGGATCAAACAAACAAACCAACACTAGTACTCTTTGATTCTTTGCAATAAAAATTGGGATGTGATAGTAATCAACAAAATTTCAAAGTGGATTGGGGATGCCTCACTCATGCGACCGTTCTTTCTCCACCGCACGCTGCGCTTGGTGCAGCTGCGACAAGGGCAGCGAGCTGTCGGTGTCGCGGAGACGTTGTTGGATGGCCTCCTCTAACTCCTGCGGCAACGTGGAGAAAGGCAACATCTTTCCACGTTTTAAGTGACTTGGAGTTGGAATTCTTTATTTCTTCATATTTGTTCATTGCATTGTATTTTGTTCATTTCATTTCGTTCATTCATTGCATTGCATTTGTTCGTTCATGCGTTTGCTGGTTGATTATATATATTTATATATATATATATAAATATTTATATATATATATGTTGTTTCTGTTGTTGGTCTTCAATGATGACCTTCCAGCCCTTCCGCGCCTTATCTTTCTCCATGCTCTCGGCTGCGGCCGCCAAGGTCTTGAGCGCCTCCTCCTCAGCAGGACCAACCCGGCCGTCGAGTTGTTGAAATATGGTGTGTTTCATCATTTGCATCTAATCCTCATTCTTGGTTACATCATCTTACATTCACATTTTTGCTGCATAAACTATCATAAACGCAGTGGCTCATGTGACATATCATAATATATTCCACTTTTTCGGATGGTAAATGTCCATACTTTTTGGGAAGAATCCACCCGTTTTCCCGGTTCAACAGCCATCGTCGGTGGTTCCAACCCATACCAGGAATATGGACATCTTTCCTATTGGCCGTTGGTGCTTAAGCTGTTCTTTTGAAAAGCAGTGGGTCACCGCCAGCAGTTTCCAACCTATAGAGAGGACATTTTTTTTTTGAAGCCTAAAAACAGTCGTTCACTAAAAAAGTGAGATGTTGCAAAAACTGTGTTTACCCATCCGGTCCCACCTAGTGAAATTTCCAACCCCAATGAAACGAAAACAGACTGATAAACCCATCCGATCCTAGATGTGAAAAGATGTTAAAGGAACACCCGTCATTATGATATCGTAAACCTCCAATCTCTCCCAAAAAAGAACCAAAAAACAATCGAAGTGCCGAAGTTCATGGCTACTAATCCATCCAGTCACTTACCCTCTGGTAATCAAACGTGGCTGGAACATCCTCCATTTACAGTTGATTTTCCCATTCGAAACCTCCATGGCCAGTTCGGGGAGATGCCACGTTTGATGACACCGGAAGCTAAATCCCATAGAATATTCTTTGATTATCCCAAAAACAAAATCCCCGTTTAACAATAGAACAACAATAGTAATTAGACCATATAAAGCCGCATTAAACATCATTAAATGCCATTGTTCTATGATCATCCTATGATTCAAACATGTTTAAACCATATAAAGCCACATCAAACCACCATTACACCTCTGAATTCTATTGAAACCTCTTGTTTTTCCCATCAAACCAATCTTCGAAAAAAACAAGTCGCTGGCAACTCGATTGCAGCCTCCACCTTGCCGGTGGTTGTGCCTTTAGCCATGAGGCTGGGAATGGGGCATGTAACTCAGTCACTAGCAAAAATGTGGGTCTTATACATATATATCTATATATAGACACACACACACATCTATATATATATATATATTTATTTATATTTATATTTATATTTATATGATCATAGTGTGGATGGTTGCGAAATCCTGCGCCACCTTGGATGGTTGACACATGTTGAAACCCTTTAAATTATGGGATAAACCATCTACTGGTACAGGATTTCTTCCATCCACAGTATCTCACAAAATTGAGATCGATGGGGATTGACACATTTGAAACCCAGAGAGAACTGGAGAACTGGCTGAAGAGAAATGTGATTCAACCACTACAGTGAGGAGGTTGACAATGTGCTGCTCCCAAAACACCAAGCCGCCCATACTTCGAATCGTCAGCTGTTGGTATCGCAAGCGTGGGCCGACCACGCAGAAGGCGTCCTGGTGCAAATGATCAAGAATAGAGTTAGCCCCGCTGTTTAACAAACAAAAACATGTGACTTAACAAACAAAAACATGTAATTTCATTACAGGGTTTATGGCCGATTTATGATAGCTATAGATATATAGCTAGGTTGGCTGAAAACTAGGCAAACGTGGTGATTTACACCTAAATGAAACGGTTGATAAACCAACTTAGGGGGCACCGCTTTGTGAGGTATTAACGTGGGACCCTCAGTAGCATCCTAAATCCCAAAATGGACTCACCGGCCGCCAAGTTTCTTGGAAAAGGATTCATTGCACTGCCAATATCTGGGTATGACAAAAATCTGGCACCCTGCTGTTCACACGAAAACTGCTGGCACATGCTGTATGTTCATGAAGTTCATGCCCGATTCTGACGGCCCCATAGAAGCTGAACTATATCTTGACATGCAAACTCCTGGTGTACATCCATTGATCGGTATATCTCAATTGCATTCATATCACGTTTCCAAATGACCCAAGCCAACCTGGAAAAAAAAACATCTTGAAACAAAGTCAGCAGCTACACCTTAAGGGGCTTCAGGGGATGGATTAAAGGGGGGGCTTAAGAGGTGTGTCCAACATCACCCCATCGCCTGTCCAAAGATGCCTCGCACGCGCTTCCGGCGCGAGGCCACCACGCAGCCGACCAAGGCATCGCCGACCGCGCCCTTGGTCCGTTGCAGGGCCTCGTGAAGCTGCCGTTCTGGGGCCTGCGAGGAACCGACACCGGTCGGATCGTGGACCATGGGCCCTGGCTATGGCGAAAAACGTGTCGATGGTTGAGTCAGTTGAGTCTCCAAATTTTTCCGACTCATGTTCAGCCACAATTTCAAATATACTTTTTCAATGCCCCAAAAAAACACCAAGATGTTCATGGTCTCGAACTTCGAACATTTCACATCTTTCCATCTTGGTGTATCTGGGTGTATCTGTCAACCTCCCAGCCGCACCAGCAAGTCGTAGGGCTTCTCCAAATCCCGAGGGCTTGGTTGCAAGGAGCACCAGCCCAGCAATTTCTTACCCGAGTCCTGCAAGGTGACGGAATTGCAATCAGGTGACTTGGCAAATGTCGTATGGAGGAAACTCTCTCTCTCTCTCTGTATATATTATTTATAATGTAGCATTGCGGCTCATTGCGGCATACTTATCTATACAGATTGAATCACAAAGATTTTTGAGTTGACAGATGTTAACAGCTTTGACCACTCCATAAAATGGATCAAATTGGTGGATTTGACCATCAAACATGGGGGAGACGGACCATATAGATGAAAGTCACAATGACCAGCCACAACAATGGCTGATCTTGGATACCCATTTCTATCACTAAAAAATCATGATCCAACGAAAATCACAGGACTTTCCATTGCCATGTCTGGTCACCAGCGAATCTTGCAATCGATTTCCCTCATTTTTTGGCTGGAAATGCAACTTTGGAGCTTCGCGAAGCGGGGCTGAAACGGTTGAAACTCGCTTCATGTGGCGTGGCGTCGTGGCGTTTCTTGTCCTGCTGTTGTCGTACCACTCGAAGCGCCTCCTCTGAAAGTCTTGGTCCAGCTTTGCTATCAACCACTGAGGAACCCAGCTCCCCCAGCAGTCCTTGCAACCAGTGCGCTGCTTGTTATCTACAGGAAAGATGACATTTGGGGGAGTTGCATATACCATCCGGTTATTTAAACATAGCTATGCAAAATCATCAATGGAGGTTTTAATGGGAAAGTCACTTGTAAATGGGAAATGTTGAATAGTTATGTTAAATCACCAGAGGGTACACAATAAATGTAGGTAGGAAAATCATGGAACATCTGCCATACATTTCTTTTGGCTAGGGGGGTCCAGGGTGTTCGCCTGAAATAGGCCTGGGGATTTGTACGAATGCCCAGGGGTGGCAGCTGAAGTCAAGGAAGAATCGGACCCCAAAACAACTCCCACGAAACAAATCTGGGAAATATCTGGGATATGATTTTTTTGTTTTTATCCCTATGGCAAAAAAAAACAACAAACACGTTGCCACTGCTCTCCACACTTGAAGCAAAATCCAACCAACCTATATTACATGTATAATGTATACTGTATCTCTCATATTTCCATCCATCTACCAACAGGTTGAGGGAAAAGAAAACTTGTTGATTGATACAAGAGGTCCCCACATAGTCACTGGCCTAATTGAAGATCGCAGCGCTGTGTCAATCAACAAAAGGCTAAGAAAAAATGGGGTTGAAAGCTACGTCAGAAAATTGGACAGTTGGACAATCAGCTATAGATGGTGCATTTCAGCGAAAAACAAATATTGGATTTTCTCGTTGGCTGCTTGATTCCTGAGCCACGAATGTACCAATGTCATGGGGATCATCGCAAAGAATCGATGTTGTGTCCGACACCACCCGTTGAAAACCAAAGATATTTGACACCACCAAATGTGCCCTGTGACATGGCCAAAACCTTACTCCATCCGAGGTAGAAAATCATCAATATCATCACTATAACATACAAAATTGCAAAACACCAAACAAAACATACAACAACTCTTTCACACTCGGCAATTTTAACTGGCAATGGAAAAGAAAACTAGGGAAATGCCACCGTCTGAGGAAGTCACGGATCGGATTTCCTGGTGCCATGTTTCATTGCCAAAGAAAAAAATGAGCATACCAAGTGCAGTGCGTACAATTGATTCTCAAACTTTGCCATTCACAAGAATTCACTCGATGCCCCGAAGTTGTTCAAGTTGTCTCAGATATGCTGATGCGAGGGGAAAAAAACAGAAACAATGGCATCAAAATCCCATGGATTCACGAATTTCCCAAGGTTTCACTGGTGATTTCCCTCACTTTCCCAGCGTTTTTTTTTTTCGGCTTCGTCATGGATTTTCCCCGAGCGGCGGAAGCCGTCGATCACCGGCCCATCGCCGCCGAAGAGGAGGCCCTCCGCGTGCAGCGGCACCGCGGCAGCAGTGCTGATCACCGAAGCCTGGGCCCCAGGGCAAGTCATCGAGGGGTCAACTTACGAGGGATTTGCTGGGTAAATAGTTGATGGTGCTATTCTCATCAATAAATAATAATATAATAGTAATATTCTATCGTCATAGAAATATGGGGATATGCCAACCGGTTCAATATTACGATATTTTGATAGTTGATATTGTAATCTGGTTGGTGGTATACACCCCCCCCGAAAAATATGAAAGTCAGATTGGATCATCATCCCAACTATTGGGGAAAAATGTTCCAAATCACCAACCAGTAATATTATGTAATATTGATATGGGAAGACGGTCATATTAAGGATGTACACAACTTGTTTTTTTGTAAAAACATATGGTGGGTATACAGTTGCAATACCAATTCATCAAGATATTTACCAATGATTTTACCCAGATATAATCACTATAGTCCCCCCAATTCACAGTTTGACCCTGAAGATAGTCACATGTTTAGTGGAAACTCGTCTTCAAACCCCAACTTGTGGCAGCGTCTATGTCAATGTCCTGGAGGGCATAGTCGTTGATAAGTTCGTGAATATGAAGTCAGTAAATAGTTAAATTTATATAGTCCGCAAAACATATATGTAATGTTTATCCTACATTTATAGCTGATATTTCTTCCAGTGTGATTTGGCACAAGTGTGTGGCAACTATGGGAAATTATCAAAGTTGGGACTGTCCATGTTCCAGTTTGAGGGAACCAACCACGGGGGTATGGGGGTACATCATGGTGGCCACAAGAAAGCTGAAGTCGATGGTCCAAGAGGAAGGGGATAGGGAGGTGAATTTGGCATTCTATGGGCGTCCCTGAGGGGCAGTCTGTGTAGCTTCCAATATGTCAATGCTGGTTACCTAGCCATCCCTAAAATCCAAGCATTTTGTACCATTTCGACCAATATCACGATTTCACTGGAACTGTCATCATCAAAAATGCCATGCCTAGCCTCTTACAATCCTACCATCCACCAGGTGACCAGTTTGACCTAATAGCCGATTCTTGGATTTTCATCTTGCACCCCCAACGTATGGCAGGGTCGATGTTAATCTAGAGGCTAAATCACTTCGAATTTTCGGCATGGCCAAGGAGAGAAGGACTGCAAAGCCAAGACACCCATGTCAAGTTCAGAATTTCGATCTGCGGAGGCCTTGGCATCCTACTCTGCCCCAAGCTACAGAAACAGGTTTCTATGGTTTTCGGTGTGAGACCTCCACCCTTCAAAAAAAGGACAAATACATGACCATAACGGTCAGACAATTTGTAGGGGGAAAAAGGGAATGATTATGATAGCCACTTGGGCTAGAACAGTGTGTAAACACCATTGTAAACCAAGGCCAGCGAGAAGGCCATGATCTGCCGGACGGAGCACCACCGGCCATTGATACCCTTTTAGCGATACAGAACCTACAGGGACCCCCATGGTAAAAACATCATGGTAAGCATGACATGGACCAATGAAAAGAACATTGTAAATACCATAATGGACCAGATCCAATATCATGTAATATCATGATCCATGACATTAGACCAATCAACAATAATCAACATATTATCATGGTAGTATCATGATAATATCTGAAATATATCATGAGTAAATTATCATAATTCACTCACCTGAAACGTTGCAGCCATGGGATACTTCATCCACCTCCCCGGATCGGTCAACAAAGGCGCGTTTCCGCATCGATCGCAGCCATGGCATGGTGCCAGCGTCGTGCCCAGGCTGAAAGATTGGGATGCAAAGCTGCAACAAAAATGATGACTTATGAAATGTATGGCTGAATCATGACTGCATCATGGCGATGGCTGCGAAACTATGAGCTTGGTTGGAATAAAGCATGCAACATGACATTTTTCAGCTGTTTTTTTAATTACAAGAGTTTCCCATCAACATGGCAGCTTCTGATTGGAGGGTGGAATGCAGCACCTTTAGGACCAAAGACTTTCCAGAATGGTCCCATCATCTGGCCAGTTTGAAAGGGTAGACGCATTGCAAGGATCACGTGGTCGACTGCGATATCTGCAAATGCCTATTCAATTCATGGTAGCTCCATTGAGGGCCATGATGTTTTGCTGTCATTCCTCATCATCCAAAACGGCTAGAAGGGGCAAATGGTGTGGGATAGCTTTGAGGGGGCACGCAGAAACACTATGGTGCACCCCTCAAAATACATGACTGGAAGCTGAAAAACAAAGGGAATGACGATCTCCGGAAAATCATCGAACTAAATGGAGGTTTATAGCTGGGAAAAAATCATCTATTGCCACCCTTGATTACCAGGGTAATTTATCAGACCGCCAACTGCCTGGAACCATCTCTTCTGGGAAACCTACCCCGCAAACATACAGCACCACCACGACCACCACCATGACGATCATCAGCTCGATCCGATTAGACGAAATGAAGGTGAAGGTGAACATGAAGAACATGATGCTAGCCTTAGAGTGCTACTAATGAATCAATATGAATCACTATCGATCGCTTCTTGCACCACTATTAATCACTCTTAATCACTGCTTCTATCACTATGTTCATCATCATTAAGCCATGGATATGGGTACATTCATTATAATCACCCATGAATCATCATTCATCACTATTTTCATCACCATTTATATCACTATTTTAATCAGCATTAACTCAGTATAATCACCATTAATCGCTGTTAACCACTAACAGCTGATGAGGGAAAGCAAATCCTCACCTTGCTGGCCACCTCTGCAATCTCCTGGCCCACGGGTGAAACATGAAACAAAAACACGTGTTGTAATCAGCAAAAATATGCCAAACAAATACAGTTTAATATATATATATATATATAAACATTTTCTCTTTGTAATTTACACACACATATATATATATAAAGCACGATTTCATCTTAAGATTTGATAAACACTTTTGAGTAACAGCAAGTCAAACGTCACCAGAAACTAATGAAAAATGGCTTCGAGATCTTGGAGTGTTCGATGGCAGCATGGGACGAGAGATGAATCCACTTCAGATCCTCATGTGCGAATGGCCGAATGGTAACTTCCATGGTGACCAACTTATCTGGTTGGTGGTTGAGCCCTACCCCTCTGAAAAATATGAGTTCGTCAGTTGGGATGATGACATTCTCAATATATGGAAAAATAATCCAAATGTTCCAAACCACCAACCAGATGTACTTGTTCACTATCCTTTTTTGAAGTTTTATTTATTTATTCGCTTCGAACCAGCGCATTGCTTCACCAAATAGCAGCTCCCAGGGCGATCTCCCGCACCTCCACATGTTTCGGAATCCAGTTGACCTTCTTGATGTCGATCTCGAAATCCACCATGGCCCCGGGACACAACTCTTTGATCTTTGGCCCAGTGAGCCCTTTTTTTTCACCGTGAAACATGGATGCAAATAGATGCAAAAAGGGTAGTTTACTACATCTGGCTTAAATAACATGCATTTTGTGGTCGCTCCTACGCTGCGACCCTTTGCATCCGCAGTGAAAGTCGAAGCTGAATTGGCTCGAGAATGGGACATCCCATGAGCATGTGCTTCTTCCCCCTGGAAATCTGGATGTAAAAATGGTTGGTCAAAGCTAAGCCGCCTCCACTTCCTAGTTCCACTATCTTCACAATATCATTAAATGGAGGTGTACGAATACATAATGCGCTGATAGAATAACTGGATAACTGTTTAGTTCCATGCAGGTATCATTAATTATTATATCATCGTATTATGTGCTGTACCAAGCCCCGGAGGAAAAAAAAAACATGTATCTTCCCATTGCCAGATTGGATTTTCCACCAGCGCACGTTGCTGCGGCTTGTTCTGATGTGTTTCGGGCCTTGAGCCGGGTAAGGCGACGCATCTTCTGTGAACCAAAACGTGGGCAAAGAAAGTCTCCAGCTCGAGGTGCGTCAGAAACAAATTGACCCAGGCCCATTGAATTTCCACTCTGTGCTGGATGCACCCCAGTCTGTGCTATATCCTTGACTCTACCGATGTTGGCCGAACAACTATTGAGATCATTAGATCCATGATTCCTCTGCAAGGATCCAAAGAGCTCCCCAAGGGATATAGTGCCATCTGGTGCCCATCCTTAGCTCCTTGCAGATCCAAGTCCCAACCTAGATACCCTGCAAACATGCAATCTCTTGCTCGTCATTATGCGTCCTCATTTGTAGATATGTGTAGCAAATGATTAACATATTGAAGTACCCATCCAGTTCATATCTCTCTCTCTGTCTCTCTCTTCTATTTCTCTTCACGTGAGTTCCTAAAGAAACAACAAGGCATACGGTTGACTGCTGCAACCTGGGTTCAAGGTAAAAAGGATAGCCAAAGGGTTGGTTAGCGGTGGCCGGACATTTCCACATGGCATCAGCACGTTCCACCGTGCAGCCCATGATTTTTGCTGTTCTGCCGGGCTCAGCTTGTCGAGCAAAGCCCTTGCGGCTGCCTTGGAAGAAGTTGCACCCAACTAATATTGTCAGTTATTACGGTCCAGTCAATATATGTTTCTCATTAGCAATCGTATCCAACTAATGGACAAAATGAGTTGCACTCCCAACTCTCCTTTTTTTTGCGCTGTATTGGCATGCGTGTTGTACTGCCTGTAGTTGCGATCTGCTTGAAGCTGGTGCGGTACTACAGCACTACCCCGGTCTGGTTGCTCAGAGGCTATGGAATAACATAACTCTGTCAAATAGGTTGGCGGAAATACCCTATGGTTATTTAACATAGCCATGGTATAGATGGCCCATTTATAGTTGGTTTACCTATTAATAGCATGGTGATTTTCCATGGCTATGTTAAATAACCAGAGGGTACATTCAAGGAAAATTTGACCACCATTAAATCATCAACCAGTATATACTAGAGCTGTATGGGCCAGGTACTACAGATTAAACATGTGCAGCCAATATTGACAAGGGTTGCTCTCTTTTGCTATCGTAAATTCCTTGCGAAGGGAAAACCTCACAGCAAAGCTTCAAGAAATCATCTAAAATTCTGCACTTTGTGCACCAGTTTGACATGTTGACCTGTGCCAGTACTGACTGCTTTTTTGAGAGTAGTGCCAAGCACAAGCAACTTGGAAGCAGATCCCACCACTACCGTCTGAATTCAACAGTTTTTCATGGGTGTTTCAGGTGCCAATCATTTTAAATTTACCTAAAAACTTTTAAAAACTATGGATAAAACACAACCAAATAAATGGACCATCCACACGTCAAGAAAATTGTTAAAAAAAACATTTAAAACTGCATGATATTGAGACAAAAAATCGGATAACAACAAAAAAAACAATCTTTTCCAGGATGAGTGTATAGTAGTCGTACCCATTTGAGGCAAGCAAATTGGAACCCCCGAAAGAATTTTTCTCCGCAGCTTGCCGTTTCTCACGTGCCTCATCGAATGGCCACTTTGACGCACCAGATGACGTCTGCAGCACCTATATGAAGCAGTGACTTTTGGATATTCTTGGTGCTAGGACTTTATAGGATCACATTCTGTGACTTCTACCACCACTGGCAAGTAACCATTATCAACAATAGGTGGGTTCTGAAACTGTAGGATTGATGATGTTTGATGTAAAGAATCCCCAATATTAGGGTGAAAGAAGATGCAAATGACCATTTTTGGGTTCCACTTGGCTACGAAGGAACAATGAAAGTAACCAGCGGCATTTCTTCGCATGGAATCCAGCCGGCTTCTGTGGCATCGAACCCCACGTGCTGGCATGACACTAGGAAACTGTGTTTGCAAACCACTATGTAGGCAGATGGTGGCACATGCAGTCTATAGCACCTAGAGTCAAGACTGCGACGAAGGGTTATGCTCCTGAAATTAAGCCAGCTTGGCAGAATCCCGTTGTAAAAGCACTAGATGCCCAACTTTCATCGGGGATGTTTAAGCCCCAAGCTGAGTGTTCCGAAGGGATATTCTATAAAATGTCTCGGATAAAACAATTTGATCATGAATCGCAATAGTACTTCACTCCACAAAAGAGATCGCTAGATTGTACTATTTCTATCTATTTCTAATTATCTGTTTATACCGTAAATATGCTTAAGTTTAAATATAATGTGCATTGCACTATTTACTTTTCCTACGGCGTTGTACCAAACTCAAACAGACTGTCAGAATGTCCCTTGCTAATTTTATACTATATAAACATTATTTTTTCCTGTGGGACCGTTGCGTTTTTGAGCCGTAGCCAACCCAACGTTGGGCCGCGCTGCGTAGATGCGAGTGCCATGGGGCACATCATAATAACGCCTGGCCACGACATCCAGAGGCGACAGCATGCGACCCAAGCTCCAGCAACTTAAGCCGATTGAGGGTATATAATTCTCATCAATCAGAGATCACGATTTTCTGTAGATGATCTTGGATTTGTTTTCTTGGAACCCCCAAACATTACAGACATTACACACATATTCCCTATAGATCGATTCATCGATTCCCCAAGTAGTGGATTTCTCAGAAACAGAAACCCACCCAGGCACTCGCCTGAGATTTGAAAACATCCTTCCCAAGCACGGATGGTAATTATGGTGGGTACGGGTGATGGGAAACTGGCAACCAAACATGAATTTTCTTTCTGAGAAATGTTTAAGCATGTTTGAATGCTGTTGCGCAATGGGTCGGAACGTTTGACTCACTATTGTGAACCAACCAGATACAAGCCGAGCGGAAACCCGAGCCAAGCCTACGCGCGTCGGCACCGGAATCGTGAAAGAACTGTACCTTGGATTTGGCCCATGTATTTTTAAAAGTAATCTGCAGGAAACCATGGTCTTTACCGTCAAACACTGGGGTTTCATACAAATTTCCGTTGAACCACTTCGAACATGGCTATGAACAAAATCTCATCAAAACTCCTGCTATACCCGTGTGGGGCCAAATAAATGCTTTAACAATAAACATCACTGGGCTGGTCGTTCACCCATTGTGGGCCTTCACCATATTGGTCTCAGTTAATTAATTAATTTATTCGAAGTTGATCATGGCAATCATGGACAGGGCCCCGGGGAGAGAGAGAGAGAGATAGATAGATGGATTTATATATATGTATATAAATTATATATACACACGTGTGTGATCAATGATCGTACAAGCATCAAACAAAATTCAGTAATTGCTCCGTAACTATTCCCATGGCCAAAGATAAAAAAAAGCAAACCTGCCATCTGCTTTTCACCATGTTTAATGAATGGCGATTTTACCATATGTTGCTGGTTGAAGCACCATTGCCACCTCATGGCTGGAAGGGTATCTCTAATCGAGCGGCTCCAGAGATGTAGTGATGTTCACCTGAGAACACTGCAGAGATTCGTATCCCATGAAGGGAATGTATCTCCATGACAATCTCACAAACGGCAATCCTGGTGGAGTTGTGGCAATACATATTTATCATATCTACCCTCTGGTGATCAAACGTGCCAATTCAAAATCCATCATTTTCCCATTCAAACCTCCCCCTGTAGGGGATTTTCCATTGCCGCGTTTGATTACCAGAGGCTACCTACATTATGTGTAAGGAATATGATATAGAATATAGCGGGGGATGGAGCTGACCAACCAACCACAAACAATTCCATATATGCCCCATGAATCGCACAATGAATCCTACATGACCAGCTGATTTTTGAGGAACATGCTGGTGAAGGCTTTACCCTCTGGTAAACATACAAAAAGCTATTGAAAATGGCCATAGAAATAGTTGATTTACCCATTAAAAATGGTGATCTTCCATAGTTATGTTAGTTTACCAGAGGGTAACCTCCCAAGTTCATCCATATTCATGGAATAATTGGTGCCAATCCGTTCCCAAAACAAGAAGCCGTCAAAATCAAACAGTGGAGAAACAACAACATTCAAAAAAAACAAGTTTCAAATGACCACCTTTCCATCCAATCAAATCTGAAGCCATGGTTGTTGGCGAAACTGCTCTCATATTTCAGCCATCCACCAGCTCCAACTGAGCGTGCCGACGGCCACGTGCCAACAGGTAGGGGCTCTCACTGCTCTTGCAGGGCCTTGGCTCAATGAACCATGGCCAGTTGGATCAGTTGGATGTGCTTTAGGGGCATTTTGGGGCATAAATTCTTCATCCCAATGGTGTGCTAAAAATGACACACATAATTTTACAAATACAGTACAAGAACAGATCATTTCAGCATGTGACACTAGAGAGCAGCTTATTGCTAGACTCAAGCATTTGATGTGGAGTCTAACAAACAAACAAAACCTGCGGTCTCGGCGGTCCGATGATTATATTTGGGCATCACTGAGCTATGCGGCTATGTAGCAGCCCCCCCGCAAACCTGTGACACCCCATCCATCTAAGATTCTGTCAAACCTCAATCGAAAGTGTAGCAAAATGTCTTGGATCATTATTGCATCAATGGATCTATTCATGACTTGCCTGGCCCTTTGAGAACAATTACTCTTATAGGGCAATGGGGTTGGTCGGATCAGCTCAGCTACTGTTTTTTATTAGGCTTCAGCCAGGAGACCTTCCGTGCACATTGTTAAAAAACATGTTCTATTTACACGCTGTTGCTGTTACAGGGTATTCTGTTGTGAGTTATTCCAATCGATTTCACATGTTGTAACTTGTTCTAGCTCCCATATCTCTAGAATGTTCCTGTTTACCTTTTTTTTTCTGACATACATGGACCAGCTTGGTCAAAAACAACTAAGACAACTACCCTCCAGTACTTTGACCTGACTGGAAATAATCCAGTTTCTGATGTTTATCTTTTCTCCAAAGTTGAGATTTTCCAGGCATAAACCCATGCATAGCTTCTCCCCTTCCTGTACGGACACCGGGCCACGATGGGCGGAAAGCTTCAAAGTCCCCACCGCCCATTAGGCTCAGCCTCAGCGGGATGCCCATAGACCACAAATTGGGGATGGTTTACTACTGGTTGGTGGTTTCAATGGATTGGTTTAAGGGAAAATTTTAACCGGAAAGCCTCATACTTAATGGGAACATCTCTGGTTTCCTGCAGATTTTCCCTTAAACCAATCCATTGATGGTTTGAAGCATCTTGAAAAATATGACTTCGTCAATGGGAAGGATGACATCCCATATATGAAATGGAAAATAAAATTCATATTCCAAACCACCAAGCAGCCTATGACTTTTTTTTACCGCGTTACTTTTAGAGCCATCAATGATAGGATCATCCAGGTCCAAAATCAAGTAGAACTGGCTGGCCCTGTGGCCTCAATGGGCATCGGTGGCGCCATGTGACTGATTATGGGGGGTAAATCAAGGACTTTTGGGGACGGGGGGGATCTCTGCAACAAGGTGATGGTTTCAAAACCCATGAAAACTACGGTTACTATAGTTCTATCTCCCAGAAAAACCCTAGTTAACCAAGTTATGTGCATCACCTTGAATGTCTTCATGGAATAACCTTCAGATCCAAGTGGGACGACTCGCTGGTCATCTTGCCAATCAGCTCCAAGGTGAAAAACAACCACATTCATATGTATATTTTATATTTTCTATAAAATAAAATAACGCAACAAAAAGGAAGCATAATCAAAATGTACTGGTTGAGTATAGGTCGTTTTATCCCATGACTGGCGTTTTCCTATTTTACACCATCGCTAATCTCCGGTTACGATTCCTGGTGCATGGAAGGCACCAAACGATTGGCATAGGGGCACCAAAGCCTATAAGCACTGGAGCAATTGGTGCACTTCAGAACTGTCACCACCACCACCTGCACTGCCCCAGGTCACTACTGACCCGTCTGCCAGGATCGCTGCAAATGCACGGTCTGCAGCCTGAATGAACTGAACATTTTTGAGCTGATCTTGAACTGAAGAACTGTCCCCACCACGTCTGGGATCGCCCCAGGTGACCACGGATCCATCGGCCAAAATCGCCACGAATGCGCCATCTGTTGCGTGGATATGCTGCACATTCCTCAGCTGTTCTCGAATTGCAGAGATGTCACCACCACAGTGCGGACTGCCCCAGGCACAGACTGATCCATCCTGCAGGGTGGCAGCAAATGCGATACTTGTGGCTTGAATTTGTTGCACGTTTTTGAGCTGATCTTGAACTAGAGAGCTGTCACCACCATACAATGGATCGCCCCAGGTAATGACCGACCGATCTGCCAAGATCGCTGCAAATGCACGTTCACCAGCTTGAATCCGCTCCACATTCCTAAGCTGATCTTGAACTGCGTCGCTGTCACCACCCGAGAATTGACCACCCCAGGTAACGACTGATCCATCAGCCAAGACAGCTGCAAATGCAAAACGTGTGGCCTGAATTTCCTGCACGTTCCTGAGCCTATCTTGAACATCAGAGCTGTCACCACCAAAGCACCAGCTGCCCCAGGTAAGGACTGATCCATCCTGCAGGATGGCAGCAAATGCGCCACTTGTGGCCTGAATTCGCTGCACGTCCTTAAGCTGATCTTGAACTAGAGAGCTGTCGCCACCATACTCTGGCTCGCCCCAGGTAATTACTGCCCCATCTGCCAGGAATGCTGCAAATGCATGTTCACCAGCTTGAATCCGCTGCACATTCCTGAGCTGATCTTGAACTGCAGAGCTGTCGCCCCCATGCATAGGATCGCCCCAGGTAACCACTGATCCATCCGACAAAATGGCAGCAAATGCCGAACCTGTGGCCTGAATTTCCTGCACGTTCCTGAATTGCTCTTGAACCGCAGAGCAGTCACCACCCTGGCCTGGACTGCCCCATGTCACAATCTTGTCACCTCCGCAACACCACACAGCAAAGGCTCCACCGGTGGATGCGATTTTCGCTCGTTGGGCCAGTGCTGTGAGGTGCTCTCCCTCTTGGATGCCTGCAGCTTGCAATGAGTCCAGGGGGTTGGTGAGGGCATCATTTTTGGATGTCACAAGCCTCAAGAACTTCTGACCGAGAGATTCCTGGGCGAGAATTTGCAAGTCCGCCACGGTGGAGACTTCTGGAAGTTGCATGGTTTCACTGCGACCACTTGGCAACGAGACATGGACACAAAGCATTATTTCAAAATAATAAATATGGGAATGGATTCGAATGGGATGGATCTCTTGAGCCATTTGCACGTCTCTTCTGTTGTGTGTCCACCCAGATATGGCTGAATGCTCAGTAGATTGTCAAGTGACAATCAGACCTAACACCGAGGAAGGAACGTTAATTGAACTTGGCCGCCATCAAATGAACAAAATGCCCATTGGTCAAACACCCCCTCTGTTGAATACTATGCTCGCTGTGGTTGATTGCATCCCAAGGAAAGGGCATGTGCAAGCACCAAATCCAGGCATGCCTGCATGTGTTGAAACAAACATTGATCAAGGCCACACAATTGTTTCCATGAAGAAAACACACACATATATAGATACGTATAAACACACACACAGATATATATATATATAGATAGATAGATAGATAGATAGATAGATAAATAGATAATATATATATATATATGTATGGCAATGGAAAGCCCCCAATAAAGATCAATTAACAATAAACAGCCACAGCAGATAATTTTCCCATTGAAAGTCCATGTAGAGGCGATTTCCCAGCCATGCTGAGCTGCCACACGCCGTGCAGTCATCACCCCAGTGAGGAACGAAGACCACCTTGGGTGGGTGCCCTGTGGGGTATCTTGTTGGGGCTATGACAGCGAAACATGGCCCATTAACTGGTTGCTGGTTGAGCCTACCCCTCTGAAAAATATGAAAGCCAGCTGGGATGATTACCCCATATATTATGGAAAAAAACATTCATGTTCCAAACCAACAATCAGTTAATGTCAACCCAGGAATAAACCATGGTATATTCATGAGGGTAATCCTCCAATAGTCATCTGATACTTTTTTTTTTATACCCTGCCAATTAAACAGCCGTTTGGGGATTATCAATCCAGGGTTGACATTAGATAATTCACCTATTGAAAAAATAAAACATCCCCCCCAAAAAGAAAACAAGAACAGGGGTTGTTAATGACGTCCATTTGTGTTGATGGGGTATAATAAGCCCTATACATCCCCTCCAGTAATCAAATTAAACATAGCAATGGAAAATCTGCTATTGTCGTAAATCATAAATGGATATAAATGGGCAATCTAACAAATTGAACATCAAAACATGTGTATATCTTTAACATTCTATAATTCACTATCTAAATCTAATCATAGACTTTTGGACATCAACCACAATGATAGATGGTTGATAAACCCGTTACGTTACGTTAGGTGATTCTTGGTGTAAGCCCTTTTCTTTGACGCCCACTGTCTTCGTTCGGGGGGTCACCTCACTGCGGATTTTTGCCACTCATGACATTCAGCAAAGTAGCTATGTTTCTCTTATGTCCCTTGAAAAAACACGGCACTAGATTCCAAATGATCCCAAATCTTTGATGTTTTTTTCAGCCATGATTGGAACATGTTGATTTGAAACTTGAGAGTGATGGTTAATATCACCTTTGATCATTAACAGTCTGATCATGTGAAATTACACTTTGAAAAAGTTCATCATGCATATCATCCATGACGGGCCGGCCATGGCCGGCAAACACAATGTCCATCCACCAAAAGATTGAATTTATACCCTCTGGTTATTTAACATAGCCATGGAAAATGGTCCATTTATAGATGATTTTCCCATTAAAACCTCCATTTAAAAGGGTTTTCCATTTTCCATGTTAGTCATAACCAGATGGTAGTCATCATTAACCACCATTAGGGGGTGTTTTAACCATCATTAACCATCATTAACTATCATTAAATAACCAGATGGTAAGATTTCTAAAGGTATTGACCCACGGCCATTTCGAGTTCTCATCCTTGGACCATCTTTGGCCCATGGGATGTCCACACCTTTTGCTCGCGCCAAGGTGCGAAACTTAGCGCCCGCCGCTGCGCTTCGGAACTCTGCAAGTGTCTCAGAAGTTTCCGGGCCTTGGGCCATTGGGGTGGGCAATGGCCGAGACGGCGGGGCAAGCTATGGCAGCTATGTCCGAGACATAGGGACATGTAATATAATGTATATATATATGCATATATTTTAAACTTTGGTAGGATTGGATGGGTAGCCACCCTATACATAAAAGAAAAAAACAGATCAAATGGTTTAGATTGGATTGGAGAAGATCCAATTGCATTGGATTGGATAGGTAGAACTCAAAAAAAAACATATTGAGGGTTACTCACCCTTCAAACGATCCTGATACAAATTAATAAATGCCGCGGCTAATTCCCAATCCTGCCTTTTCCCTAGGTTATCAGGGTTAAGTTTGGTTATTAGCCGCCAAAAGGCTGCTTGGTCGACATGTGCGAAGGAAGACACATGCCACAGCTTCGTGCATGCCAATGTTTTAATCCATCAATGTTGCAAAGAAATGCATGACCAACACAACGAAGACACACTACCCTCTGGTTATGACTAACATAGCTATCGAAAATGGCCCATTTAATATAGTTGATTTACCCATTAAAAATTGTGTTTTTCACTAGTTTTTTGTATGTTTACCAGAGGGTAAAATCAAACACCCTTCCAAACCTGAAGCAAATCAATGGGGATCTCCATTGAAGATCACAGATTTAGGTTCATTTCAGGGTCCAAATTTGGACATTGCCATTGGCTTATACACGAGGTACACCCCCAGTTGCCTTCATGATTTGGCAAATCAGTTGTGCATATATACATTATTTAGTACTTGTCATGTAAAACATGTATTAATTAAGTGCATATAATTATACATGCAACATGTAAATAGTAAATAAATAACTACATACATAATCATACATACGTGTATAAATAAGTAAATGAATATATATATATATATATACATACGTATACATATATATATATAAGTACTATATTTAGTACTCTCTCTCTCTATATATATATATTATAAAGTTAAAAAATAATTTTAAAAAACCTTCCCCAAACTGAGCTCCTGGCCATCAACTCCATGACCTAGATGAAAATTGCCCGGAAAGCCCCTTTGTAGCTGGATGGTTTTTTCCGTGGGAAAAGCCATGGGAAAATCCACCTACAAACCATGGAAAACCATGGAAAATCATGGAGCATCCCAATCTAAAATGGATGAGAACTGGTGGTACCATGTGGTAGCCCCATTTTAGGCAACCACCAGATGATTCTGCGTGTTTTGGATGGCGATGTCGACGATGTCGAATCTTTTTGATCTATATATGTTCATCTTTTTACACATGTTTTAAGGCTAAGGGTGTTTCTCTAAATTTGAGGGCAAGAGAAGGGTCCCCCCGGTAGCAAATAAACATAAACACGATTGCTCGATGCTCTAAACCTATCTCAGATTTCATCCAGATCTTGCAAGGATTGAGTGGTTCATCAGAACATTTGCCATTTGCAAGCATCCTTTTAATAACCTCAGCACTGGCAATATCGAGACAATCCATGTTTTTTCCCTTGAATAAACCAATCTTGTCTGGGGTGCAACATCCACCCCCTTGCAACAAACGATTCCCCTATGAGTGATGGTGATCCGTTGGCTGCATTGCCATATCATATCTTACGGAAAAACGCCATTAAACCAATTCGTATATATTCATATAACTCATGTCTGCCTAAAGGGTTTGGCCATCAAGAACTCCTATGTATAGCAACTTCATAAAGATAGACCAGCAAAGCGCTACTACAAATTAGTGGGCCATGTTATATTCTAAGACTATAATTGTTTCCATCTTTTCTGTGCGAGTTTCCGGTACAACCGGGGCGAACCAGCAAGTACACGACATTTTGTTTGTAGAAAAACCAGCCTTTTTCGTTGCACACATATTCTTTTCGATAAAAAACAGCATGTTTCCCGATATTTTACGGATCAAATGCTGCCAAAGATCCCTAGATGTCCCTAGATCCCCTGCGCACCTCCTCGGTGTAGGGAGGGCCCACTTCATAGGAGCCTTCCGGCAGATCGTCCACGTCGAAGAAGGAGCCTGCAGCGCGGAGCGCCGGGCAGTTGGCATCTGATGGGGTGATTTACCATGGATTTACCACCGATTTAACATGAAAAACACTGGCAAATTCAATGGAAAATAGGGAATTTACCACCAACAAAGTGGACAAATGGCAAGTTGATGTAATATGTGGTGATGAACCATAAATCTTTGGTGCTGCAATGATGCTTGACCTTCTTGAGGTACAGGTGACGGCGTTTTGGATGCTGCCTGGTTTGTTGACTGCCTGCTTTACGTTTAATTTTTGGCGGGACCGTTGGTGAACCATCTAACAATCCCCAAAGTTGGCTAAGAATCAAAGTGTGTGGCTAGAATCCATCCGGGATGCCTGGGATGCCTACTGACTAGTCGGCTTCGAAAAATCCAGCTCTGATTCACCAGATAAAAACATGTTACAAAAAAATAAGTTCCCCAATAAGAAACAAATTAATATTGATAAAACATATTTGGGTATCAAAATTGGACCAACATCTCCGGTCCCTGAGTCCCTTCACCCCCAAAGTTTCGCAGCCTCTTGAGCCAAAGAAGGCGTCCACCTGAAACTGTCTGGATGCCACTGGAAATGGCGAGTCCAGGTGCCACTTTTGGGGATTTGTGAAGAATTTGGGACCCAAATGAACCATGGGTTTCCAAATTACCAGTTGCAGATTTTTGATGATTTTTCGGGATCCATTTTGGAACACATTCAAGTTTGCCGGCTGGATTGACATTGTTTCCCAATTCTGGCTCAATCATCGGATTTTGTTTGGGTTTGATGCACACTTGTATCAATTATCATGTACAATGGATCAATACTGGTCATCATAGTTTGACACCTTGTACGTTGCTAATCTATGCTAATCTGAAATAATTCTAGTCTGTCTATGTCCCTCCGAAAGAGGCAGCACACAACTCAGCAAACCTAACAAAATCCTTGGGCAATGATCCAATATTGATGATCCATCGCCCCGACATCGCAGAATCATTCTCACGGTCTCCATATCTCATAGCCACAGCAAAACTCCAAATCTCAAATCATTTTTTTCGTATCAAAAAGGCAAAGGAATGCTCATCACAGCACTTTTGATGGGAAAATAGATGGAGAATTCACCACGATCGCCGGTTTTCCCAGCACTTGCAGTACCATCCAACTATCGCTTCGCAGTTCTCCAAGTGGCGTCTGGGAAGGCAGAGTAATACTGCGCAAAGTAGCAGTTCCTCATGTCGCAGGCGCCATATCTCTGGGATATACCATCCAATATGGGTCATACATGAGAACAGTCCAAATAATGTGGGTAAAACAATAATTCTGGGTTCAATTATAATAATTCACTATATAACCTGAAATAAGGCCATCTTGGGAATGATTCCCCTTACTAACCATGATTATAGTGAGGTCGCAGTGAGGTCGTTATAATTTACCCAAATAAACAAACCACTCATGACTGGGAATGGTGCCCATACCATCCATAAAAACGGTGATGACTGGGTGATGGTTTATGACATTGTTTTACCCACATTACTAGGGTTACTGATTACTTATCATTGTCATCATGTTGCTGACTAATGGGCTGAAGATAGTGGGGATTTTATGAGTAGTGTTTCTGAAGCGGTTCAAGCGCTTCAATATGGTGGCTCCAGGTCAAAATACGAAAATCCTCCAAACCCAGAACCTAACTGAGCACTTTTGGCCCAGTCAAGGGGCAACCCCTTGCCGTTAAAACAAGCAAAAGGGGCGCCACCAAATGCAGCACGAAAGAGCGGTGAGAGGTGAATACAAGGACAAAGGACAGCATGATGCTGACTCGCTCAGTACCCAATTCCTGATCGCCATGCAACCACTTCTGCCTCTAAAGCATCAACTACCTTTCGACGCTC
>Ga0126342_10004506_pt1 | contig 23840 bp, 19 predicted proteins | sample Cyp1metagenome_FD_92528 | JGI IMG/M metagenome (GOLD analysis project Ga0126342, IMG submission 92528) | Coral microbial communities from Lord Howe Island, Old Settlement Bay, Australia - Cyphastrea 1 metagenome | ecosystem: Host-associated > Invertebrates > Cnidaria > Coral ...
AGACAAACAGACAGATAGATAGGTCATTAGATGAAAGAGGGAGAGAAAGAGAGAGAGAGAGATTGACAGATAGATAGATACATAGATAGATAGATAGGTAGGTAGGTAGGTAGATAGTGAGAGAAAGAGAGAGAAAGAGAGGAGACCTCAAGCACCTTTCGGTCCATCAGTGGCTTCGATCTGCCATCCCTGATTCACAACAACCAACCTCTCCTATAGGCTTCCTATTTTTGAAACTTCCGCCACCGCCTTGTGCGGTACTACTGGTAATACTAATAATAACAATAATAATAACAATCTTGATTTATATTGCGTTGACTTTGCTGTTTGCCGCGCGCAGTCTAACCTAGACTTCGGAGCTCACAGAAGAAGAAGAAGAAGACTTTGCTGTTTCATCTGTTGATGCCCTCGGTTTGAACAAACACACCAGTGAGTATGGCAAACCACAGTCTCTTCTTCATGATTCTGGCACATTTAACCAACAGCAGAACAAAAGTCAACATATGTCAAGATCAAATTGTATCCTGCAAGGGCAGCGGCAACCGGATCTTTGAGGAAAACCGCAGCCCGGCAGCACCCGCTCTGGCACCCAGCATTGGCAGACCACATTGTGACCCGGCACTGGCACCGTGTGGAAGGAGTGCCACAAGAATTCTACTCCTTTGGAAGTGAAAGAACATGAAAGAACATGAAAGAACCATCAAGAACCCAACCCATGCGCTGTGGCTGTTCGCCATGGAGAAAGTGCTGCCTCCAGGCTGGAGCCAGATGGGCGCAATCGCTTCAAAGGGGCAGCCGGCCCAGGTTGTTGCTGTTGTTGTTGTTGTGACTGCGTAGCCTGCCAGGTGCTGATGGGAACAACAAGTCACACTATAAACAGCCTTCGCTACCTTCGCTCTGCTCAACCCTGATCGCAAAAGTCTCAATGTCTCTACGTATAATCATGTATAATCTAATCATTATAATCCTCACTTTGTGCACTTTACGGTTCTTATCAGTTCTGTGCGGCATGCAATCTCCACCATCACCTCCTCCCTGAACTTCTGGAAGATACTCACCAAACCAGAGAAGCAACCGAGCAAGGAGCCCAAAAGGGCACCTTTCCTGGTAGTTGGGAGCGAGTCAGTCGGCCGTTGACCAACATGCAACATCATGCAACATGATCATTGTAGAAAGCATCAAACACACAATCACACACACAAAACAAAAATGATTCGCATCGGGAAACGGGCTTGCCTACCGCTGTCAATATTTCATTAATATTGACTGCCTTGTATTGCATTGAAGAAAACAAACAAGATCAAACGACCTTGCAACTGAATGACATGTGCCCTTCTGATTTCTAGACACACTTTGTGGCTTTCAATTTGCCATCGAGCTTCTCTGCAGCCAAAGCAAGGCTAGTCCAGCCCATCATGCAAAGGCTCCATTTAGGCAGAGTCCAGAACACCAATTGGGACACCAGGCCAGAGGCAAGTGCTGATTGTGAAGAAAGAGCACTTCGGAAGATTGAAACTGTTCCAAACTCCAAAAAAAAAGAACTTTCTTCAATCAGTGCTGTAACCAAAACATGGTCAGGCACGATGTCCTTGTTTTGCTTTGCTGCTATCGTCCCGTATTGTAAGCTGCTGCAGCCGAAGCGCAGCATCTAAAGAAACACATGCAATGGATTGGAAGAGTCACGAGTCACGATTTCCGCAGAATTTGATCCTTTCGTCATGTAAACTTAGTGAACGTGCTGCTGGGCAGGGAACCGATCCTCCTCACGCTGCTGCACCATGCCGCAACTTTACTTCAGCGCTAAGTCTCAGGTCATTCTGCCTGACTTGCGCCAGCGCCTTCGGATCAAATCACCAGTGCTGCGAGGCACTAAAGAGGCAAAGCCGCAAAGCCAAGAAATCACACGCAGCCGACGCAGCCCATGCAATTTGAATCAAAGTAATCAAAGGAGTGATGCCAAGTTTGAACAGTTGTGCGTTTAAAGAATTAAAAAGTTCTTCGCTCCACATCTCTTCACAATCTTTTCAGGTATGTGTGATTGGTTCTTTGGCTATTCCATGCTCTTCAAAATTCTGAGAACTTCCTGGCTGTCTATAAAACAAGCACAGCGGCAAGCGAATTGGAGTGCTTTAACTTAAAGAATCTTAGGAACGTGTTTTCACTACGTAAATAGCAAATATTAACAAGCCACCTCAGAGCAAGTATCCGCTTGAGAAGGCCTGTGACAGCTGGCGGGCACACACAGCATCCGGCCTGACAAGTCTGCTGCTCGAAGATGTTCAAAGTTCAAAGAATGTCGTCAATCTACTTTAACATTCTTCAAATATTCTTTAATGTCTTCTTTAACGCCTTCTACTTTATATAATGTTTTCTTTAACATCTTGTTTGCATGTGTCTTGCCTTGAACCTTGGTGTGGGCCACAGCCAAATCTTAAAATTGATCTGCCTGATACTTTGGGCACGGAGCTGATCGAAGACTTCTTGAGCTTTGGCGGCATCTTTGGCCCTGCAGTAAAGTCCGGGTTGCAACTTCCGAGTGGAAAGCATGGAAGAAGTGGAAGAGACCTCAAAGAACAGAATCCCACTACAGGTATATGATGTATATGACTTTAATACAACCTTCAAATCTTCACATTGAGAGAATCTTGCCTGCCATATGCGCTGATCATGGCGGTTGCGCTTGCCAAGCTTGGACTCAGTCAAATGACCATTGCAGAAACAGTGTAACAGGGTATTAGTACGGCGTATATTATATCGTTTGACTGCCTGCAGCTTGAAGCGCCCAGATGCGACCATGTTCACAGGACTGCTTCACATTCTCACATTTTCCATTCAATTCCGTGTAGCAAGAATCAGTACTGTCTTGAATGCCATGAATATTCATGGGTATTCATGGTACATTCAGTTCACGACTTCGTTCATGTACTTATTTACTAGTACAATGTATACATATGTATATATTTTCTCAATTTCCTGCAATTTCATTGCAATACTTTGCAAGTCACTGAGGTCGATGCCCTTGTTCGCTGTAAAGTTCCTCTGCTCTTCTCAAATCGCCCTCCTGCATGGCCCACCCCGTTGTGCTGTTAGATTCTCCTCCCTTGGCTTAAGACGCTTTCGGCGGTCTTGACATGGTTTCAATTATTTTGAATTGCTTTAAGATGCTTTAAGCATATTCTGAATTCTCTAGAGAAACTGCTCAACCAAAAAATGCCAATGCCCATACAACATACATTGGGTCCCTGGGTGTTGAACGCCCGCTATGGAATCTGTCAAGCCTTGCTGTGAGCATTGATCAATGTGAGGTAACTCAGCGCATTGGGTTCCAAGCCTGGCATCTGTGCCAGAGCCAGCATGCTGGACATTCTCTGTGGATGGAGCAGGCTGCTGAAACCACAGCGCAACACACTTCACGGCAATCCGCTGCTGTGATTTGGTGTTACACTTGTTCATCGCTCTAATCCCTTTCATACACTCAGTAGGCTTGCAGTGCTTTCGTACTTTCTTGTAGTATCTTGTAGTATCTAAATGATTCAAAATGTATTTTACACATTTTCACAGTACAACTGTAGTACAACTGTAGTACAACTGTAGTACAACTCAATTCAAGCAACTTTCACAGTACAACTTGTTGCCTTCAGCTTTAAGGCGGTCCAGAACTTCTTCAGCCTTGTGTGGATGGTGTGCCTGGCGGCGCTGAGTCTGAAACAGCCATCAGCTGACCTCGGACCTCAAACGTTGCAGGCCCTTTTGATTAAAAGTGGCATCTTTCAGGTTTTTGCTGTCTCTTTTGTAGGTTGGATGGTAAGCTTCCAACCTGCAAATGCTTGCATCATTGTGTCATATTGTGTCTTGCTGCACGTGTTAAATCAGCAAGCGTTCTGGACGTGTTTTGTTTTCTGCTTATGAACATTTCAAGCCGAAAGGACGGAGTACCCAAGACTGTGACTTTACAAGACCCAGAACAAGCGGCCTTTGCATAGGCTTTCATCAAGGCAGTGTACGTTGCCAAGTTTGGGGTCAACCTGAGCCACCAAAGCTGAGATGCAGTTGCTTGAGAAGAAAACATAGTTTGGACACGCGGGGGCAAGACAGTCCGCACATATTCTAGTATTGCGAGACTGTCTAAAGGTTGTCTGAGGAATACATACAGTCTATGCAATGTCTATGCTGGCTATGCTTGCATGTGATTGTGGTATGCAACCATATCTTTTGGAAGCTGAGACCTTTACCCTCTCTGCGTAAGAGCTTCAAAGGTTTCCTCCGCTTTCACACATTTTCCCAACCTGTTGCACTGGAATGAGCAAGAAGGGTTTGAAGCTGCGGATGCATAGAAGAAACATCAGCCACGCAAGGGAGCGGCACCTAGCGTATGCATCGATGAGAAGTGTGTAGCCAACCTTGGTCCACCAAACAAAGAAGATGTGGCACGAAGAACAAGTCCAGGTTCGCTTGCATAACCCAAAAATTGCTTAGATGGAGTTGCCATACTGTGCTGACTCGAGGACATCCGTGAAACATCCCCTATATCACACAGTCATGTTCTTCCAATTTCTTCCACATGTTCTTCTTGTAATGCGGCTACAGTTCGCGCATGGGCATCTCAGACCTGGCTTGGATTGGTCGCAATGACCCATGCTTATAGCGTGCAACAAATACAGTTTCCCCACGTCCTTGATCAGAGCAAAGGGAGAAGGGAAGACTCTGGTCGTCTATCCACTTGCATACAAATGTTGCGAATACATGTGCGCATTTCTGGTTGTGTGCGCAAATGATAGAATTACATGGTCCGATATTGAATTGGCATCACACAGTCGCACAGTTCAATTTGGTGAAATCGCTGATTCAGTATAGTACAGAATCTGCCTCTCGATACAGTCGACATTTACTGCAGATTGCGGATCTCTACACTTGCACAACTTGATCATGTCATTTCACTTGCCATTGTCTGAGTAGCTTGAGAATACAATACAACGGCTGTCAGTCAAAGCATCGCAAGTCCATCTACCATGAGAACTCAACGTGCCCCCTCGCAGATTGCGGACCTTTACATTGTTTGACATGAAAGACATGAAAGTACTGACCAGCCAACAATGGATGCCAGGGACCCAATCACAGTTTACGCAGCAATTCATACAGTATGTCATGACAACTGTGGATTTTCGTGGTTGACTCGTGCACAGATTTCTTAGCGCGCTGTGCATAACTGATCACTAAACAATAATTAGTCCTGGTCCTGGTACATGTAGGTGGAATTGGGCGTTTCTACAACTTGCTTTTGGGGCTTCAAGAAGATGGCTTTGGACGATGAATGCTGGCTTGCTACAAAGGGAGTTTAGATAAATGCGGTTTTGTTCGGGTAAATTCCAGATACTCACCTGCTTCTATGCTACGAGTCATTCTTTTTCTGCAAGTGCATTGTGCTACAAAACATGATTTCACATGCTCCCCAAAGTCAGCTTTGTAAGCCTCTGTGATTGTAAATACGTCTACATGCCAATGTATGCCAAAGTAAACAGTTTATAAACAACTTATAAACAACTTTTAAAGGTATGAAGGACTTATAATTTATGAACAGCCAACGTAAGCAGCTTGTAAGCCACGTAAACAGTTTGTAAACAGCGTGTCTATTGCCCAAACCGAGGCGCCAAGTTCAAGTGACTTTCCAGGCGTTCTGCAGCTGCCAGGTCTCCAGCTTCAAGCCTTGCACCTTGATGTCGTAAAAAGAGTCTTCCAAGCTATATAATATATAATATATCGTTTATATAATATATATATATAGTATATATATAATATATTATATGATATAGAATCAGAATATATTAAACTTCAATCAACTTTGTTGGTATAGAATGCTTCAGCAGTTTCTACCAGGCTTCAAAGTGCTGTCAAGAAAGTTTCCAAAGCTGAGCTCAGTGCGCAGCAAAGCCGTGTAGGTGATCTCAGGGCCAAAAAGCAGAAAACAAATCACAAGATTGACAGTAAATAACCTTATAATATTTTATCCGCCGACCCCGGCAGATGCAAGGGGGAGCGCGCCAGGGAATAATAATTATAGTGTTAGAATCTTGACTGTTACTGATCTGCCATCTGTCGGCTCTATTTCATCTGTCAGCTCTATTTGGACATGTGCAGACGTGGATAAGAAATTCCATGCAGAGCACTGCCTGGTTTGGCTGCACATTGAATCGCTGCATGGACTTGAAGACCTGCCCATGCGGTACCAGAAGTTCGGCACAGATTTCTGTGCAAGTTCAATTAAATATAGTTAAATTAGAGGATTGTGTAAGCCTCTGGTGCTTGGATTGCACCTCGAAACTACAGAGAGAGGAAGCGGAAAGGAATTGACCTCCAAGTTGCCTGAAATGGCTCTTCCTACCTGCAAAAAATAACGCAAGTCTTTTGGTGCCACCAGGCAGCTATCGCAAGGCTGAGAACCAGGCCCAAGTTTGCATTCCATATTGTTCCGCTGGATCTAGATAAATTTGGACATTGGGAAAATCAGTTCTCAGTCCAGTCTACGTGTCCGCTATTGGAACCTGGGTCATCCTGGGTCACAGTTCCTTGAAAAAAGCAGCCACCCAGGAGGCTCGTCGTCACAGCGAACAGATTCAATCTGAAGGAACCATTCACAGAATTCACTGTTGGCAAACGGCCAATGAATTTCGATTCTGGTGAACTCTCTTCTGTAATAGATCTCTTAGTACACATCTAAGATCATCTAGGTACACCACAGACAGAAAGCATGCGCGTGTCCTCTTGGACGACCGCATGAAACCGCGGTGCTAAGATGTGCTAAGTGCCAGGGCTGAGTTTCCAAGATCTGACTTCGCACCTTCTCAGACCTTCTATCTTGCCGACAAACAAATCACATCAAATCACTTTGATCATTGCTCGAGGCCATGTGATTTCAGCAGTTGGAAGTTTTATATGGAAGGTTTTAAGCTATGTGTATGAGTGTATGACAGTGGTACTAACAGCACTTCAAAAACACACCTTGGCTGACTCCACACTTCAACAATATTGTAACAATATTAAACATGTCCAAGCTTGTGACAAGGTGTGATGGAAAAAAAGGGAGACTCCAAAGCCCAGTGCTAAAGATTCATACGCTCAGGGCGCTCGTCACAGACCCTATCCATATGCTCTTCGCACGTTTCATCAAGGCCTCAGGATTGCAGGGCGGACGGATGTACCATGATGTCTTGAACCAATAAGAATTCATTGGTATTACAGTAATTGTCCCGATAATGTCTTGATAGTGTTAAACCATTTCCAATCAAAGTAATTATATCAATGTGAATTTGAACACCATTCTCACTAGCCTGAATGTTTGCATGATCTTGGATGCTTTTGAAAGACGATTGGATGTCTTTGATATCCAGTCTGCAATGGTAAGGAATGGAAGAGCGACCTGCAACGCATTGTGCAGCCCAGTCACAGCACTCCACACGTACAAGAAATGAATCAGCCTACAGGGAGCACATGATTGGAGCATGCTTTTAGAATGAAGCTTGACATGGATATCAACAACACGCATAGCCCGACAGAGGCCCAAAGCATTGTAGGTCATGCCACGCAACTTTGGCACAAAACGCGATGGCATTGCACAAATGTGGGCAAGCATGGCCAGCATACGCAAACAGGCAACGCTTTGGCGCTTTTGGAAGGAGGTCTCGAAGTGTCTCAAACCGCAGTCTGATAATGTACTCACAATATCCCTGCTCGGGAGCCAAGGTTCCCTAATCGATACGAACATGCAAAATCCTCAAACTTTAAAAAAACCAGTAGTCACCCTTGCCAAGAAAACATAGTGTTTGCACAGTGTCTCCCTGATGAACATTGTGGCAGCTGGTGTAGTGATTGCATTCACAAGTCACTGGAAAGTTTTCACTCCAAACTTCCTTTGCGCTCCATGGGCTATGCTTTAGCTACCTGCACTTGCAATCTTGCGTACAATCACAAGGTAACTCACTGCTTTGGCCAATTTGACAGCATCGCCTCTTGTGCTCCTTGATCGTGTGGATCATCCAAGGGAAGCTCATCAAAGCCTTGCTCGCATCAGTGTCTTCCCTTGACATTCCTTGACTTGAAGAAAGATACTCGAGTGTCTTATATAGAATGCGAACACATCGATTCCTCCAACTTGGAATCTGCGCTGATTGATTCTCACCGGGCCCTAAGGCATCCTAAAGCTTCATTTCATCATCACATTTCATCTCGCTTTAGCTATGGCCCATTGCAGTCAGCAAAGGGATGGTATGGCCGTTGACTCGTTGACTCGTTGGGTCATTGTGATGGTACTGTACAGCCAGGTAGCGCTGAGAACAGGCGACTGTCAAACGAAGTGGTCCAGGGCTGTGCTTGTGCAGCTCGGAGACAAGCTCCATGGCTGGCCTGCAAGGGTCTGTGTACAGTATCATTTTTTCTCCTTAGGACTCCTTGTCATAGATCCATCAAGATCCTGTGGCGCTGGGTTGGTCTTGAACGGGCCCAGTTCCGGGCCAGTGATCTTGTCTTAAGTCCTTGCATGTCCTTGCGTCCAGTGCGTTCCAAGACAGCCCAAACCCAGGCCTCGCCACATCATCTACAGCTATCAAGACATCGCCTTGACGAACCTGAACTTCAAGTTGAACAGCTGCAAATTGTGCAATGGTACGATATTGTATGATTTCTTGGCAATTAAGATCCAGAAATGATCAGAAAAACATGAAAAAACCAAAATTATCAACATTTCAAAATGTCAAGCGCCTCAATCTACAAAGCAAATCAAATCAACACATCTGTGCCCATTGATCGCCATCGGTGACTTATCACTTTTGTCGTCTCTGAGCCGAGTCGCAATGTGGGAGTCCTCACACCTGCAGCGATCGATCAATGTGCATTCTGCCACAACTCTGAAGATGCCCGTCCCTCAAGGCAAGCTTCCTATCCTCCACAAGAACTGGGGACTTCCCAATCACGTGCAATCAACAAGTCGAAAATAGATTCGAGAACATTTGAGAACTGTTCTCGCACAGATTGACACCTCCGGTTCCAGCGGTCGAGAAGGCCATGGGGCCGCACGTACGCCACTGTGGCATGGTTGCCGCCCACGTCCAGGATGAGACCCAAACCAATGTCCTCAGCATCTGTGATTTCGCAACGATTGACACAGAGCTTCGACCGGGGCCTTGCAAGCAACAACGAAAAAAATGAACATCGTGAGCCAGGAGCAAATAAAGTATAGACCATGAACATATGAATTAACGATAGTTGCATATAATTGCAGCAATTCAGATTATTTTATGAAATGACTTACGGGTTTACAGGTGTAGTCGCGGCAAAGCGTGGTGCGTTGGGATGCCGGCGGTACGGCTTCGTTTCTGCCAAGATGCTTCTCCAACCATGACCTGGCACATGCTTAAAACGTCTTGGAAGCTAAGAGCAGTCTCGAGATGGCTCAAAATGGCTCAAATACGCATAAATCCATCGTCATAATCCAAACAGTATCAATACATATCAATACATTGTCAATATATTATCAATACATTCTCAATACATTATCGATACATTCAATATTCTCAATACATTATCAATACATTTTCCAACATTTGAATACATTTGACGTATTCAATGTCAGGCGTACAGTACCGTGAATGCTTCATCAAACGCCGCTGGCAAAATCACTTTCAGATCTGCAGAGAAGCACCCAAAATACGCGAAATCAAAGAAATCAAACATCAACTTATCAAATCATGCATAATTATGCATAATTTACTTATCATAGAGGTCAATCATCAGTTGCAAAAGCTGGGCTTTTCATGGCCTTTCTAAAACGGCCGTCATTTTAAATGCAAAGCCAGGATCTCACCTCCACAGTGTATGTGCACCTCAGTCCACAAGATATGATATGCTAATTTCAGACACTGCATCATACATATCATACAGCCATTTAGATTTCTCACTGGAGTCAGATTTAGTTTTTAGATCTTTGAAATTCTTTGAACATCTCTGCACCCTCCGTTTTGCTCGCTTTCGTTACTGGGTTTTGAGGCAAACAATTACAAAGAAGTTGCTTGAAAGATCTTCGCAGATCTTTAGCCATGGAACTCCACCTCCTCGAAGCCGCTCTCTTCCGGAGTCCTTTGGGTGAGCTCGTGAATGTGTCTGAGCAATGATGTTTCTTGATTTTGTGGTTTCAACACAACGTAATCACAACGTATGCATCAGAATTCCCAATGAGATCTGGTCAATATATGTCAATATCACATATTTCTCCAAGGACTTGACGCATTTTGCGCTGCCTCGGGAATGCTCGTTACCTTGGCAAAATCATCATCATTGAGACCGCAGTAAACATCGCCGATCTGCACCGCGTCTTCACAACTTTCATCTACCCCGCAACATCCTGCAACTAAACAGTATTTGCCTCGCAAAACGCCACTCCTATTCTTACATAAAATCAATATATATATATATATATACATATATGTAGGATTCGCCACAATGTCATGAAGGACCTGCCCAAAGACCTTCCGCGGATTTCATCTTACAGATTCATAATTATGTAGATTCATGATGATTCATGATGATTCATGTAAATAGCCATGGCTTTCAGGAGTTTCTTTACACCTGTGCTGAGCAGCCGTGATTGCTTCTTTGGAAGGAAGCTTCGTGAGATTCTTGTGCCTGGCTGTGGCATCGTACTGTTGGCGATAGACCCTGAGTCAAAAACGTGCACTCAGGTGCACTCAGGCAAACTATGGCAAACTATGGAAACTTCAGCCAAACAACCACTTGAGTCAACAAAGATTTTCGCACAGGCTACAAGAACGGCAGTTGCCTGATGCCCAGTGCACGTGTGTGCTCCTATCAAATTTGGGAAGCTCCAACAAATATCGCAAATTTAGCAAGGAATGCAAAGATCAATGAAGGGCTTTGAATCAACATGAATCAACTCATCTGCGCAAAACGAGTTTCTAAAGAAAGGCCGTGTTTGGACGTGATGGGATAGAGACGATAGACGAATATAGACGAGAACTCAGATAGACGAGATGGACACGTTCCATGGATGCTCAATGCTCAGTGCAAAATGCAGAATTTTCAAAAGAATGCAAACCATTGGCAAACCATAACAAAAGATATACAGCTTCACCGGCTTCACTGGCTTCACCGGCGCTCCTTTGGGACCGGCAGCTCCACAGGTTTCCCTTCCTGGGCAAAAAATGAAGCTTCCGTCATCAGAAATCAGCCATGAAGCCGTGGGAGTCGGTTGATGCTGAGCTTATGCATCTTATGCTGATCATGATGCCCAAAAAAGTCCTTAAACCTGGGAGGCAAAGCGTGCTCAGGCCAACATGCCGGGTCATTCTCTTCGCATGCACAGAGTGGTCGCAAATCAGCGCCAAGTATCATCAGCGCACGTCAAATTTTCGTGACTGGAAGCAGTGTCGATTGCTTCCACATCCTGATTAGGGGAGAACCATAATTTTTACTGCATGAAATAGGTTCCTCCTTCCAATATCTATGCACGAACTAGCGGTCACAATGTTGAAAATTCATCTGGTCACGATCTAATGGGGCCATGAGAGTTGTCTGTCCCAGCCAACTTGACATCTTAAAGAATGCTAACATATCAAGCCAAGCAGCCATGACATGCCTCGCTTGCGGGTACATCGATTGGCAAAGTCATTGAAAATCAAAAGCTGCAATTCGAGTGTCTGACTAATTTGAGTGTACAACTTCCCCTGAGGACAAATTTCAATGAACTATAAACGCTCAATTACTGTAATTGTGGGCAGCTTGGCAAGGCTTGGCAAAGTGGCATTTCGGAATGTTTAAGCAAGAGACTCTGTTGATTCTGTCCCAACGTCGCTGAAGCAAGCTCTCCGTGCAATCACAGGTACATGACCTGGCATATCCACCAAATTCTGTGCTTTCAATTTCAAAGTCTTGTGAAATCTTGTGAACAATTGAGACATATTGAGACTTTGAAACTGATGAAACGGATGACACTCGTCTCTCTAGCCATCTCCTGCATCTCCAGCCTCTAAGCGCCTCCAAAGGTCCAGTGCAAACTTCTTCACACTCGCACTCGGTCGCTTTGAGGTTGGAGCCATCAGAGGCCTTTGCATGAAGGTCTAAAGGATTCTAAAGGCCACCTCCTCACTAGATTCCCTTTTTGTTTCTTTTTGTGATACCAATGCGCTACTTGAAACGGTATGAAGGATGAAAGGTGTGACCATCAATGAACAACAATCACTTCATACCCCTTACACGTAGATACAAGTAGGTTCTTTTTGTTCTAAGAAGTCTGGCATAGTCACTTGATGTCACTTGCAGGCACCGGTATGTTCTACGAAGCAAGAAGTGAATAAAAGGACTCAAAACTGACTGAAGCGAAGCAAGTATGTACCTCACTGCAAAACATGGCTGAGCTTTGTGCCATGCAGCAGTTGCTGCTGAAACAAATCATGGCGGGAAAGCAGCCATAAAATGCATACTGGCTAAGTCGACGTTAATTGGTTTTGATGTGAAGACTGTAAAGTTGAATGGCCTTTGCGGCATGGCCGAGCCAACTTGCAAACGCTTTTACCGTCATCGTGGCGGGAGGTCCGAACCCCGGAACTTTCAATATGGTAACCCATCAGCCAACCAGACTTCTTAGTTGCCAAAAGTGAGATGCTCCGAGGTGTCGTTTTGTCCAAGCAGCTAGTTGAAGTGATGGAGATGTGCAAATTCCAAATGCCAAGTCTTCCAAAACACTTTTTGCTTCGCAGCTTTGGTGTCTTTTAGAGCCCTTGCTTGTTGTCTACGCTGAGTTTTGAAATCACTGAGCAAACGAGAGAGAGAGAGAGAGAGTTTACATGAGTTTACGATGCAGAAAGCTAGCTAGTAAAACAAGTGAGACTGAAAAGAAAGGAAGTGCAGTCCAATGCTGCTGCTAGCACCCAAACACACGCTTTCATATTCATTCATATTTTCATTCATATTTTCATTCACATGATATTTATTCATGTATATATTTTCAATAATTAGTTCGAGATATTTGATCCCCTTGACATTCTCGAATCATCTTGCATCTGCTTGACGAGGGCTACCGCAGCCCGCCTCTTCAGCAGCTGCCCGGTCTCCTGCACTGTCAAAACTTTGGAGCAAGTCTGCAGCCAACCTTCGAAGTCCTTAATCCTTAATTTTTCAGATGTCAAAGGTTCCTGAAAAGGTCCAAATTTACCGAAAACAAACATTATTTGTACACTTGTATATAATGTATCATCAAGTATGTAATCATGGCTTTTCCTAGGCGGAGTTTGGATATTAAGACATGAATGAATGCTGCTACAGCTGCCTGGCCAACCTCTTTTTGGCCCTGCAGACTGGTGGCAAAGAGTGCGCATACACCGGAAAGAACTCATCCTGTTGCACTTCCGGGTGTTTGATTTTCGGCAACACGTGCATATCTATGATATTCCTTCACAGGAATTTAGTTAAATTGGCAAAAAGGAAGAGTTTGATGATGTGGATCCCCAGATGCAGAGAGACTCAAGATGAGTCAAGCAATCTGAAAATAGTCATTGGATATATTATATTGCATGTCCTTACGTACCAGGGGACCCTCTGACCACACCTGCACGAGCATAGGCCTCAATGACAATGGTGAAACCTCAGCATGCGGAAATGAAATGAAATGTCGGGACAAGGCATTTCATGTGTCATGGACAAGCAGAATAAGTACATAGTGTTGCCAAGCAAGTTTTGCAAGATGTTGTGGGCCGAAAGAGCAGGAGACCTACCATGAGCATCCATGTGCCATGAACCCTGAAGATCCTGAAGGACTGCCGAGAATTCTCAAGAATGAGATCGATGATCTATTTTGATTATTTATGTAACTTCCGTATGTTGATACCATGGCAAAGCCAGCCAGCCCAACTGAAGGACCATTATCATCTTGTCGCTGTTTGACAAAGCAATAAGTTCCACACTCACCACTCCTGGCCTGGCAAGGAGAAACTAGCAGCATCCTATCATCATCGAATAATAATCAATATAATCTATGATCCTGTGATATACTGTGCCATCTGATCCAAAAGCAGCACTCACAGAAAGCGTATGAACATTTTATATATATACTGTATATGTTTTGGCGATCCAGCAGAGCAGTGGATGCAGGGTATTTAAGGCAAATCAACAATCCGTAAAATTTGACAGGGATACGCCACGGACGTGTTTATCATTTCGTTGAGGACCTGCAAGCTTTGGGCAGCGGAAAACATCAATTGAAGCTGACTTCGCTTTCCTACATGCAAAGGATGAACTCACACATATCCAAAGGTGTTGCCACTATCTGAAGACTCGATGTCTTTTTGAGCAGCCTGGACTTGATCAAAACATACTATGAGAATGAACTTCAAACATGCTGATGCTGAGACGGATGTTTCCCATATATATATAGTTATATATATATAGTTATATATAGTTATATATATATAATTATATATATATAACTATGTATATACATATAATATATACATATGTTACATATGTGTATTCACATCGTACTGTCTGTGAAGTCTTCCTCTGACAGGCCTGATGTGCTCCAGTTCCATCTGCAGATTTGGCATGGGCGTCCAGCAAGGTATTGTAGCCTTCTTTCAAATAAGCACCAAATGTGAGCACAAACAAAGAAAAACAAAGTGAACGTGATGGGTTTTGCATGAAGGACAGGTATGGGCTAATAAAAGATGTACAATCAGCACGTCGCCCGCCGAAAAGAACATCAAAGTAGGAGAATGTAGGAAGTATAGGGAGCAGGACCTAGTAAAGAATAGTCAGTGAAGGGTAACATTAACATCTGAAGCGGTGAAATCAACACTATCTCGAAACTGTCAGTGTGGTCATAAAAATAAACACCCTTCTTTCTTGAGGTCAGATCTCACTTGGTCTGGTGTGAGCCGCTGCTGCAGCATCTCCTTGCATCAGTGATTTCAGTCGAAAGCATAGAGAAACCTTGTCTTGAGAATTGAGAAAACCCTCGTCTTGGCCTTTGGGGTTGCCAGCTGCTCAGCTTGAATTCCCTCGTGAGAGAATCATGAAGCTACAGAACATCCACCCATTGACACAATTTGACAATATTTGACACATGTCTAAAAGATTCTCAAAGTGTTTGATTGTATCCTGGAAGGCCGCTGCAGCAGCCGGTGCATTTTCTGCACGTTTCAAGGCCAGTGAAGCAGCGCTCAAACCACCTGAGCCAAAAAGATACAAACGAAGAGATACGAAGACCCTGTTGTCCGTCAAGGTTTGGTTGATAAGCCTGCCCTTTTTTCTTTCGCTAAAATGAAATCTGATGCTTGATGCAGTTCCTGACAAGTTGACCCACGTCTGGAGTACCAGTATGAGGTTGCGTCAAAAGGTCTCTATCGGTCTGCCTCCAGTACTGCTGTGTAGTTCCATCCACTCCTGCAGAGCACATGGTCAATGACTCCGTCAACAAAGAACGCAACCCAAACAACACACTGATACACACTCAGCGTATCCGCGAATATCTAAGCATAGTGTATTGATGTATTGTAAGCTATGGGAAGCCGATGCGAGCTGCGCTTTGAGTCACAAATGTCTTGTGGCACTTCCGTCCCTGTCCTGTGAGGAGAGATTTCCTCCTGCAACCTCGGCGTTTGGTTGATTTTGTATCTTGATGTGCCTGCATGTGCCAGGCAGAAAGAATTGGTTGTTAGATGTTGTTAGGGTAGCTTCATCGCTATTTAGGGATGACATCGAGCTAAGCTGCAGAAATCACCGAAAGCATCTTTCATCAAACCAGCATGGTAGCCGCAGCTGTTTATCATCATTTAGCTCTACAAGTAGCCAGCACGTAAAGGGGCCCTAGCTGATACAAAATAAGCTTTTTGCATCCTCTTGCATGGCAATCCAGGCTAGATATTCCAAATATATCCAAATATTTGCCAATCTACAATGACTATCAATGACTGATCTTTTAAGCAACGTTCCGAACGTCAAAGAATGGATCGATGTGTTCACAAAGCCTAGAGTGAATATTCGTACCCTTTTGGCTCACCTTTTTGCAACAGATGTTCAACTCTGACTGCAAGTCCCTTCAAGTCCCTTCAAGTCTGACTAAATTTAGAGCCCCAGCCAAACGGAGCTCTTTGCTCAGGCGCTGCTGCGTGGTGAGTCTCAAGCCCAGAGTCAGTGCGTGTGGCAGCAAGCCACGAATGCGAGGACTTGGCACACAGCAGTAATTTGGCAATGATGGCAATGCAGGTCGAGGTCGTACAGGTCGTACGGTCGTACGGTCGTACAGGTCGTACGGTCGTACAGGTCGTACGGTCGTACAGGTCGTATTTAATCGTATTTCATCTCCGTACTCTAGCAGTACTGGCTTGAAAACATTGGACTATTCCGGAAAATGACATGCCCGTGCAATGCAAACTTCCAATCTGCTTCCAGAATGTCGCCTGTTGCAGTTCGCTTGAGAAATTACGCAAACATGCAAACCACATCAGCAGAACATGGAACACTGATAAGAATCTGTATAAGCATTGCATAATCCATGTCTGAGCTGTCAACGAATGCCTTGGCAGCAGGAAGACGTTGCCTTGTTCATCTGCCACTAGGATGCCCTCTGGCAACAAGTACTGCAACTCCTTGAGTGGTGACTGTCATGGCAGCCATCAAGGGTCAAAGTGGAGCGGCATTCTAGAGCTCAACAGACTGAATAGAGATTCGCAACAATCCTGCTTCAGTCCTGCCGCACTCGTTGCTTCAGCAATGTTACTTCAGAGGGACGCAGCCTATCACTGCAAACCATACTATGTAATAATTGCATATAATTGCAGCAACTGGTACACTGATAATGAATGATTCTGAATGGTAAACATATTCGTAGACATTGCAGCAAAAATGAATTGCTCCAACTTCAGCGTCCATGACTGCATGACTGTATGACTGCATGACTAAGTGACTAAGGGCTCAAATTACGTCCGATCCTGCCCATCCCATTAAAAGGGCTTGGAAGCGCCTACGAAGATCCAAACTCTCGAACGCATCGGCATCTGCATCTTTGGTCTTGTCCAGCTCTGGATGGTTGTCAGCATCCTCACGCTGCAATCGAATCTCGTTGCAGTGACTATATAGTAGAAGAGCTGCCTAGTTTGCTTTTACGGAACCCGAATCTATATTTTTTGTGTTTACATTTACAGTATATATAATTTTTCATCCTTGCTTTTTCTCTTCCCAGTTTTGGGTATGCAAAAGACCTCCTGCCTTGCAAAAGCAGGCAACGAAAAAGCCCTCTGCATCTAGCAAATGTGGCCAAACCTCACAAAGGGATAGACCCACTGGACCCACTGGTTCATCCCTATAAAGTTATAAAGTGCACGTTTACCTGTCATCCTGGATCAGCACCTTCATGAAGGATAGAGTGTTCGCAGGCTTTACTTGCGTGGATTGGCCACAAATGCAGGGCACATTCGAAGCAGAAAACAGGGAGACAAATGATCAAATCATTTGTGTGGTCAATCAGTCGCTGAGATTTCAGTGCGTTCATTTATGAATTATCGTAATTTGAATCATAACATATAATAACTATGGCGCACGCACCAGGCACTCTTGCCGCTACATCCCGTTCTGAAATGTCATGGCTTGGTGACACCAGGCCCAAAGAGCACAGTGGCTCAGTTCGGCGCTTACAAGGCACGCCACCCTGTCTGTCACACTGCCACGTCTCGCGTCAGCTTGAGACAAGAGCCATCCATAGTCATATATATATATATATATGTTCCAATACAGTATATTCTGAAACATATTCAAATTGTTCTTCATAATTCTAGATATATCATTCTATATTCAATTGATTTCAATTGATTGCTATTCCAAATGACAGTAACTGAGGCGGCGCGCTCGCAGAAAACCTTGTTTTGTTGCCATCGGCCTGACTTCGGCACTCAACAAGTAGATGAATGTAAAACACCACTCGACATTACTGCTTCAAGCCATTTCAAGCCAACATATGGTTTGCTTTGCAGTCATCGAGGTTGTGTCCATGCTGCCCGGGCAATTTTGAGTTATCATAAAATTAAATTATACGTATAGTATCGACATACAAAAAACGAAATATAATCTGCAGTTGGCCTGACGTGCAATAAATTAGAGATCGCCTGGACTCTTCCTTCATCACGATCATCACGAACAAACATCATGCAGCACAGCCGAAGCATCCTAGCCCTAGTCCTTTCCACACAGCAATTCCCGAGCTTCGCGCTGGGCACCCAAGCTGATGACCTTTGCACCCTGCTGCTGGAGCCAACAGCACCTTAGAAACTTCCGCGCACCCAGCAGGAAATGGGGACTCACATGGACTCCAAACTTCTACAATCTCAACTTCTTACAGTAACCAGTCATAACCAGTCCGTATCAGTCCCAAGCAACTTGTCTTTTGAAAATTGGGAATTGGAATCTTTGGAATAACGATATTGGAAACAGCATGAAACAGCTATATATGTAAAGAAAATGCCAAGCCAACATGCAGCTGACCTCTTTACCAGTCGAGACATGTTGGGACAAGCTCTGAGGTTCCAGCTGCATCTCGTTCTCCTTGTTATTGAGTGTACAGGTGGAGTACACCTCAATTCTTGAGAACGCGCAGGAGTCTGAGAGAAAATGAGAACCCAAATGGAACTCAAATGGAACCCGATGGAAGAATGAATCCAGCAAGGAAAGCGATGGAACCGTGCATAAAGATGACCATTGTCATGACACATTGAAAACATCAGGGGCATATAGAGCGCATTGCACATTTGAATGCTCTGAATGCTTTGATAAGTGCGGGATTGAGGTTCGAACTAGGAGGCCACCGGGTTGCAAAGCTTCCCAAGCACTGCCGAGGAGCTCCTGCCTTGGGTGTGTAAAGAAAATGTCACCATTCTTGCTACCTAAGAAATTCAATGTACATAATTGTACATGGTGATTCAATTTCAGTCATATTCTATCATATTTTATATGTGTATATATACCTGTGTATATGATGTATATGTGTGTATACTAGGTACTGATGGGATGAGACTTGTGTCCGTCAGAGAGTTGTGCCTTCTGCAGGCAAACTCCGAACTCATGTCGGAGCCTGTGAAATCAGATTGAAATTGATTCTATTGCATGCAGCTCAAATCAACAAAACGCAAAATAACGGCCAGGTTGTTGGCAAAGTCACTACCTTGCGGTACCCCCATGGAAATCTCCATCTACATGCATCTACAATCATCATCAATCATCTACATACCATCTACAATCATTTGAAAGCACCACAATGCCAATGCTCTGCTACTTCACAGTTTCTTGCAAATCAATTTGCATCTAGAGTCGTGCGGTTTCATACATGACTCACATGACCCTTTACAGGCATTCGTATTATTTTGTACGCATTTTTCATATCGTGCAAACTGCTTTAGAACCAGGACCAATTTCGGCCCGAATTTTGGAGACTCATACTGACTCTTGCATGTGCGCTGTGTAAAAAGCATAAGTTTGGGAATCTTATATTGCAGTAGATTCTGACGTGCACTGACCAGAGAATACCAAAGCGGATGATGCCCAGAAGATTTAAGGGCAAGTCTGGGATGCTGATGGACCCGTTCAACCAAAATCCGACAGAGATCTTTGCCAGTCAGAAGCGTGAAAAAGAATGAAATACTGTAGAGGCCCCCAAAGGAGTGTTTGCGTCAAGGTCTGATCCTGATCCCAAGATATTCGAACAGTGCCCTCAAGATGCAGCCAAAGTGCTGCAGGTCACATCTTGACTGTAGCTGCAAGGAATGATTGTCTTGGGCCTGAAAGATCTGAAAGTGAATGAGGAGTGGATGATGTTTGTCTCGTGGAGCTGCGTTTCTGAGGATCCATGGGAACCATTGTTTTTCATCTTTTTTCAATCCGATCATCTCTTGGATCCATTTTGAATCTAGACATCGCCTGCAGCACTCACACTTTTCATGCCCAGCCAGCTTCTGCAAGCACACCTTTTATGTGACATGAGAACTACGCCAAGTTGAGTTGAAAACTAAAGGCCTTCAGTGCTGTGTGATCTGAATGGAAACGTGTGGAGGAGTGGAGCCTAATTGTTGTGGCCTGCAATAAAACTATGCTTAGATGATCTTATACAGTATGATTGTATGATATTGTATGATATTGTATGATAACTCATGATTCTATGAGCTTGGGATCCGCCCTTCGAGCTACTTCACCGACTGAAGCTGCATGTTACAACAGATCAACGCTGCCACATTTTTCCTCCACATACCATTTGGAGCATTTAACCAGAGTGAAGTTCGTCAAGGTTGTAGCAATTAAAAATAGAGTGCCCTTCACGGACGGGCCTATAGAATCCTATAGATATCAAAATTGAAGCCTCTACCATACTTAGTTGCCCCACCTTCTTTTTCCAGCCCAACATACAACATACAAAAGAGTATATAGGCAATTCATGGCAATTCTAAATACAAGTAGCATGCAAAGAAACAAACTAAAAGAAACCTTGACTTTCGCGAAGCCTTGAAAGACTCTTGGATTCAACTAGGCAAAATCCAAGGTGCAACGCGCCATCTCTACACTAGAAATCATCAGTGAACCTATGACATCAGTATGACATCCTATGACTAGAGTTCTGCTGTGGACAGTCGATTCCACCCCAGCCACAATCACTTCGCTGTGCATGGAAACCTCTGCACAAGAAAAAAGCCGACGCAGATCCGTGCAGCACCGCTTTCATTAACCCTTTCATCACCTTGGAGTCGACAATTTCTCCCAGATCAAGCAAATCGTTTCCTGTTGTTCGTAGACATGAGAAATGGATAGAAATGGAGGATTTGAATTGGACCTGTTTTTTTGAGCGTTGAACACAGCTGCCTTCTGGGATTCCAGCACGCCAACCCATTTCTTTGGTGGAGGCGCAACTTTCCGATTGGCATGGACCTGCATGTTATAGTAGTTCAATGATGGCTCTCTCTCACTTGCTCACTGCCCAGAGCTTGAGAGACTGGTTTGGCTGATTTCGAAAGCAATGGCAGAAACTGCTTCAAATCACGGCCATGGCATCACGAGCCTCTTTAAGCTTATAGAGAGCCTCTTCCTCTCCCTCCTGGCAAAACGCTTTCCCTCGATTGACGACATGACACGTTGCTGACGCTAGGTGACTTGCCCACAAACTTATCAAATCAGCCTGTTCTGACATATTGGCTCAATCATGCAGAATCAGTCACACTATGTAACATTGGATCTGTGACAGAATCATATGAAAAGCATCGCAAGGCATCCGCAGGGTCCTTTGGAGCCTTGGCCCGTGGTGAGGTTCTGACATTTTCTGATGACCCTTGGGCCCTTGTTGGACATCTGACCATGTGGCTCAAATTGCACAGCTCCAAGCACGACTGTTTCCACCTATTTATTCCTGAATTCAAGATACTTGTGGCCAAACGGAATGTGCAAAAAGAAAGGGAATCATGACAGAGTATAGCAGCTGCTATAGCTACTTTAAGACCTTTATATAAGCTTTGCAAGTCTGAATCCTTCACGCCAGGGTGCGAAGGCAAGAAGTGGATTGCCTGCTCGCCACAAGCTGCTCAGGGAATGTGCTTGCAGAATGCAAAGCAATAACGGCGCAAAGACTATGCACTGCTAGGGTGTGCTGAGGTGGCGATTTCCCCCGCGCCGGTTGCTTGTACAGTAGTAGCTACCAGACTTTGAACAAGGACTGAGCACTATAGAGTAGAAAAGGCATGAGTCTGACCCATGGGACAAGCACTCCCATTTGCAAATAGAGTGCTTTTAGCTTCTGCTAGGTGATGTCATGTTGTGAATCAACCTTCTGCAACATAGTGCAATGCGCCTGACATTGCTGCAGCACTGAACATGGAATCATCAGGGCCTTGGCACATCGTTGGACAGCTTTGGCTCTGGTATGTTCGTAAATTCTGTAAACTGTCGATATCAACGGTTAGTCTGATCAGTCTGTTACATGCCACTTGCGTGTTCTTGGAGCATTCACCCAGCCAATCGATCTTTATGGTCTTGAAACATCATGAATGTCCTATGTGTTGAAAAAAAACATGTGGCTCAGAGACTGGACAGAAAAATAAAGCCTTGGAAATGTCTAGAGTCTAGCGTCTAAAGCTAGACCTACGCCTTCATAAAGTTTCAAGGCACCCGACTCAAGAGACCAATGCAAGATGAAACATGCTTATAGAAATCATTCGATAAATCATTCGAAATCAGGATCTGTGCCAAGTTTTGCCCAGTTTGCCAAGAGTGCTAAGACTGCTTCAGCACCCTCACTTGAGATGTTGGAGGAGTTGGTACCATGCTGGTTGGGAATTCAAATAAAGAACAACACTGTAGTAATCGATCTCATGTGGGTATGTATATATATATGCATGGATAATATACGTAAATGTATATGTATACTGTATAGTATTAGAATTATGTTATTATAATTATATATACATATATTCATCTCTTATAATACTTCATCTTAACTCAATCTTGCTTCTCACATCTTCTGACTCATGACTCATGACCAAAAATAACGGCAGGCGTGCCAGAGCCAAAGTGTAGAGTCGTGTGGCGTTTTGACAGCTCCGCATGGAGTTGTTGATCCTCCACGACAGGTGGTTCATCATGGTTCATCCAAGAAATGGAGCCACGGGGAGGTACCAGGTACCTCCGTCCGTGTCACTCCACGATAGAGTCCAATCATGGCTGATCTCAATTCATCTCAATTGGAGCAAAAGAACAGTTGTACTGTTGTACATATACTTTTGTTCATGAACTGAATGTGTTTTTCTGTGTCTAGAATTCTAGAACCTGTTTTCTGTGGCATGACACTTCAGTTCAACAGCCATCCCACTCCTCTGTCATCTTCTTCTCATTTCGCCTCTGACGTCGATCATGATGTCGATCTTCAGGTGTCCTGGCGAACAGATATGAACATGATGCTGATGTGTTGTTTGTGAATTTGTTTGTGAATGCCACCAGCAACTTAAATCAACATGTTCCTGTCCCTTCTCATAGAAAATGGAATTCGCACACAGGCGCCTTACAGCCTTTGGAGGTGGCTTCGTTGGATGAAAGCCCACATTGTAGCAATGTGTGGCAGTGTTGGAAAAATAGTCCAGCCTTACCATGCAATAAGCTTTCAGCAAATTTCGTATTGTCACTTTCCGGAAATCCCTCGAGTGTCGGATGTCATCTTCTCTAGCACGGAGGCACATCAGTGAAGGATGATAGGTCGAGCGCTTGGTAGTTTTTTGTGCATTTGAAACCAACAAAGAGAAATTTGTGCCGAAGCTCGGTCCATCTTTCGTCTCAAAGGGGGCAGACATGAAGCCATCACCACCAGGCGAGTAATCGCTGTCTAAGCTGGTGCAAGAATTAAACGCAACAACAAGACCTAGCTGTTCTATGTTTTTCTTGTTCGTTCTTCTTCGAATGTTTTCAGAATGGTCTGCGATCCCCTTTTGCCAACTCTCAAACCTAAAAAAACGACCGCTGGTATACTGCATGTGAGCCTTCATCAGTTGAAGACTTCAAAACAAGCCACGATCGTGGTTCTTGCATCCCGGTGCATTCCATGAAATAATGATTGTTGATGTTTGTTGATGTTTGTTGTACATCATGTACCTCTTCGTGTATCTTCATCATTTACATTTATAGAAACATTTATAGAAACATTTATAGACACATTGATAGACACATTGATAGACACATTGATAGACACATTGATAGACACATTGATAGACACATTGATAGACACATTGATAGACACATTGATAGACACATTGATAGACACATTGATA